>ERZ859937.913-NODE-913-length-10606-cov-1.906644_pt1 | contig 10606 bp, 8 predicted proteins | sample MGYA00509985_ERZ859937 | MGnify/ENA primary metagenome ERZ859937 (study PRJEB30046, sample SAMN00715169) | human gut metagenome | study: EMG produced TPA metagenomics assembly of the A metagenome-wide association study of gut microbiota in type 2... | reverse complement strand
ACGCTGGCTTGCAGCCAGACCAGATTGACTATATCAACGTACACGGCACATCTACCCACGTGGGCGACATCTCTGAGGCCAAGGCCATCAAGGATGTGTTTGGCGATGCTGCTTTCAAGCTGAACATCAGCTCTACCAAGTCGATGACAGGTCACCTGCTGGGTGCTGCTGGCGCTGTAGAGGCTATGGTTGCCGTGCTCTCAGTAAAGAACGACATCATTCCTCCCACCATCAACCACGAAGAGGGCGACAACGTCGAGGAGATCGACTACGACCTCAACTTCACCTTCAACAAGGCACAGAAGCGCGAGGTGCGTGCCGCCATCAGCAACACCTTCGGCTTTGGAGGTCACAACGCATGTGTAGCATTTAAGAAATATGCTGAATAATATCATTGATCGTATAAAGCTCCCCTTCCGCAAGGAAAAGGAGCTTTATATGTCTTTATACGAAATCATTGGCATTTATCCCCACGACATCTCGCTGTATAAGTTGGCACTTATGCACAAGAGCATGTTTAAGCGCAACGCCAAGGGTAAGCCTATCAACAACGAGCGCCTCGAATTTTTAGGCGACGCCATCCTCGATGCCGCTGTGGGCGACATCGTGTACCGTCATTTCCCCGGCAAACGCGAGGGCGATCTCACCAACACCCGCTCGAAGCTGGTGCAGCGCGACACCCTGAACCGATTGGCACAGGAGATGGGCATCACAAAGCTCATCCTGTCAAACGGACGTGCCGCCTCACACAACTCGTACATGGGCGGCAACGCCTTCGAGGCACTGGTGGGCGCCATCTACCTCGACCGTGGCTACGACGCCTGCATGCGGTTCATAAAGAAGCGCATACTGGCGCAAATGATTAATATTGATAAGGTGGCGTATAAGGAGGTGAACTTCAAGAGCAAGCTGATAGAGTGGACACAGAAGAACCGCGTGCAGCTTGAGTTTGTGCTCACCGACCAGCATAAAGATAAGAACGGCAGCCCCGTGTTTGGCTATCGCGTAGTGATAGAAGAGCAGGAGGGATGCGAGGCCACTGGCTACAGCAAGAAAGAAAGTCAGCAGCTGGCCTCGAAGCGAACCCTTGAGAAGCTGAAGAAGGAGCCCGGCTTCCTTGATGCCGTGTTTGCCGCTAAGACAAACCGCACCAAGATGGAGGAGATGCCCGTTGAAACAGTGCCCTCTACCGAGCAGCCCGACGATTTCTTTACCGACAAGGCACTACAGCTTGAGGCTGCCAACGCGCCTACCACCACTAACAACAACGTGGTGAACGACGAGGCGATACAGGAAGAGGCTGTAACCGAAATGGCCGTAACCGAAGCGGCAGAGACTGAAACAGCAACCCATGAAAAGGGTAGCGAGCAAAAAGGCCGTAAAAATCGCGCACAGCGCCATTCACCCATGTATGCAGACAACTATACCACCAAGGCCGAGAAAGACGCTCAGAACGCAAAAGAAAGCCTCTCCAGCCTTCCTGAGATAGAAGAAGCTGATGATGATGAAGCCGACGAGTTTGACCTCAGCCACATCACCCACCGCGACAAATCGCGCGAAGACATTATTGCCGAGGCTGAACGGATGGCGTTTGAACTTGGTAGTTGACGAGTTGACAAGTTGACGAGTCAACTAAAGAAATAGAGGGTAACAGCAAAACAAGCTGTTACCCTCTTTTTATTATGCTAACCTTATTCATAGGCGCTTCGCGTATTTAAGGTTTTACGCGAAGCGCATTATCCTAAAACAATCTTATTACTTAATTCCTTATTATTTGTTGCGACCATAGCCGGGGTTCTGCTCCAGCTTCTGGTTAGCCTCAAGCACTGAGTAGTGGATGGGGAAGCGGTTCAGGTCCTTGTTATTGGTAGCCTTATGATCCCACCAGTCTTCTGTTACGTAAGCATCCCAGCGCACGAGGTCGGTACGACGACGGCCCTCACCTACAAACTCCATCATCCACTCGTCAAGCATACGATACTTGTCGAGGTTGGCTGCAGTAACGGGGTCGGGGTCGTTGCCACCCTCAAAGTAGCGTTTACGCACGTGGTTAATGAGATCAGCAGCGCCCTGTTTGTCGCCCAGGCGCATCTTGCACTCTGCCCACATATAGTAAACCTCGGCCAGACGAATGACAGGAATGTCAGGGTTGAACATGAGCTTCTTATCGGTCTGATTAGGACGCGGACTAACCTTATACAAACGAATACCAGAGTTCTCCTCTGCAGTACCGATGTTCGACTCCAGATCGTTTACGCTTGTATACTGGAAGTTACCATTAGCATCCTTATATCTCGGGTTGTTTACGCGTGAGAAGTAAGCCACCTGGTCAACCTCGTTGATAATCTGTCCTTTATATTCGCGTGAGCCCATGCACACCCACTCGGGGTTCAAGGGGTTTTGTTGCAGACCTACTACGAACATGCCTTTATACTTACCATCGCCAAGATATACATAGTTTTGTTTGCGAATATCCTGGTCGTTGAACTTAGAGTAGATACGTCCAAGCTTGGTAGTGTAAGGACGGCCTGTGGGGTCGAGACCTGGCGTCAAAGCTATACCATTGTTTGAACCTGAGTCTTCCAAGCCACCAAGGTAGTTACGGAAGTTGTAGGGCACCATGCGCGACCAGTGCATACCATCTGATTCAAGCTTAGCGTGCTCACTGGGCACACTCCAGATAATCTCAGGGCTGGTGTCGTTGTTAAAGCCAAACACATTGGTCCAGTCGGGATCGATGTCATACTTGCCATACTTGCCTTCGATGATGTCTTTGCAAATGTCGGCACACTCTTGCCACTTCTCCTGGCGGATATATGAAGGCGCATTGAAGTAGAGCTGAGCCTTCATGGTAGCAATGGCAGCAGCGTTGATAGCACCTGTTTCCTTAGCGCCAAGCTCTGTCTTTACAGGCACATTGGGCAGCGCCTCAGTGAGCAGCGAGTCGATAAACTCGAAGGTGCGCACATCGGTAGAACGAGGCTTAATATCGCTCTGTGTAGTGGTGTAGAGAGGCATACCACCAAACATATCAAGACCTCTGAGGTAGAAGTAGCTTACCAAGCCTTGCAGCTGAGAGAGCATAGCATCACGAGTGCCTTCAGGGAAGCCCAACTTGTTGAAGTCGACAGTACTCAAATCCTCAAGAGCGTCCCATGCGAGAGCGGTACCCATCTGCGACAGTTTCCAACCTTCATCAATGAAGCCCATATCCTCGGCATACTCATGGTGGTGTATCTTCTGATATTTAGCACCATCGTACCAGTCGCTACCGCGTGTAGGCTGGATAAACTCGTCAGTACCCAATTCTTGCAACAGCCACATATTATCATCGTGACCAGCAAACCAGCGCCAGTGTGTAAAGGGGCGTGCGTAGCGCTGGTACACAGCCTCTTGACTTGTATAGAAGGTCTCAGGGGTTACCTGAGAATAAAAATCGGGATCGATGTTACAAGAAGTGAGCGCAGTAGCGGCCACTACACCTCCCAGTATCGATTTCAATATATTATTCGTTTTCATATTGTCAAATATAATAGGTTAGAAATTAAACTGCATACCGAAGGTCCATGTACGAACTGTAGGATAATAGTCGCTCCAGAATTTCTCAGTACCCTGATCCCAGCCAGTGACGTTCACTTCAGGATTCATACCGCTGTAGCCAGTGATGCAACATACGTTACCACAGGTAGCCCAGAGACGTATCTTGTTAATCATGTTATTGGTAAGCTTCTTCATATTGAACGTATAACCCAGTGTGATAGCGTCAATCTTCAAGAAGGTACCATCCTCAAGATAGTAGTCGCAAATCTGCTTCTCACCCTTGATGTGGTTAAACTTGGTATAAGCAGCCTTCAGCACGTTGTTGTTGCCACGGCCCTGAATACCAAAGTACATGTTAGCAGTATTCATCACGTCGAAGTCAATCCATGAGCGCATGTTGATGCCCAAATCCCAGTTCTTATAGGTAAAGGTGTTGTTCCATGCAGCGATGAGCTTCGGAGTATAGTTGCCTATGTAACGTTTGTCGAGCTCGGTCTTCTGGGTTGCAGGAATGACGTTGTTGTCCTTGTCGTAGAGTAAGAAGTTGCCTTCGTCGTCGAAGCCAGCAAACTTCCAGATGAAGAACGAACCAATGGTTGAGCCTTCCTCAATACGAGCAGCATCACCAGGAGTACCAGGAGCGGGGAAGCCGTTGCCATTAAAGTAAGTGTTGTTACCCCACAGTGTCTTAATCTTACCGCTATTGTGGCTCAGGTTCAGGTTCGAGTTCCAGGTAAAGTCCTTGGTCTTAACGGGTGTGCCACCCACTTCAAACTCCCAACCCTTAATCTGCATCTTACCAATGTTCTGCCACTGTGTGCCCTGTGTATAAGGAGGCTGTGGCACGTTCACGCTATAAAGCAGGTTGTCGATGTTACGGATAAAGTAGTCGAACTTACCATAGAGGCGTCCGCCAAACAGAGAGTAGTCGATACCGAAGTTCCATTCCTTCTTCTCCTCCCATCCCAGATTGGGGTTCACATTCTGTGTCTTACCATACGACTTCTTCCAGTTGCCGTTAGGCAGATACCAGAAGGCGTCAGAGCCTAACATGTTAGCCATGTATGAAGACGAGAAGTTGTTGTTACCAGTAACACCATAACCTACACGCAGCTTCAAGTCTTCTACCCATGAGATGTTCTTCATAAACTTCTCGTTAGAGATACGCCAGCCTGCAGATGCTGACCAGAAGTTAGCCCAGCGGTTCTTAGAGGCAAACTTAGAAGAGCCCTCGTGACGGATAGAGGCCGACAACAGATAGGTGTCGTCGAAAGCATAGTTAGCACGAGCGAACAGAGAGAACAGTTTCTCAGAAGGATCCTTGCCTGAAGACATTGAAGCCTTACCATCGGCAAGACCTGTGCCCTGACCAATATCCCAAAACTTAACGCCATCAACTGAGAAGTTGTAGTTGCTCATGTTGAAGTTATCGCTGTTATATTCGAAGTAAGAATAACCTGCTGTGGCGCTGATAGAGTGTTTCTTAAACTCATTAGCATAAGAGAAGTAACCCTCAGAGGTGATACGCTCCGACTTTGAGAAGCCGAGGTAAGCCGAACCCGTGTGGTTATCTTCTATCGACGTGCGGCTGTAGCTGGGGTTATAAGTGTGGTTCTCCCACTGGCGGTTCTCATAGCCTAACGACTGCTGGAAGTTCAAACCAGGAATGGGCTTGATGTTCAGTTTCAGCACCATTTTGGGCTTGAACCACTTGTCAACGCCCTCGTAGGTATAGAGCTTAGCATCGGCCACAACGTTATAGTCGAGGGTCTCGTTCTGCCAGATGTTGTAACCAGTCTCTGAGTTAGAGTCGTAGGGCGAACGGGTGGGGTTGTTGAACAGCGCCTGCTGGAAGTTGGGCCAGTGGTTGTTACGCGAGGTCTGACGGTAGTCAACCATCGGCTTAAACTCTAACCATCCGTCAAACAGCTTGAAGTTGGCGTTCACACGTCCACCATAGTCTTTACGGCTATCAACAATAGCAATACCGTCTTGCTTCTCATAGTAGAGCGAGGTATAAACCTGTGCCTTGTCGGTGCCATACTGCAACGAAAGGTGATGCTTGGTAGAGAAGTTTTTGTGGTTGATCATCTCATCCCACCAGTCAACGTCGTCGCCATAGTCGGTACCAATGTTGTGCTCAGCATACTCGCGACCCGACAGCATCTCGGGAGCGTTGTACGACTGTTTGTGAGAGAACTCGTTAGAGTAGGTGAGTTCGAGCTTACCCTGGGTGTTGGTTCCGCTCTTGGTGGTAATCAAAATCACACCCGAAGCAGCACGCGTACCGTAGATAGCGCCTGCCGAAGCATCCTTCAGCACGTCGATAGAAGCAATATCATCCTGCGACAGTGAACGAATGTCGCCACCAGGGAAACCGTCGATCACAATCAGCGGCGAGCGGCCAGCATTCACTGAGGTCATACCACGCAGCTGGAAAGTGGTTCCAGCATTGGCCGAAGCAGTGTTGCTCATTACCAAGCCACTAATCTTGCCTTGCAACGCACCTGAAATGTCGGCACCGCCTACACCCACCATCAGGTCTTTGCCCTTGATAGAGGTGATGGCGCTGGTAACCTCTTTCTTGTCGAGCGTACCGTAACCGATCACAACTACCTCATTGAGGTCGGAGATATCCTCCTTCAGTGTTACGTTCAGGTTGCCATTGGCAGGCACACGCAAGGTTTTGTAACCAACACTCTTGATTTCCAGTGTAGCGTTTTTGTGAGGAACCTTGATAGAAAATTTTCCATCCATGTCAGTAACGGCAGCGAAAGACACGTCAGCGCCAACGATGCGTATTACAGCACCGATTAGAGGCTCGCCCTTATCGTCCACTACAGTTCCTTTTACTCGGTTGTCTTGTGCCAGACTAACCACTCCTTGCCACTTCCGGGAGCTGCAAAGGCTGCGCCTAAGTTACCCCCCCCGATCAACAGCGACGAAAATAGCATCGTCGTCGTTGCGTAGGTTTTTAGTTTGTCATTCATAAAACGGGTATAAAGATTTGAGTTTTGGGGTATTTTAATAAAATTGAAATTTTATTATATGTTTAGGGTTTCACTATATTTGGGGCGTTTTTTTTAATTAAATTATTTTACTTTCTTTTTCACTCTCGGGATTTAGGATTGCATTTTAAGTCTTTACATTTGGGTCAAATTGTAGGTTATAAATCATTCGTACCTTATTAACAGCACATCATTTTCGTGCTAAGAACATCTTGGTAGCAATAAAAAAGGTACGAAAAAGAAAGAGTCTCTGCAGGTACATAAGCACCTGCAGAGTGCTATAGTAAAAAAATCAAAAGTAATGCAGGGTAGTGTGAGCCGGCTGCCACTTTTCAATTACTTTGCCACATAGCTGGCCTTTACAAAAGGCTGTTGTAAAAGATAACGGGCGCTCACGGCCACGCTCTCTTCAACGGGCATTGTGCATTGCTCAATCTCGGCTACGATATATTGCAGACCCGCTGTCTTGGCATTGCGGAAGATGGCATCCCAACCCACCATGCCGCTCTGACCAATCTCGCGGTGATCTTTGCAATGAAACATATGGAAGCGGCCTGGGTAGCGTTTGAAATACTCGACAGGGCTGCATCCGCCGCGCACCGTCCAGTACATATCCATCTGGAAGAACACGTTCTCCGGATTGGTGTGTGTGAGCATATAGTCGTACATCACCTGACCTTCAACCTTAGCAAACTCGTAGTCGTGGTTGTGATAGCCAAAGCTGATGCCCTCTTTGCGGCACATCTCGCCTACAGCGTTCAGATAGCGGCAGTAAACGTCGAGGTCGTGCAACGACTTCTGCTTGCCTATCCAGGGGTCAACGATGAAAGGTATGCCAGCGGCCTTGTGGTCGGCAATAGTCTTCTTCCACCATTTCAATGCTTCAGAGTAGTCGCCCGAAGCCAGCTCAGCGTCGCTGAGGTTGTGCGATACGTGCGACGACAGCATCTTCATACCAGCGCCCTCAATGTCGGCCTTAAAGTCCTTAGGCTTGCGGTTATAGAAGGTGCCCTTGCCATTATCATAGTTGGCAGCCTCTAGCTGGTATATCCCATGTTGTGCAGACGCTTAAGCAGGGCAGTCCAGTCGGCTGAAGCTTTGCCATCGGCATTAACACCATTCAACAGGCTGCGCACCGAATAAAGCTGCAAGCACAGCTCCTTCTTCATCTTCACAGGCTGCTTTCTGATGTTGCGCTGGGGCGACACTGCCTGTGCCACTGCCGGCAGCAGCAGAGCCACTGCCAGTAGGGTATAGATAAGTGATTTTTTCATATCTGATGCTGATTAATCCATTACCTTGATGCGGATGTTGCGATACTGCACGGTGTCGCCATGGTCTTGCAGACCGATGTAACCCTCGTGCTTGTCGCCACCCATGTTGTTCAGCAGCTGGAAGGCGTAGGGGAAGTCGCCGCCCTCTTTAAACTTGCTGGCCTGCAGCATCTCGGTCCATTTCGGAGTCCAGAGGTGATACTCTACCACATTCTTGCCGTTCTGTCCATGTATAACGGTGCCCTTGAAGCACATAATCTTGGCGGTGTTCCACTCGCCGAAGGGCTTAGCGTTCTGAGGCTAGCAGGAATCATATCATAGAGTGATGCCGACTGGCGGTTGCCATCTTGGCCCAACTGTGCGTCGGGATGGTTGGCGTTGTCGAGCACCTGATACTCAGAAGCCGACTGCCAGATGGGCAGATACTCATACTTGCCATCAACCTTACCCATCACCTCTTGTGCGAGGTAGAAGATACCAGAGTTGGCACCCTTCGTCACACGATATTCCAGTTCGAGGGTGAAGTTTTGGAACTTATGAGCGAAGATGAGGTCGCCACCGTCGGCAGCGTGAGCCTCGCCTGTGCCCGAGCCTGTCAGGGTGATAGCGCCATCCTTCACGGTCCAGCTCTTCGGAGCCTTATCCATGCCGTAGCCACGCCATCCGTTCAGCGTCTTACCGTCGAACAGAACAATGTAGCCATCCTTATCCTTTGGGAACTGTGCCAGGTCTACATTCTCTTTGTCGGCCACCTTCATATCAAGGTCGGCAGCAGCCTGTGCAGTATCTTTTTGGCATTGGCAGCCAGGACACTTGCAGTTGCACTTACATTCTTTATTAGTGTTGTTGCAGCCTGTCAACATCAGAGCAGAAGCAGCAACTAAGAATAAAAGCTTTTTCATAATTCTGAATTCTTTAAAGTTTGGATATATCAAACCCCAAGACCCTATAACACTGTAGAACCAAAGAACAACAAGAACAACATTTCAATATTCTTACAAAGGAAACGACGTAGTTGATGTTGTTCTTTGGTCATTGATAATGTTATGGGTTACAGGGTTCTCTTTTAAACAATCCTCTCTACTTTATTTCAACTCTTTTACCTTGATGTTCTTGAACCAAACGGTGTCGCCATGATCTTGCATGCCGATGAAGCCCTCGTGGTTCTCACCACCACAGTTGTTCAGCAGCTGGAAGGCTACAGGCCATTTTGCCTCGCTAAACTTACTGTTCTGCAGCATCTGGGTCCACTCGGGAGTCCAAAGCTTATAGGTAACCACCTTAGCGCCGTTCATAAAGTGGGTAACGGTGCCGTTGTTTACAACGATAGCCACCTGGTTCCACTCGCCATAAGGCTTAGCGTTCTGGGGCTTAGCAGGAATCATGTCGTACAGAGAAGAAGCCTTGCGGTTGCCATCAACGCCCAACTTAGCGTCGGGGTGGTTTTCGTTGTCCAGCACCTGACATTCGGGTGCCGAGATATAGATGGGTTCCATACCACCCTTGTCGTTCTTCACCTCTTGTGCGAGGTAGAAGATGCCCGAGTTGGCACCTTTCGATACCTTCCACTCCATTTCAAGGATAAAGTTTTTAAACTTGTGCGCGAAGATGATGTCGCCACCTTCGCCCTGTCCAGCGTTAAACTTCAGGCAGCCGTCTTCTACGGTCCAGCGAGCGGGCACATGATCTTTGCCGTAGCCACGCCATCCGTCAAGGTTTTTGCCATCAAACAGGGTGATGTATCCTTTCTTATCTTTTGTTACATTAACGGTCTTTGATTCAGCGCTTGTGCCACGGTAGACACCTTCAGTGCCACCTTCTTCTGAGCGCTAACAGTCATGATGCCAGCTGTGCAAGCCAGCAAAGCCATTGTAAAAAATATCTTTTTCATATTGTTTAAGTTTTAATGTTTTGTTATTAATAGGTTGAAAGCAGTTTTAGAAAACCTATTTCTTTATAGATAAACTATACAGGCTAAATAAGATAGAGCTTCTATATAAATAAGCTAAGCCTTCTAAGGCCTCTTTATAAGCTATCAACTTAGCCCTTCTATCAAAGTTAGAACCAATAGAGCCTCACGGCTCTATGGCCCCCAATAGATTTTCTAAAACCACAAATATAATAATAAATAGAACCAAATTGTCTTTATTTCGGCATATCAGGCAGCTTCCATCCCTCGCGGTAGGTGTGCTTGATAAGCTCCTGCGACAGCTGAATAGCGTTAACAGGCTCTGTCCACGTTTTGTTGAACGAGGGGTGACCATTATGAATGGTGAAGCCGTCTTTTATGCAGGTCTTGATGGTTTCGTGCTCGCCAATATTGGTGAAGCGCATGTTTTCGCCATCCCATTCCAGCACCTTGTTCAGAGCCTGCAGACGTACTGCCAATACACCCATTACAACCATTTCGTTGAAGGGGCCAGCCTCTGAGAAGTCAGAGTTACACATTGTGCGGTTCTTCGGGTTCTCTTTACAAGCGCGTACCCAGTCCATCTCGTGGCTACATTTCACGCGGCGAGCCACCTGAGGAGCGTTAGGCTTGCGACCAGACAGCAACCAGGGATCGTTGCCGTAGCAACCGCAGATAAGGGTATCTTTTGTACCGTGGAAGATGGTAAGACCACCACCGCTCTGCATGAGCTGCTTACCTTGGGGGAAGCCAGCAGGACGGTCGGGCATCAAGCCACCATCGTACCAGTGAATTTCAACCTCAGGCATAGCCACCTTAGGCATATTTTCGCGAGCAGGGAAGGTAAGCTTCACGTGCTGAGCCTGCGGAGAGAA
>ERZ859937.908-NODE-908-length-10638-cov-1.718700_pt1 | contig 10638 bp, 9 predicted proteins | sample MGYA00509985_ERZ859937 | MGnify/ENA primary metagenome ERZ859937 (study PRJEB30046, sample SAMN00715169) | human gut metagenome | study: EMG produced TPA metagenomics assembly of the A metagenome-wide association study of gut microbiota in type 2... | reverse complement strand
TATATCGGCATTTACCAACTTATGAAAAGATAATCAGAAATTTAGTAAGTTTTTATAGCGAACAAATTAATCTAATTATCATTATACATCAATTCCACGCATGGCAATAACAACGACAATTTACACAAAAAGTGTCAAAACTCGTACTTGACAAATCGTAAGATATATGATAGCTATTCGAAGCAAGAAATAAAAAAAGATCCTGCAAGAAAATCTCACAGGATCCGGTTATTTCTGATATATTAAATCAGATATGTTAAATCAAATATTAAATTAGAAAATAGCATTTACAATTGTTGAACCAATGGCTGTTGCAAGGAATGCCAGTCCACACACGAGTGGAAGCTTATTGTCATCCTCTTCTATTGCCCTTACTCCAAAGAATATGCTTACATATCCTACTACTCCCGCAAATGTATGCAGCCAGCTGCTCACATTGCCAAAGAACTGGAATGGGATTATGTCGATGATTGCTGCCACAAGGATAATCGGAAGGTATACTGCATCATACAGACATGCTGCTGAAAGTGTCTGTGCAAATGTCACCTTTTTATCCTTCTGCACTGCGTTTAATACAACCAGAATGACTGCTGCCAGAATGAGTACTCTCACTGCCTCTCCTACGATTCCTGAGAAGATTCCCTCAAAGAAGCTCGCCGGGTAAAATGAGAATCCAAAGCCGCCTATGCTGCCAATTACGCTTGATAACAGATATACTACAGACAGCACTACCTCTACTATGGCAAATAAGCCAATAAATATAAAGCCTGATGCCATATTTGCATTCTTTACAAAGTCTGCTGCAGCCTGTGCCGGCTTCTTAACAAGACCCTTGTAGAATGTGATGATAGATGCCACATTCTTGTCATTCTGCAGCTGCTGTCCTGCTGCACTCACCTGCTGTGTGAAGTTATCAAACGCCTGCGACTGTGCGCTGCCCTGTGGCTGGCCGTTGAACTGTCCCTGTGCACTGCCCTGTGGCTGTCCGTTGAACTGTGCCTGTGCGCTGCCCTGCGGCTGTCCGTTAAACTGTCCCTGCTGTGCTGCATTATCTGCCTGTGCATTGTTGTCCTGTGTCTGATTTGGTGCCTGTGGCTGTGCCTGCTGACGACATGTGCATACCTCATCATCAGCTAACTGCCTGCCACAATTTGTACAGTATTTCATAACTGAAACCTCCTTAAAATAATTAATAAACTGCTGATAATTATATTAGCATTTCGGATATATAATAGCAATATTTATTTGATATTTATTTCATATTATATTATGATTATTTATAATCATTCACATTCTACAGAGGAATAAACATGCCACAAACACTTAATATAGCTGTATGCGAGGACGAAGCTGCAGAGACCGTGCTGCTTTGTGATATTCTCAACCACAGCGATATCCAAAATACATACACTGTCTTTACGGATGCAGATTCTTTTCTTGCCTCATATGAGTACGGAAAGTATGACCTGCTACTCATGGATATATACATGAAAGATTCCATGACCGGCATAGAGGCAGTCTCCATAATCCGCGAGACAGATGCCGATATCCCGGTTGCTTTCATCACGACAAGCACGGAGCATGCCTTGGAAAGCTACAGGCTGTCTGCCATCGGATATATCGAAAAGCCGGTTTCTGCAGCTGAGCTAAGTAACATTCTTCACCTTGCCATGCTGAAGAAATCAGATGCCCCATCTCTTTATGTGAAGAGAAACAAGAGTATGGAGAGGCTTGCCCTTTCTGATATCATGTACATAGAGCAGAGAGCCAGGCAGATTTTCATACATTTAAAAGAAAATGAGGAAATCAGCTGCTATGAGAAGCTTTCAGATCTTTCAGATCAGCTGCCCGCTGAGCTGTTTTTTCTGCCGCACAAAAGCTACGCGGTAAACCTGTCGTATGTCACACGCATTGATACTTCACTCAAATGCTTCGTGATGGCCGATGACACAAATATCCCTATCAAGAGAGAGCTCTCCGGCAAAGCCAAAAAGGCTCTGGAGAGATACTACTTTGATCACACCAGAGGGCTTAAATAAGGCACTTTCCTATTGATTTGATATGAGCTAGACTGTCAAAAGTAATACACTGCAAGGAGCCCGGATTATGAAAAAAATTAGCGCTATACGAAATATTCCCTATCTGACAATTATACTGCTTACACTGATTTGCATACTGCTTCTTTCCTCAAAAAACATGATTATGAGCCAGGCGAGCTATCCTGAAGCCACTATCGTAAGCTCTGCATATGCCGTAGTTGAGGGCTCGGATTCAGATAAAGAAGAAATCACATTTCCACATACCTTTAAGCACCTTTCGCCGCGCACACATGTCACCGTCACAACACATATCAACCTGAACAAGGATGATCCAATCTACATAAAAACTGTCTATTCCCCTGCGAAGGTCTATCTGGACGATGAACTCATATATGAGTTTGGCCGGGCCGAAAACTATCCATCATATATGAAGGATCCCGCAACCGAGGGATACCTGATAGGCACTGACGGTCATTCAGGTGATACCGAGCTTCGCATAGAGTATCTGTCTCCAGTTACCAGAAGCTCTCTTACGGTATATTCTCCTATCTACGGAGCATACAAATCCTTATTTTTCACTCTGTTAAAGCTGAATAAATGGTCATTCTTTATAGCACTGCTTGAGCTTGCCGCAGGTGTTTTGTTTATATTTATCTCACTAATGCTTTTATACTACGATAAAGAGGTTTGCAAGATGATATTTCATTTTGGATTCTTCTCACTCATGGCCGGCATGTGGTCTATCGGCGAGTGCAACTACACAGGTGTCATAATCAAAAACCCTACACTGCTTTATCTATGTGCTTTTATAGGGCTTTTCTCGCAGATGATTCCGCTGCTGTATTTCTGCAGGCTTGCAGTTGGTTTTAAGAATGACAAGCCAATTATAGTTATCGCGAAGCTCCTCACCGTGCTTGACCTTGTCGCTTGTGTCTTACAGCTTAGCGGTACGGTGGCACTATCCCAGAGCATGTACGTGTTCCATGTCATTCTGCCTCTCATACTTTGCTTCCTGACTGCATACATCATCCTTGAGGCTGTTCGCAGCCAAAACAGCAGGGCAAAACGGCTGATGGTTCCGGTATTCATACTGGCACTTGCTTCATGTGCCGAGATAATCAACTATCATTTAAAATTTGTGGCCTCATTGTCATTGCTGTACCAGATTGGAACTCTGCTTTTCATTATAATCATGGGAATTGTAATGGGGCTTAATATAAGCGATATGCTCAGTATAAAACGTGAGAATGAAAGGCTCATATTTGATATGAATCTCCTTGAGCATTCCCTGTTGGAGCAGAAGAAATATAATTCGCTCATCACAACAAACGAACAGCTTTTTAAGAAGCAGCGCCACGATCTGCGTCACCAGCTGGTTGCAATAAAAGGCCTCGCAAACACTGAAAATAAACAGCTGAATGAATACCTGGATTCCCTGATCCACAGCATACCATCTGCGCCTGCAAGCTATTGCGAAAACAGGGTAGTCAATTCCATTCTGTCATACTATAGTGCCATATGCAGAAATGAAAATATCGCTCTTGAGACAAAGCTTATTGTTCCGGAAACCGATGATGCGGCCTTGGACAATGACCTGTGCCTGGTATTTGGAAATCTGATAGAAAACGCTATAGAAGCATGCAGACGCATGGATACTTCTGATTCTTTGAACGAGAAATCATCGCACTTTATCCGACTGCATGCCCACGTACACTATAAGACACTTATTATTACTATGGACAACAGCTTTGACGGACATGTTTCCATCCAAAACGGAAAATACCGTTCTTCTAAGAGGGACGACTATGGTATAGGTCTGTCATCCATCCGCTCTGTTGCCGGCAAATATGATGGTGACGTTGCATTTGAAGCAGCTGATGGTATATTTCAGTCATCGTATACCTTCAAATATATAAATGACACACTAAAATCATTAATTTATATTAATGCTTCATACCTAAATATCATTTTCAGAGCCCAACTAACTTATTGTATATAATGCATACATATGCTATAATAATAAAAGAATTTTGTGCATTATACACATATGGAGTTTTAATTTATGATAGAACACACGATATACAAGGAATTTATTGATAAAATTTCAGAATTATCAGACGGGATATATCCTATCATCACCGACCTGGATAATGACTTATCATACGTACCGGATAAGACAGCTGATTTTTTCGGCTTTGAAGCCGGCGAGCATACCTGCTTCTTTGAACAGCTGAGCTCTTGTGTCAACGACGTTGACCTGCCGGAATATAAGCAGGAAATCCGCTATCGCTTAAATGGCGAAAAACCGGATGATATATTTTATGTCCGCATGGGAAAGCATACCAAAGAATATATGATGGGATTTTATTCTGATATTTTTACCGGTGATGACGAACACCGCTACCATGTCCTCGTGCTCAGAAACGAAAATACCCTTCCGGATATCGACCCATATACATATCTTTATGGTCAGTCAAAGTTTGAAAGAGACATCAACGGCTATATCATGGAAAACAGGTCTGTAGCCATAATCGAGGTGGAGATAGGTCATATAGATGAGTTCAATATACTGTATGGTTCCAATTTCAACACTGCAATCCAGCGTGAGCTTGCGCTCAAGTTCATCGACATGATGGATGGCAGCACGCTACCTACTATATGAATAATTGCAAGTTTGTATTTGTGGTAAAGGAAGCAGACCGTGCCTTGGCCAAGGCCTTCTATCAGAAAATTGCCGATACAATAAAGTCCATGTATTTCTTTAAATGCTTTAAATTTGAGTTTGATATATATGCTGCGTGTCTGATTCTCAAGGATTATGATGGTGATACCTCAACTGTCATCAGCAAGGTGGAATACACTCTAGACCGCGCGAAGGAGCTTCACAGCCCTGATTTGTTATTTTTCAATGATATGGTCAGGTTCAATGGCAGCTCGCATATAGATATCATGAAAATCATTCATCAGTCGGTTATCAATGGCTGTGATGGCTTTTTTGTAGAGTTTCAGCCCATTGTAAAGGCTTGCAATGGTGAAATAATGGGTGCTGAGGCTCTGGTGCGCTGGAAAAAGGAGCCTTTTGGCACGGTGCCACCCGGACTGTTTATCGACTGGCTTGAGGATACCCCGGCTATGTATGAGCTAGGAAATTATATCATGAGGACTGCAATAAGCGCAGCCAGTGAATTTGCAAAGATAAAACCGGGCTTTTTCATCAATGTAAATGCATCCTCAGAGCAGCTTGAAAAGGAATGTTTTGTGGAAGATACTCTGGCAATTCTTAAAGAGTATGATTTTCCACCTTCACAGCTATGGATAGAGATTACAGAGCGATGCAGAGATCTGCCTATATCTATGATAAAGAAAACCGTCACTGCATTCAGGGAAGCCGGAATCCACATCACTATGGATGACTATGGCACAGGAAGCTCTTCATCTCAGATGATGCTTGAGCTTCCTGTAGAGGGTGTCAAGATAGATATGTTCTTTGTTAAAGACATTCTCGAGGAGAAAAAGAAGCAGGCACTTGTAATCGGAATGATTAATTTTGCCAATGCCGCAGACTTAAGGATATGTATTGAAGGCATAGAAAATGATAGCCTTGAGAGCTATCTCAGGCAGTTCGACGTCACCTGTTTTCAGGGCTATCACTACTCTAAGCCTATCTGTCAGGATGAGCTCATGAAGCTTCTTATAAAGCCATAGCCCTGGATATTACTCAAGATTTTCCTTAAATACTGTCAGGGCGCCATTTTTCTTTAAAATCAGCATGACAATTGCTGCCACTATGCTTCCGGCCACTGTAGAGATAAGGAATGGCACTATGTATATAAACATGCCTTCCGGCTGAATAAGCATCACGTATTTTGCAAGAGGATACGCTGCCAGGCCTCCGAGTATGCCTGTGCCAAGCGCCTCTGCAATACATGTCGGTATGATTTTTTTGCTGAATCTGTACATCAGTCCACAGCACAGAGCACCTACCATGCTTCCCGGGAATGCCATGAGACTTCCCAGTCCTGTCAGGTTTCTGATAATACTCGCACAAAATGCCACACCGACACCCCATGCAGGTCCTAAAAATACTGCTGCGCATATATTTACCATGTGCTGTACAGGTGCACATTTGCTGCCGGCAACAGGGAAGCTTATTAAGCTTCCTGCTACGGCAACTGCCACAAGCACTCCTGCCATGGCAATCTTTCTGATTGAAAGAGTTCTTTTTTTAGTATTCTTTTTACTTTCCATTACTACCTCACCTTAAAGTATATCGCAACTGTTTTGTACCTTCACAGTTGCGAGTCGTTTCTGTACTGAATAGTTATAGTATATCAATATACTCTCCTGCAAGTGCCTTGTTCATGCTTCGCACTGCACAGAACTTACCGCACATACTGCATGCCTCGCTATGGTCATCCTCAGGCAGACGGTCATCCCTGATAGCCTTAGCTGTCTCCGGATCAAGCGCACATGCAAACTGTGCATCCCAGTCGAGCCACGTCTGGCATCTGCCATCTTATCATCTATATCTCTGGCTCCCGGTATTCCCTTTGCAATATCAGCTGCATGAGCCGCAATCTTTGACGCAATAATTCCCTGCTTTGTATCCTCCACATTTGGAAGAGCAAGATGCTCAGCAGGTGTCACATAACAAAGGAAAGCTGCGCCGTTCATTGCTGCCACTGCTCCACCGATTGCTGCTGTGATGTGGTCATAGCCCGGTGCGATATCTGTTACGAGAGGTCCAAGTACATAAAATGGTGCTCCCATACAGATTGACTGCTGTACCTTCATGTTTGCTGCTACCTGATCAAGCGGCACATGTCCCGGTCCCTCTACCATGACCTGTACGTTGTGATCCCATGCACGCTTTGTGAGCTCTCCAAGTCTTACAAGCTCCTCTATCTGGCATACATCTGTTGCATCTGCCAGGCATCCCGGTCTGCAGGCATCTCCAAGCGAGATTGTCACATCGTGCTCCTCACAGATTTCAAGTATCTCATCATAGTGCTCGTAGAAAGGATTTTCCTCTCCTGTCATGCACATCCATGCAAATACAAGGCTGCCTCCACGGCTTACGATATTCATCTTACGCTTGTGCTTTTTAATCTGGTCTATCGTTTTTCTTGTGATTCCACAGTGAAGTGTGACAAAGTCCACTCCATCCTCTGCATGGAGTCTGACTACATCGACAAAATCCTGTGCTGTAAGTGTTGCAAGATCACGCTGATAGTGGATAACACTGTCATAAACAGGCACTGTTCCTATCATTGCAGGACATTCGCTTGTAAGCTTCTGTCTGAATGGCTGTGTGTTGCCATGGCTTGAAAGATCCATGATAGCCTCTGCTCCAAGCTTTACAGCGCTCATGACCTTCTGCATCTCCACATCATAGTCCTTGCAGTCTCTTGACACACCGAGGTTTACATTGATTTTTGTGCGAAGCATGCTTCCAACACCCTCTGCATCAAGTGACTTGTGATGCTTGTTAGCAGGAATAGCTACCTTTCCGCTTGCAACAAGCTCCATCAGCTTGTCTACATCCATCTTCTCTTTCTTTGCTACCTTTTCAATTTCAGGTGTTACGATGCCCTTTCTTGCGGCATCCATCTGTGTTGTGTAATTACTCATTGTACTCTCCTGTTCTTATTGTTATTTGTATTATTAATTAGTAATTATTTCAAGATTAACGCTCCATGATTCATAGGTCCACTGCCGTGTCCCAGATCAAGCATGGCTTTTAAACATGCCGTGACATATCGCTTGCCGTTATCCACAGCCTGCTCGAGCGACTGTCCCTTTGCCAGGCCGCTGGCTATCGCTGATGAAAGCGTGCAGCCTGTGCCGTGTGAGTTTGGATTATCCACTCTTTTGGTCTCAAATGTGATGATTTGCTTTCCATCCCACAAATAGTCACACACACATGCTGTGTCTGTGAAATGACCTCCCTTGCTTAAAACCGGACAGCCGTATTTATCATAAACAGCCTTTGATGCCTCTATGATGTCATCTGTGCTTTCAATCTGTCTGCCTGATATCACCTCAAGCTCAGGGATATTTGGCGTGATGATGTCAGCCAGTGGAAACAGCTTCTCCATCAGAGTGTTTGCTGCATTTTCCTCAAGCAGCCTGCTTCCGCTTGTAGCGACCATCACCGGGTCCAGAACTATGTTTTTTGCCTTATATTTTACAAGACCTGCGGCAATCGCCTCAATCGTATCTACCGATGATGTCATACCGATTTTCACCGCATCCGGATAAATATCCGTAAAAACAGCCTTCATCTGTGCCTCAATAAAATCAGCCGGTACATTCATCACCGCATCAACTCCCATGGTGTTTTGTGCCGTGAGTGCCGTGATTACGCTCTCGCCAAACACACCGTTTGCAAGCATGGTCTTTAAATCGGCCTGCACTCCTGCACCACCGCTTGAATCGCTTCCCGCAATTGTAAGTGCTGTATGCATATTTACGCTCCTTTCTACTGAATGTTGTGATTTCTCGTAACTGTTCAGTATCTTCAAAATATTGTTTAATTACTGTAGTTATAGCAGTATGTCATACTGTGATTACAGAATTTTATCGCATATTTCTGCGAATTCCTTGGCTGCAGCCTTTATATCTGCGCTTGCAAATATCGCTCCTACCACTGCGATTCCTGCAATCCCTGTGCCCTTTAGCGTGACCGCATTGTCTGCATTTATGCCTCCGATTGCAACAACCGGTATATCGACAGCCGCCGTGATTTCACGCAGAAGCTCCTTTGTCATAGGCTTTGCATTGAGCTTTGTGGTAGAGCCAAACACGCTCCACTTCCCAGATAGTCCGCGCCATCAGCTTCTGCCCTCTTTGCCTGCTCCACGGTCTTTGCCGTGACTCCTATTATCTTGTCAGTTCCAAGAAGCTTCCTGGCCTCCGCCGGATTCATGTCATCCTGTCCCAGATGTACTCCATCGGCAGCTATATCAATTGCAAACTGCACGTTATCATTGATGATGAGCGGCACCTTGTGCTCATGACAGATTCTCTTTATCTCAAGAGCCTCACTATACTCATCCTTAAGCCCTGCATCAGAATCCGTACTCAGAATATCCTTGTCACGGATCTGAATCATAGTGGCACCGCCCTCTATCGCAAGCTTCACATGCTCAGAAAGCCTCGCTCCGTGCAGCCACTGCCTGTCTGTTATAGCGTAGAGCTTTAAATCAGTTTTGTTCATATATACCTTTTACCTCTTATCCTGTTATTTTCCAAATATAAGACTCATGACCCGCATACCAATTGTCTGTCATACAGCGATATTCACATCAGTTCATAATCACCATCGCATATATGATATACTGCATCAATCAGCCTGTCCCGGTATGCAGCATTTCCGGGCTTAATGAAATAACAGCTGTTTGTCTCTCTGCCGTGCTCTGCCATATCATAGGCAGCAAGCCCGCCTGCACTCTTCATGCAGCTAAGTGCTGCTGTGACTGCACCGTATTTATCATCGCAATCAGCCGCAACAAACGCACAAATAAGCCCTGAAAGCATACATCCGGTGCCTGTCACCCTCTTCATCATAGAATGGCCGCCTGTGATGCTTCCTACCCTGTAATTATGCGTGTATCCGTCAGCATCCGACGTAACAGCATTCACTACACAATTATCCATCACACCGGTATCCGTCGCATCAGTACTCATCAGACTTCTTTCATTATTGTCATAGCAATCAGCTTCATCACATAATTCTGCCACATAGTCGGTCTCACCTGTAATCACACAGATGCAGCCATATCGCAGGGCCGCCCTGCACGCAAGCGCCTTTACATCAGACTCATCTGCCGTATCGGTCACTTCCACGCCGCCATCACATCTGCCATGTTCCATAACAGCCTTGACCTCAGACAAATTGCCCTTAATCACATCCACATGCACCTCGTCAAGCAGGCTCATCACAAAATCCATCCTGAAGCGGCTCACGCCCACACCAACCAGATCAAGCACAATAGGAATGTTCTTTTTCGCTGCCATCCTCGCAGCAATGCGCATCGCCTCAAAGCGCTCCTCAGAGGGAGTGCCTATATTCAGATTCAGCCCATCGCAGATACCCGTGACATCATCCATCTCCTGCGGTGCCATAGCCATAATAGGCCTGGCCCCACATGCCAGCTCAATATTGGCCACATCATTGATAGTAACCATATTTGTGATGTTGTGAATCAAAGGACTGCGTGACTTAAGCTTTTCTATAAAATTATTCATCTGTATCTCTTTACAACTATTCATAATCACCCACACATTCAAAAAGCGGATATACCGCCAATGAGTATATCCGCCTAAAAATCGTGCGATATTATCCTACGTTGGCATTATCCAAATCAGGTTATGGGTCAAGACACTACCAGTCTACTCTCAGCCGGCTAAATACCAGCTCCCCTGTTGTGTTTTTAAAATTAAATCCATGAACAATGTAACTATTCAGAACCCAACCACGCACATTCGCAAAAACGCACGATACTCGTGCTTTCCCGCTGCTACGCAGCTAATTTTGCTCATATGTGTGGGGGTGGCTCTATTGAGCCACCTTGAGAACAAGAAAATCTGCTGCTTA
>ERZ859937.907-NODE-907-length-10653-cov-1.826571_pt1 | contig 10653 bp, 11 predicted proteins | sample MGYA00509985_ERZ859937 | MGnify/ENA primary metagenome ERZ859937 (study PRJEB30046, sample SAMN00715169) | human gut metagenome | study: EMG produced TPA metagenomics assembly of the A metagenome-wide association study of gut microbiota in type 2... | reverse complement strand
ATTACGGGCAAACTTAGGCTGTACCTCAAAGAACTCGCCATTGTCGGTAATAGCACTAATCACCTTATACATATCGTATGCCTTGTTGGGGTCGTCGGGCAAAATCTCGTTCAGCAAATCTTCCTTACGATCAATAGGATCGGTACATTCTACACGAGGTGCCTCCTCAGTGTTGTTTGAAGGAATATAGCTTAACAGAGTTTTAATAAGCTGCATAGCTTCTTCTTCTGTCTTAGCGGTAAAGTGAGTTACACCGCTCTTGGTTGCGTGAACTGAAGCGCCACCCAGATGCTCTGAATCAATATCCTCACCCGTAACAGTTTTTACTACCTTCGGACCCGTCAAGAACATGTATGATGTGTTTTCCATCATCAAGATAAAGTCGGTAAGGGCAGGCGAGTAAACAGCACCACCAGCGCAAGGACCAAAGATACCAGAGATTTGAGGAATAACGCCACTAGCTAAAATGTTGCGTTCAAAAATTTCGCCATAACCAGCAAGGGCGCAAATACCTTCCTGAATACGAGCGCCACCCGAGTCGTTCATGCAAATAACGGGAGCACCCATTGTCATAGCCATGTCCATCACCTTGCATATCTTTTGTGACATGGTTTCAGAAAGAGATCCACCATTAACGGTGAAATCTTGTGCATAAACGTAAACAAGACGACCATCAATTGTAGCTGAACCAGCAACAACGCCATCGCCTAAATATTGTTTCTTCTCCATTCCAAAGTTGTGGCAACGGTGAAGTTTAAACATGTCGTATTCTTCAAAAGAACCTTCATCCACGAGCATATCAATACGCTCGCGAGCTGTATATTTACCTCGTGCATGCTGTTTCTCGATGGCTTTTTCGCCGCCACCAAGTTTTGCACTTTCACGTTTTGCGATAAGCTCTTTAATTTTCTCTACTTGTTTGCTCATAAAATATACTTGTTTATCTAAAGTTTCTTTATTTTCACCACACAATCATCTTTAATAAAGATGGATAGATATTAGTTTTTTCGTATAAAAACAAACTATCAATCTATGATGGTGACATTATCTCGTTGCAAAATTACGAAAAAAAAAGGAAAGACAACTCTAAAACTATTAGATAATACGCTATTATTATATAGTTTTCTAAATAGATGTTAGATTTCTTCCTCCTTTTTTATGTTGTGTACGTTATTTCATTGAATCGTCAACAAAAGTAAGTGGCATTAAATCTCGAGCACTACTTAATTCATACACGCCATTAGTGCCATACAATAACACACGCATGGGTTTATGATATCTATCCTCAACACCTACCATAACCTGCCGACAAGCGCCACAAGGACTGATTGGTTCTTTTAATAAACCATTCTCATTTCGAGCAGCAATGGCAATGCAAGCAACGGGCTGATGGGGATAATTGGCCTGTGCAGCAAATAATGCTGTGCGTTCAGCACACAGTCCTGAAGGAAAAGCTGCATTTTCTTGATTAGCACCTGTTACGATCGTGCCATCTTCAAGCAGCGCTGCTGCACCTACATAAAAACGACTATACTCGGCATATGCGTTATTTGTTGCCTCAATAGCTTTTTCCACTAAACAGCTATCGCCAGGAGTTAATTCGTTCTTTTGATAGTGATTAATATTGATTGTCAGGTTTATCTTTTTCATACGTTTTATTTTTTATTTGGTTGCTTAATATTTTTATATGGCCATTCGTCCTTGCAATGAAGTCTTATTCTTTTCTACCTGTTTCATCATTTTCACTTTTTATCGCCTCATAACATCCTGCATCAGGAGCTTCGTCTCGTTTATTTCCCAGTCGATCATAGGGTAGGGCAGTCAGTGGGTTCGCCAATCCCACGGCTTCAGAGAACTCGCTCAGTTCAAAATTATAGCGTTGTTTTTCTGCATCAACTAATTTAAAATTCTTTTCGCCTGAGTTAGCATTAACTTCTAACGACTCATAAATAACATTTTGAAACTTAACACTGTCCTTGGTTTCAACTGGAGGTGTTCTGAGCAAACAATGATCAAAACTAAAATTACGTTCGTCATCTGTAGCCTCTTTATCAAACTCCATCATCATTTCATCCTGTGCATAGCCCGTAATTATACTATTCATACAACTGAAAGATAACAATTTATGATTTACAGAAGATGCGCGTAATGCCACACCTATATCAGCGTCAAAGGGATAAAATTGTGCAATGGTAGACTGATTGATGGTCATAATTCCACCATCAACCAAAATACAGTCGGCCAATGTGTTGGTTATTTGACTATTATTAATGCTTACGTTTGATTGTATTGATTTTACACCATAACCTTGGCAGTTGTGAACCACACTATGCTGTAACGTCAATTTGTTGCGAGATATATCAGAAGAGTCAATCTGAATACCATCAAATGTGCTGTGTATGTCGGTGTAACTCAGCACGTTATCATATGATGTTTCAACGAAATGTATCCCTTTCCATTGACCACTAACTTGATCATAAGGCAGATAATCGAACATTTTATCTAAGCGGTCACCACGTAGAATAACGTTTGCTTCAGGCGTACCTTCGCACAGTAAACGGCCTTTTACCTCTAAACTAGCATCACCATGAAAATAAAGCACTGAGCCAGCCTTGAGTGTTAGCGTTGCACCTTTTTCAATTGTTAACGATCCATAAATCACGCGGGGCTTTTCAGAGGCTTGCCATGAGGTGTTTTCGGTGATGATAACATCGCGCAAACGCTGTGCATCCCAAGAAAAAGCTGCTAAATTTACTTTTTGCTCTTTACCGTTTTCAAGAGTAAAAATTAAATTATCGGATACTTCAGTAGGCTGGTTTTTATAATTTAAGGGAAGCGTAGCTTCTATAAAAACCCTTATACTATCATGTTTCCATATTTCAACGTTATTGGTCGAATAACCATTTTCTGGGCCTAAGTATACGCCACGAACATTTACTCTAAATCCAGATTGGTTTCCTTTATCTAAGCGAACAGATGTACAACGCAAACCTTGCTTGTTTTTGTTATACGCCCAAAATGTTTTTGTGGGCGATGGTACATCTGAGAATAATGTATCAAAATGAATGGTATCAGATGAGAAGGTCAGAACACTTGACGGCGATGTGCTGAAACTGTCATCTTCACAACTCATGATACAGGCAGTTAATATAAATAGGAATAATAATTTTTTCATTTCGTTCTCTTTGTCTATTTATAACGTTTAAAATAGTGTTTTATTTTAAAATGCGTACAATTTATTTATATAGTTAGTTATATATATACCTATTTACCATAATGTTGATTATATTTTCAAACTATTATTACGGTTAATAAAGAATTATTTTTCATATCACTCGCCAAAATATATACAATCAAAATGTGTATCTTTGCATTGCACTTTAAGCATAAACGTTAGATGAAAATAATACTTGCTTTCGATTCTTTCAAAGGTTGTATGTCTGCACACGAAGCATGTAGCATAGCAGCTAAAGCTATTCAAGAAATAAATAGCAAAACTGAAATTGTTGAAATGCCTTTAAGCGATGGCGGCGAAGGTCTCACGAAGTGTGTACAAAAAATAATTCCTACGTCTACAATACAATTGACTGTTCACGGCCCATTGATGAACAAATTGCAAACATGCTATGCTCTTTCTCAAGATGGTACTACTGCCTATATGGAGATGGCCTCGGCAAGTGGATTAACACTTGTATCTATAAAAGACCGTAACCCACTGATTACTACAACATATGGCGTTGGTGAGATGATTGCCGATGCAATAAAACGAGGATGCCAACATATCGTAATGGGCATAGGCGGAAGTGCCACGTGTGATGGCGGTATTGGAATGATTAAGGCCTTGGAAGAGAACGATTGTTTATCTTCTAGTTGTCGTATTACTGTTGCATGCGATGTAACAAATCCGCTTTATGGACCTAATGGTGCTGCTTATGTGTTTGCGCCACAAAAAGGTGCAACTCCAGAACAAGTGATCGAATTAGACAATAGGTTGAAACAATTTGCACACGATACAGAAAATAAAGGGTTAGCTTCTAAAGAAATGGCGTTTTATCCTGGAGCAGGCGCTGCAGGAGGATTGGGCTATGCCTTGTTAACTTATTTAAAAGCTGAACTAAAGTCTGGCATTGATATTGTTTTAGATATATCCAATTTTGACAAAGCCCTTACTGAAAGCGATTTAGTTATAACTGGAGAAGGAAAATCAGACCATCAAACAATGATGGGTAAAGTGCCATCAGGTGTATTACATTTATGTAAAAAGAGACAAACTCCTGTATGGCTCATGTCAGGTAGTATTGATGATACACAAGGCAATTTATCCAGAAATTTTGATTTGGTAAAGAGTATCAACGAAAATGATAATAGATCATTAGAAATTTTAATGCAGAAAGAGGTTGCGTTAGCTAACCTTAGTAGATGTATTCAAAAATATTTACAAATCATTTTTCCGAGTAAAAGATAGCAAGTCTCCCCTACTCTTTTTTGTCTAAAAACAACGCTTGCCCAAAATGAATATTTATGCAATATGAATATAGGTTTTGAAAGGCATCAAATAACGATCTGAAAGCAGGCAAATCAGGCCCTGAAACCCTTGATTTCACCGTGTGATTTGCTTGTTTTTACAACGTGAAACCCATGCTTTTGTAAATCAAGGGGTGTGCCAACAAAAACTGTAAGCATAAAGCTATAAATTCCTTTCAATCTAAAATAATATTCACAAATATTTTGTAAATATAAGTTAATCATAGTTTTGCATAAATATACAAAAAAAGTTCTATGCTTGAATATTTATGCAAAACTACGTATTATGTTTACAGCATATTAGCGTTAAACAGGCAAGAGTATGACCATATAAAGCCACGAGCCATTCTTGCTGCTTCATCGTTAAAATGTCCACCTTCATTCCACTCTAGTATTGTGTGCGAAGATGAAATTTGGTTTAAAAGCAATTCGTGTTGACGACGTATACATTCACCAACAGCCGCCATACGCTTATTTCGTGCATGCTCTTCACGATTGCCTAAGCTAAGGTATACCGTAGAAGCCTTCATAACATGACATTCGGCAAAACTAATCCAATTTTTTATCCACACTGATGGCGATACGGCTGCCACCCCATTAAATGAATTAGAAAGATAGGCTGCCCATAACGCAAACAATCCGCCTAACGAATAGCCACCTATCACACAAGGTACCATACCTACACATTCTTTTAGCCATGGTAGCAGATGGTTTTCTATATAGTATAATGTATCTATGGCATGACGTCCCACTTCTTCATCATGCGACACTGCTTCGTCTGCCCACGGCATTAAACATTGGGCCCAGGAATCAAGTTTTACGCCTACAAACAGATAAGGAACATGAATGTTCTTATCAAGCGCAACCATTTCGTCTGTCAGACTTTTATTTTCATGACGAGCTGTGAGCTGTATAAAAACAACCACGGCCTGTTCTTGACTTTTGTTTGTATGCAGTAAGCAATTTTTATTGCCAATAGTAACTGATTGCAGCATTTATTACTTTTTTATGATAGAGATAATTATTTGTATTAATGATTTTATCAAAAATACTTATTTTAGGGAAATAATCTACTAAGTATGAAATATTTTTGTATATCTTTAACTTACAGTCTAAATAATAAGGGCCTCAATATTTGTTATAAAAATATTGTTAAACCCAAATAAACTGTCTTTATTCGAAAGGTTTTTATTAATTTTGTATAAACATTAAAACATTACGCTTTTAGAAACAACTATACACTATGGCATTATCTAACATAGAGAAACATTATAACAAGCATCCTGAAGACCTACGCTTGCTGCGTAGACATGGCATTGTAGAATTTGAAACCACAATGTATCACCTGCATCGTTTTTTGAAGCCTGGAGCACAATTGCTTGATATAGGCGCTGGTACAGGACGCTACACATCGGCATTGATGGCTGAAGGTTATAACGTGAAAGCAGTAGAGTTGGTAAAGCGAAATATTCAGGTTTTTCTTGATCGCGAACCTACGGCCAATGTAGTACAGGGCGATGCTAGAGATATGCCATTCATACCCACTGCTTCAGCAGACATCACTCTTCTACTCGGCCCTTTATATCATCTCATTGGTGACGAAGAAAAACTGAAGGCGTTAAACGAGGCTAAGCGTGTAACAAAGCCTGGTGGCCTTATTTTTGTAGCATATCTCATGAACGAATATAGCATTCTGTCGTATTGTTTCGATGAAGACAGGATAGGAGATTTATTAGAACGAGGATTGGTAGACCATCATTTTCATATACAGGCGCAGCAAGACGAACTATACGACTATGTGCGTATTGACGACATTAATCGTCTTAACAAAAACGCTGGTTTAGAACGTGTCACCATTTTTTCACCTGATGGGGCTTCAGATTATATGCGCACACGCTTAAACAGAATGAGCGAAGAAACCTTCGCCCATTTTATTGAATATCAAAAAATTATATCTGAACGTGCCGACCTTATAGGTGCTGGTAGCCATGTGGTTGACGTGGTGCGTGTATTGTAATTATTTTTACTTTTTACGAATTCGTCTATACCACGGTACTAATACACTTTGTGGGATGCCTTGTTTTGACAAAATGTCAAGTTGGGCACGTGCCTCTTCAGGTCTTTTAAGAAGCACTAAAAGTTCAACGCGATTCAACCATAATCAACATTTAACGGATCGCGTTGGCAGGCTGCCTCATAATCGTTTTCTGCCAATGACAACATTTGACGCTCTTTCTCTATTCCTGCACGGGCAGCATAGGCGACGGCGCTATCTGGATTCATTGCTACCAATTGGTTTATTTGATTATATGCCTCAGTTTGTCGTCCATCTTTTTGGTTAAGAAGTGCAATACCCAATAATGCTTCAAAATTACTAGGCACTATTGTTAGCACGGCCTCGTAATCAAGACGTGCAAAAGGATAGCGATGTAATTTTTCATTAACGAAAGCTCGATAATAACGTGCCGAGAGGTTGTAGGGCTCTCGTGCTAGTATTTTATCATACTCGTTCTTGGCATAATCCCACTGCTCTAATTGTATGTTCCAGCCTGCTTTTCTCAACTGAAGATCAGTTGAGTCGGGATGATACGCAAGAAGTTCCGTGGCAGCTTTTAAACTGTCACGAAACTGTTCTCTTGTTTCTTGTGCCCATGTGGGCAAGATGTTTAGAATAATGGCAAAAATAAAGCCATATATACGCATACTTATAGTCGGGTTATGCATTTTTAATATAGTTGACAATCCACTCTCCTACTTCTGCAGTACCATATTTTTCGCCACCAGAAACCTGTATTTCAGGCGTACGAACATTGGCATCAAGCGATGCATCAACAGCCTTACGTATGAGTTGTGCCTCCTTATTCAAATCAAAGTGTTCAAGCATCATTGCTACAGATAGTATTTGAGCAAGCGGGTTTGCCAAATTCTTTCCTGCAGCTTGTGGCCATGAGCCATGAACGGGCTCAAACACCGGAGTGCTTTCGCCTGTTGATGCAGATGGCAATAAGCCCATAGAACCAGAAATGCAGCTACCTTCATCGGTAAGAATATCGCCAAACGTATTTTCAGTAACCATCACATCAAAGAAGGCAGGTTCGGCAATCATACGCATTGCAGCATTGTCAACAAACATATAATCGACCTTCACATCGGGATAATTGGGTTCCATCTCCTTAGCTATTTGACGCCACAAACGAGACGAGGCCAGCACGTTTGCCTTATCAACCACAGTTAAGTGGTGACGACGTTTGCGAGCATAAGCAAAAGCAACCTTTAAGATACGCTCAATTTCAGGACGTGTATAAAAGTCGGTATCATAAGCTTTCTCATCGTCTTGATACTTTTCGCCAAAGTACATACCACCTGTAAGTTCACGAATACAAATAAAATCAGCATCTTTCACAAGTTCCTCTTTCAAGGGCGACATGTGCAACAAGCATTTAAAGGTTTGTACAGGGCGTATGTTTGCAAAAAGACCCAATTTTTTACGCATAGCGAGCAAGCCCTGTTCGGGGCGTACTGTGGCCGTAGGGTCATTATCATACTTAGGGTCGCCAACAGCGGCAAATAGCACAGCATCGGCCTCTTGACATATTTTAAAGGTGTTGGCGGGAAAAGGATCACCCACTGCATCAATAGCGTGAGCGCCGCATAACGCCTCTGTATAGTTCACTTGATGATTAAACTTTTCAGCAATGGCATCCATGACGGCCACGCCTTGTTTCATAATTTCAGGTCCAATACCATCACCTGGTAATACGGCTATTTTCAGTTTCATATTAAAAATGTTTGTGGTTGTTCTTATTATTTTGATATCTCATCTTCAATCATATTCAGCATCTTAAACGTTGCCTTAATGGCTGATTCTGTTTGATCAGCATCCAACCCTCGGGTGCGAAGTAATTTGTCACCATTACGCCAAGTAATTACTGTTTGCACCAAAGCATCCGTTCGACCGCCAGGCGGAATAGTTACCGAATAGTTGGCCAAGATTGGAAATGTACGGTTAAGTTTTTCTTTGTAAATCTTACGCAACGCTTTTACAAAAGCATCATATTGTCCGTCGCCCGTACAGTCGGCCTCATAAGCCGCTCCATTGATATTTACCTTGATACTAGCCAATGGCTTCAAACCATAACTGGTTGATACCATGTAGCTCACAAGTTTTACCTTGTCTTCGGGAGCTGAATGTTTCAACACATCACTAACAATATAAGGCAAGTCGTCTTGCGTAACAAGTTCTTTCTTATCGCCCAACTCAGTTATTCGGCGTGTAACCTTCTGAGTTTGTTCTGCTGTGAGTTGAAGGCCCAATTCCTCCAAGTTCTTTGCAATATTAGCTCGACCACTATTTTTACCCAACGCATATTCGCGTTTACGACCGAAACGCTCGGGAACTAAATCATTGCAGTAAAGATTATCTTTATTATCGCCATCAGCATGTACTCCAGCCACTTGTGTAAACACGTTTTCGCCAATAATAGGCTGATTGGCTGCGATGGCAATGCCACTGTAACCTTCAACGAGTCGGCTGATATCATTTAACTGACTCTCATTAATTCCGGTCTTAGCATGAAACTGGTCTTTCAATATTACTTGAACACTCGAAAGCGGTGCATTACCACAACGCTCGCCTAGACCATTAACCGTAACATGTAGACCTTTAGCCCCACTTAAAACAGCGGCCAACGAATTGCTAACAGCTAAATCGTAATCGTTATGAGCATGGAAGTCGAAATGAATATTGGGATATCGTTTTACCATTTTATGCATGCTTTCAAGACATTGCAACGGATTCATTATACCCAATGTGTCGGGAAGCAGGAAACGTTTGATGCCAGTATCCTTTAAGCCATCCATCAGTTGATACACATACTCAGGCGACTGGCTCATCCCCGAACTCCAGTCTTCTAAATATAGATTGACCGACATGCCTTTATGCTGTGCATAGTCAACGGCCTCACGAATGTCAGCAAGATGCTCTTCAGGAGTCTTTTTCAATTGCTGTGTGCAATGTTTATAAGAACCCTTGGCCAATAAGTTAATAACTTTTCCACCACATTCGTCAATCCAGTTGATTGAACGGTGAGCATCAACAAAGCCAAGCACTTCAACGCAGTCAAGTTTACCTACACTTTCAGCATAACGGCAGATCATTTTTACTGCTTCTTTTTCGCCCTCTGAAACACGAGCCGAGGCCACCTCAATGCGATCGACATTCACATCGCTCAGCAACTTGCGTGCAATCATCAGTTTCTCATGTGGTAGGAAACTCACACCACTGGTCTGTTCGCCGTCGCGCAGCGTACAATCCATAATTTCGATGTAAGGTGCCGTAAAACGAGAGCGGCTTACTTGTTCTCCTCTTCCCATGCCACAATTTTATCCTTATTTTGAAGTAAATAGTCAATGTCGTCGAGGCCGTTCATCAAACAATGCTTTTTGTAACCATTAATTTCAAACTTCTCACTATGGCCCGTAGCCTTATTTGTGACAGTTTGTTCAGGAAGATTTACTTCTACTTCGGTTTTATGATCTTTAGCAATACTATCGAAAAGTTCTTGCAAAAAACTTTCTGATACGACAACTGGTAAACGAAGTTATTTAACTCATTATTCTTATGAATATCGGCAAAAAAACTGCTGATAACCACTCTAAATCCATAACCTGCGATAGCCCAAGCAGCATGCTCTCGTGATGAGCCAGAACCAAAGTTTTTGCCTGCAACCAATATCACACCACTGTACGAAGGATCGTTAAGCACAAAGTCGGTCTTTAATGAGCCATCAGCATTATAACGCCAATCGCGAAAAAGGTTTTCACCCATTCCTTTTTTATCAGTAGCCTTGAGAAAGCGGGCGGGTATGATTTGGTCTGTATCAACATTCTCTAAAGGCAATGGGATGCATGTACTTGTTATGATGTTAAATTTCTGTTTCATTATTAATGTTTGTAACGTTGATAATTGTTTTAAAACGTTGAACGTTGTTATGACGTCGCTAAGAATTACATAAACTCGCGTGGGTCGGCAACAGCTCCTGTGATAGCCGCTGCAGCAGCTACTAAAGGACTCGCCAAAAGAGTGCGAGCTCCAGGCCCTTGTCGGCCTTCAAAATTGCGGTTGCTTGC
>ERZ859937.904-NODE-904-length-10688-cov-1.885827_pt1 | contig 10688 bp, 10 predicted proteins | sample MGYA00509985_ERZ859937 | MGnify/ENA primary metagenome ERZ859937 (study PRJEB30046, sample SAMN00715169) | human gut metagenome | study: EMG produced TPA metagenomics assembly of the A metagenome-wide association study of gut microbiota in type 2... | reverse complement strand
AGATTCACTTACACTGGCTGAAGTGCTCTGACTTGCACTTATACTCTGTGACTCGCTTACGCTTGCTGAGGTGCTCTGACTTGCCGATGTACTCTGGCTCGCACTTACACTCTGTGATTCACTTACACTGGCTGATGTACTCTGACTTGTACTTATGCTCTGTGACTCGCTTATTCTTGTAGACTCACTTGCACTAAGTGATCTTCTTTCACTTATGCTTGTAGATACACTCTCTGAATTCTTTGAACTATCACTAAGAGACACACTTCTTGATTCAGAATTTTTCTCACTAGCACTTCTACTATCAGATCTACTATCACTCAACGATTTCCATTCAGAATTCTTTTCACTAATAAGTTCTGAAACAGATGTTGATAGAGACTCTATGAGGCTTTTCGCTTCAGAAGCTGAAGTATACTCAGATCTATCTTTATTATATTGATCTCTTCCGTTTTCATAATCATTTAGTGAAAAATAGAAATCTCCTTTTTTACCAAAATTTCCATTATGTTCATTTCCTAAACCATCTGTATATTTGACACTTTTCCGCTCTTTTTAAATCCGTCAAGATATGTACCCCAAATAAAACTTTCTTTAATATTAGGAGTCTTCTTAAGTACAGCAATTCCAGCAACCTCACCTGTATTCTTAGATGTCTTATTATTTTCACCATTCTGATCAATGAGAACCTTACCATTTTTGTCAGTGGTTACATAATCAAAATATGCTGTCTGTTTATTTCCGTTATTATCTTTATATTCTACTTTGACATAATTTCCAGTGCCACTACTGCTCTCCCATTTAGAAAACGTTATGGATTCAACATCCTCTTGCTGTTTAAAGCTATATCTGATTAATAAGTCAGCAAGGTAATCCATATGCTTCCAACAATCTGCATTTTCTTCAACGGTCTTCGTTCCATTCGAATTTGTCTTAATTAAATCCCACTTAATAGTAGACAAATCTTTACCTCTTTCAGCATTTTTCAACCGTTCAGAAATAGCAGCTTTCTCAGCATCAATCTGCTTAATAAGCTTCTCAAGATATTCATCCATCTTGCCATTTTGTGCAAATGCTGTAGATGTTGAATCATATACACTTTGAGCTATCGATAAACTTTCTGAATGTACTTCATTTTCAGATTCAAGTGTACTTAATGACTCACTATAAGCCAGGGACTCGCTTGCTGATAAACTTGCTGCCGATTGAGACTGTGAATCAAGCATGCTTTTCTCATCCGCAAAACTGTTGCTTGCTGATTCACTTGCAGAATAGATTTCACTATCCTCAGTTGAAACAGAGGCGCTTGCTGATAAACTAGCTTCTTCCAAAGTCTGTTTTCCATTCTCATCTGCCTGATTTTCCTCATTATTCGCAACCTGAGTTTCATTTTCCAATGATGCTGCTGCCACATTATTGGCTGCTGCTTTAAATGCCACCATTTTCCCTGGCGCACTCTTCTTTTGCTGTGAAACAGCCTCTGTCTCACTTGTTGCTTCTGTCTCTTCAACTGATGTACTATTGGCACCCTGCTCAGATGTGCTCTCTGTCTGGCTTGCACTTGTCTCCTCTGAAGCAGTCTCAGTCTGATTTTCACTAGCCTGGTTTACTTCACTTTCTGACCGGCTCTCGCTAGGAGTGTCGCTCATTCTGTCTGACATTGAACTGGCAGACTGACTTGTCTGATCATTTACCTGATTTTCAATTTCCTGAGCCATTACCATGTCGGCGCCCTGAATGGTACTCACACCACCAATGGCAATTCCGGCAGCAGTAACACCCTTTAAAATACTGTCAACCTTCTTCTTATTCATACAGTCTCTCCTTATTCACACGAATCCGGACACTTGGATTATATGTTTCCTAACCCTCTTTCATCCGGACATAACTATAATTTTCCTTTTTTACACTATAAATATAAACTCCTAGGTGTATCTAAAATCGTATTTTAACGTAACAAAAACGCTAAAACAAGCTTGAAAAATTAATTTTTGTTTAAATCAGGCAGGTATTATCAATAATACAGCATACCACTTCCTGCAACATAAGCTTCGTAAACATACCATCTGCCACAGCAGGTGCCAGTTTTTTCTCCTGTTCCTTTGCCTTTGCTATATCCTCATCTGATATGCGATTCAAAACATCATCTATATTTTCGTCATCTGACATAACAAAGCCTATTCCATATCGGGAAACAAAATCCGCTATATTTGTCTGCTCTGGTACTATCACAGGAATACCCGCACATATACAAAAGCCTGTTTCAAATGGATTTATCATAAGACCATATTTATTTTCCCGGTCTGTTGTTGTATTCAAGGCAAGTCCTGCTTTCTTTAAGTCAAGCATATGCTGCATTGATATATCATGAATCTTTTCCACTTTTTTATCTATTTCCAATTCATCCAAACAGAAATCATACGGATAATCCCACACCCTCTGATACAGAAGAGGCATCTCTTTTAATCCGTTTTCCTTCAAATACAATTCCATTTCTGCAGACTGGACAATAAGCAGATCTGCTTTGTTAAACAAATCAATTTCATCCGATAATTGTTTATAATCCGAAGGAGCAATTCTGCTTCCCAAATCCTCTACAATAACAGCCACCTTTGCACCACATGTATTTTTCAGATGTTCCATGACAAAACTGTCATACCTGGCACTGACCATACTTGGATACTGGAAAATAACTATCGAATCCCCACTCACAGCCGCTGTAATTCCCTGCATTCTGACGCGCAGCTCATCATCAGAGTCATATGTATCATTAAATTTAAACAATGAAACTTCATCATAATCCAGCTTTTTAGCTGCCTGCACAACTATATCATGCTTTCTTGTATTGTCATTCCAGACATTATATGTCTTCGTATAAAATACTTTCATATCATTTCTCCAAAACACAAATCAATGCATCCATAAGTAGTTTCTTTGTATAAACTCCATTCAAGAGCATATACTGATATGGTGCAATATTTGATGTCATTTTAACATATTCTTCATCCGACGTATTTTGAACAAGATTATCTGCTTCTTCAAGAGAATCAACCACATATCCAATACCTTTTTCTCTGACAAAGTCACTGTGCACACATCCATTCCTTACAATCACCGGTATTCCTGATGCCAGAGTGAAACCAAGCTTGTGTGGCTGGTTCATGGAATAGTATCTTTCTAAATATTCTTTATCACACCACACCAGACCATAACCACCCTTTGACAGTTCTCTCATTAACTGTATCGGCTTAAAACCATTGCGCCATGTAAAGCTTGAATCATCATCTCTTGGAGGCTTCTGATAATCAAAATGTTCTACAATGGTTTTGCCATGATAGCTTTCTAAGAACGGAAATCTGTTCCAATTTCCGGTAAATAACATTTTCTTCAAATTTTGATGTTCTTTGAAGCACGGAAAGCCCGGAACCTCCCAAATTTTTTGATACAGGACTTGTATGTCATCTCTTAGACCATTATTTATCATATATTCATGCATCTTTACCGATGGAAGAATCAATACATCTGCTTTATTAAGTATGCTTATTTCAGTATCAAGGATACTTTGCTCTGAATCAAACATCAGCTTTTGTAAATCATGTACAAAAATAACAAGTCTAATATCGTTATATAGTTTTATCTTATCAACAAATACTTTATCATAATCAGGTCCATTCCATGTCGGGTATTGAAAAAACACTATATCTCCATGATATAAAGATGCAATTGTACCATCCAAATGATGACTTATTGTGTTCCAATAATCTTCATAGAATTGCCTCTTCATGACTCCCATTTCTGTGAAGTCGAGGTTTTTTGCAATTTTCACAACTCCATCCATTGCAAGCGTTGCAGTTCCTCCTATATTATGTAAATTAGTTATATGAATTTCCATCCGGTACTCCATTTTCTCTCTATAATATATTTTTTATAAGCTGCATCCATTTTGATTCTATTACATGCTCCTTATATTCTTCAGCAATCATATAAGAATTTTCATGGAATTTCTTCAATCTGTCATCATCCTCAAATATTTTAACTATTGCTGCTGCAGTTCTTTCACAGAGCTTATCTTTATTTTGAAAATCTGTCTCAATATCAAAATCCACCAGATAGCCATTTTCATCCGGATGTATAAAAAGCCAGTTTCCATATCTGACATCCAGTCCAACCATGGCAAGTCCGTCTCCTACAGCCTCCATAAGCGAAAGTCCAAATGTTTCCCACAAAGAAAAGGATGCAAACAATTCATAGTGTGGATAAATCTTTTCAAGATTACAGCGTCCTTTAAAGTGAATATAATCATCAGCACATGCATCTTTAACTATATTTTTTAAATATATAGTATACCCATCATCGCCACTTCCATATATATCCAGATTAATTGTCTGATTTATCTCATGAGCTTTTATCACACTTTTAATAAGAATATCAATACCTTTTCTCGGACTAAGTCTTGAAGCAGATATTATGCTGCCTCGCCTACGATTATTTTTACTTTTAAGCTTGCCTTCTGGTATAGCCCCGGGCGGAATAGCTGCAATATGCGGAACAAAACAATCATACTCTTTTAAAAATGCTTCCGACTTCTTTTATGTTCATCCGTACCAACAACAAAATAATCAATTGCCTTTGAATATTTGAACCAATAATAATACTCATAGTTCATATATAATGAACTTTCATCCTCATATATTTTGTAAAAATGATCTGAATGTAATACAGCTATCAGCTTTGATTTGCCTTTATTTTCAAAAAGAGGCTGTATATAATCAAGATATCCCGCTCTATCCATTATACATATATCATTCTCACAAAGATTAAGTGCCTTTACAAATCTTTCTAGAAACTCTACATTGTCTATAACTTCACCATTTTTAAACAGATATTCAACATTATCTTTATAGATGCATTGTTCATAAACCATCTGTCCTTGTTTGTTCCAAAAAATTCTCCTTCCTAGATTTAAGCCATCGTTCGAATCATTATCCCAATTATACAGTTCTGTATATGACAAGCTGTCTGTATAATAATTTACTAAATATTTTTTTCCGTTTTTAAAGAGACTTTCATTTATAACAAATCCATCTTCATCGCATAATATTTCAACTGATTTTTCACCGGAATTATATAGACGAATCACCTTTCCATCCTCATCTATATTGTCATACTCATAGTTTTCTTTTTCATTTTCTAAAAGAGCTTCTTTTTTCACAGACAAACTCATATCTAATCTTCCGGTCATAAAAAGATGTGCAGACATAATCTGACCACGTTTTATTTTTTGCGATCCATACAGTTCCATATCCCTAATTGTCGGCAGCTCTGTAAAAATAAATTTAGCGTTTACATTGTTTTTTGCAAACAATCTTGCTCTAAATCCCTGAGCAACATCGACTCCGGAAAATTCATATCCACTAAGTAATGTAAAATCAAATACTCTCATCTGTATCACCCATAACTACTTTTGCAGCTAATTGTTTTAATTGCTTCTTTTGCCTGTCTATATATTCATTGAATATCGTCTGACTAGTTATTATATTTTTTAGAGTTTCTTTCATCTTCACATAGTTGCTGCTTTCAAAAATATTTCCCATTGGATATAATTCTTTTGAATGCGCTGTATTGTCAAACGCTAGTATTATCATATTATTAACCATTGCCTCGTTTACTGCATTGTATAGCTCTCTGTAATGATTAATATCCAAATAAATATCGCATCTTTCAAACAGTTCTTTTCTCTTTTGTTCCGTAATACATGGATATAACTCAACATTATTATTTATATCCAGTCTCGTTAATTTATCTGACATAATGGTACTGGCAGCTATATGAAAAGTTATTTCCGGAAAGTCATTTATAAGCTGTTCAATATACTCAAGCTGATCCGATTCTGTAATAGTAAGTGCTTCCTTTTTTCCAAATTTTAATTCATTATTTTCAAATATGAATATACTCTGTCGCATTTATAATTTGAATTTTCTTTATACCAATTGACCTGCTGCTCTTCACTGCACAGTATTCGAAACGCTATGTTAGTCTGAGTTATTACTGTCAAATCTGAGTTTAATCTATTTTGTGGCAGGTATGATATTTTAAAATTACCATAATCCCAGGCAAATTTATTTAATATCTCATCACTTGTCAGCCATATATTTTCATCATAAATTTTATTATATTTAAGATAAGCTTCCAAATAATCAGCAAAGCCTCTATAGCTCTTCGGACTAATGCGGGTGCCAAACGTGGTATATGTCTTTGGACCTGTCTGTTCTAATACTTTAATGTCACCATTTCTATCATAGAATTCCCTGACTGTAACATTGCCGCCACTCACATTCTCCGAACAATACATATATCCGTATTTGTTGTAATAATCTACTTTATATACTGTATTATTCCTGTCAATCCACTCGACTCTGCTGACCATTCTTTTCTCTATCGGATTCTTAAAATAGATGTTTGCCTTTTTGGTTTTATTATCATATATAGCACCATTTAGACCATCTGCACGAACACTCCAATATTGAGGGATATCTATGAATGCATAATACCTGTCTTTTTCCTTAAGCACATCGTTTTTTTCAGATATGCCACAAAACAAATCTATGGCTTCTATTGTTTTGCATTCTTTAAATCCCACATTTTCTGCCAGCTCTATTATATTTTTCTCAAACTTACCTAATTCATCAGTAATAAAAATCATAGGGCAAACCCACCCTCTGTATAATGTAAAAACCTCTGTGTTATAAAATAATTCTCGCCATTTTCTAATCCGGCATTTGCCAGTATTTCCAGTCCATTGCCATCGTCCGCTTCTGCTGAGACTATATAGACAGTATTATCATCACAGATAATCTCATTCTCCTTTAAATGCTCATGCCATTCACAGCTATCGAAATTTCTGTTTAATAGCCTCATTGCATTCCTTATTGAGCTGTTCTCTCCGCCATAGAATACGAGTCGTATATTGTTTTGAGTAACTTTTTTTAGCAGCTTCTCCAGCATACCTGTTCTATCCACAATTCTACCCATAGAATTACACAATAAGCCATCCTCCATCTGCTCTCCCCATGGGGTTCTCAGTATTGTGAAATAGCAGGCTCTGTCAATTTCATTATTTGTATGCAGCATCAACAGGGTTGCAGCATAATGATATATTTTTTTCTCTGCTTTCTCATTATTTTTTCTTGCCTCATCAATAAAATAATTCCATTTTTCATCTATCAATAAGGTTTTTCCGCTGAATATGGCATTTAAAGCATCCTGGTCAGGAAGCCATGTTCGTGGATTATCGTTCAGATAATCTATAACTTGTTGAAACAGGCTTCCATTTTTCCTGATATTGTCAAGATTCATGCAAAGAACACCCGCATTAAAATATCTGTCACGACTTGTCTGCCCTGCTGCTACAGCGTATGGAGTTCCCCAATTTCTTATTGTCGAACAATCCTGAGCAGCCGCCAGACAGTAATTATCTATATTTAGGTTCCATAATTCTTCAATATCTGTATTTACAAATAAATCAGAGTCCAAATATATTATTTTTTTAAATCCGGCATAATATCGGGCAACATAATTCTGAACATTGTTCCAATTGCAAATCTATTCATTGAATCAGCAAACGTGCCAAAAACGTCCGAATTAAAATGATGAAATTCTATATCATTTCCACTATTATCGGCAATAAAACTCAGCTTATTTTTATTTATTTCGTTCAATGTGTCATCATGTAATATATGAAAAACTATTGGCGCTTTTGTGTTTTCAACAATGGATTGCATCGTTGTTCCAGCCCAGACACTATAATTTCCATCCTTATCATGTATACCAAAACAGATATGCATTGCATTATCCAAAAAGTATGCATTATCCATTTTTTTCGCAGTTACTCTCAGCTTAGACATTCTTTTCAATATCACATTATCTGAAAAAGCCTTCACATACGGATTATTAAATATATCCGGTTCACTCTTTAAGAACTCTTCTTTGCAAATATCCAGTTCCCTATTCATAAAGGTTTCTATTCTACTATATGGCTCAATATATTGGTGCCATAACAAAAATGTCTGGATTTCACAATAACACTGCTCAATTACATTTCCCAGTTCTGCTTTTCTACTTTGAATAGCCTGCCTTATATGATCCATAATAATCTTAGCATCCCGGATCTTTGCATTGCTAATTTCAGAACGTATAATGCCCTCTGTATTCTCAAAGTAATAGTATAATGTCGATTGCACCTTACAATATTTCTTTGCAAGTAACACACAAAGCATAGAAAAATGTGTATCCTCATAATATACATCTTCTATAAATCTTAGATTATGTTCTATTATAAATTTGGTCGAGTATAGCTTTGCCCATGCTGTTACATTAGTAAATCCGGTCAGACCTATAATGAGATTTTTCCTATTATCAACATTATCCAAATCAAGCCTTTGAATTTCAAAATCATTTACTTCTAATACATTTGGCTTATCTGCTTTAAAGCACGATACACCACACTGTGCCACATCATAATCGTCCTCTGTCATTCTATCATACAGCACCCTGAGCATATCCGGATGCACATAATCGTCCGCATCCACAAATGTGATATATTTGCCGGTGCAGATATCCATTCCCAGATTACGTGCACCGCCACACTTTCCTTTTTTCTGTATTTTAAGAGATATAACATTCTCCGGGTATTGTCTTTGTAAGGATTCTAATATAGACCATGTATTGTCTGTCGATAAATCATCTATGAGTATCACTTCGAGATTTTCAAAGCCATATGTCTGGCTGTAAATTGAATCGAAGCATCTCATAATATATTTTTGGACATTGTAGCATGGAATAATTACTGATATCTTGTCTTTACCATTCATAACATTTTCTCCATAATATATAAAATAATCAAATTAACTCTAACCTTAATTGTGTAACAGCACCTTGCATCTTTTCCAACCAATTTGTACTATTCCCTTTACAACTCACAAACTATACTGTTCACATGACATTTCTCTGCGGCTCTCGGATTTTTCTTTGCGAACTGGCGGTTGATTCTCTTTTTCACTATCTCGCAGTCCTCACGCTTGATTCCGATGAGCATGATAAGAAACTGCACCTTTCCATACGAGGTATATATGTCACTGTAGCGGATTGATTCACCAACGCACTTCTTAAGCTGCCTTGAATACTTGTTCATCTTTGTCTCGCTCTGCACCTGTCTGCCTTCCTCGTCCTCCAGAGTACAGAGCATGAGATATACAGGTACCCTTGTGCGCTTCATAATACGGATGGACGCCTGGTATATTCCTCTGAATACCGAATAGCTGCAGAAATATCCACCTCTTTCTGTTTCCTCCTGCTCGTTCATGCCCTCCTGGATGTTTTCCAGTATCTCATGTGCATGATTCATCTGATTACTGTATTTCTCAAGGATTTCCAAGAGTCTTGAAGATGGATAAATACCGCACTCCCTGAGATAATAGTCCACAACATCCGTGTATAGCTCTTCCGCCTCATCATAGCGCCTGGTCTCTACCATCGCCTCCATGATGAGCTCCTCCCACTCATTGAATGGATCGACCTTTGCCGCATATACTCCGAGCTTCTCCAGCCCCTTGAATTGTTTTCTCTTTCGCAGTATGTACGCGGCTTCATTTATGATTTTCTCAAACATAATGTGATAGCGTCTGGCCTCCTGTGCTATCCACGTCTCGCCTGTATATGCCGCCAAAAACTCTCCCTTATACAGATATAGTGCTTTTACGTACAGCTCAAGCATATTGTCTTCTATTTCCTTTATCCGCTCATCACACACTGTCTCTGCACTCTCCGGTTCCTGTGGCATCTGCTTTTCCAGTGCACAGGCCTCGTTATAGAGCTTCTCAAACTCTGCTGCATCCTCTTCTATCTCTATATCCGGAGTCCAGTAATATATGCCTCCCTCCAAATATACGAGGTTCTTTCCCGGCAGTCCAAGCTGTGCGAGCTTTTGCTTTGTCTTGTATACAATAACTCTTAGTGCCGTGTGAGGTGCATCTATGTCACGCTCACCGATTACTATTTCCTCGAGCTTATCCTTTGCTATTCCGCAGTCAGAATAGTGTATCAAAGCCTGCATCATGCGGTTGAACTGGCTTTCCTTATGCATTTTTTCCGCCACAAATGGTGCTCCGTTATAGTCCATTCTGAAATTGCCAAACATCTGTACCTTGATTTTATGCGTCATAGGTGCCTCTCTTCCCGAGTTTTATAAACCTGCTTATTATAGAATTCATATTATCATTGACTCATATATTCAGCTAGTTTTTAACTAAAAAACACAATAAAAATCTGATTATCCGCTAAAACACAGTATCTATCAGCATTTTCAAGGAAACAAACACATCAATTTACTACTTATTTACTACCATTGAATGAGCCTTGATACGCAAGTTTTCCTAGATATGCAAAGATATGGTACAGCACATCAGTATTGAAACAAGAAAAAATTGAATAACTTATAGACTATGGAACGCCTAAAATGACGTTCCTTTTCTATTTCCAGCCGTTCTTATTGGACGGCTATTTTATTACCAAAAATGAAAGGAGCATTAGATTTATGAAAAAGACATGGAAACGATTGTGTACGGGCTTCTTAGCTCTTGCAACTGTCGTTACTGCTTTACCGACTACACCCGTCCATGCAGAAAGTAAGC
>ERZ859937.901-NODE-901-length-10734-cov-2.187096_pt1 | contig 10734 bp, 11 predicted proteins | sample MGYA00509985_ERZ859937 | MGnify/ENA primary metagenome ERZ859937 (study PRJEB30046, sample SAMN00715169) | human gut metagenome | study: EMG produced TPA metagenomics assembly of the A metagenome-wide association study of gut microbiota in type 2... | reverse complement strand
TATGGCGGCAATGATGATGCCGACAACTCCGGTACGTTGCAATACATCCGTTTGGAATATACCGGTTTTGCTTTCGACGAAGAGCATGAAGCCAACGGAATCTCCTTCTACGGTGTAGGCAGCGGTACAATCGTAGACCACTGCGAGGCTTACAAAGGTTCGGACGATGGTTTCGAGTTCTTCGGAGGTTCGGTAAATGTAAGCAATATGGTGGTGGTGAGTTGCAGCGACGACTCCTTCGACTGGACGGAAGGCTGGAACGGAAAAGGCACAGACCTCGTTGCCTATCAGGAAGCCAAAGCTACATTGGGCTACGACTGCGACTGCCTCATCGAAGCCGACAACAACGAAAACGACAATGCAGCCACTCCCGTATCGCATCCTGTACTCAAGAACCTCATTCTTGCAGGTAACGGCGAAAGCAAGCAGGGCATCCGCCTGCGCCGCGGTACTCAAGCCGACATAGACAATGCCAAAGTATGCGGTAAAGGCCAACCGCTGGTTGTAGAAAGCCCGTTAACGAATGCCGCACTGAAAAACGGTACTTCCAAACTGACCAATATGACCATCACCGCCGCATTGAAATCCGACGGAGACTACACCAATGATGACTTCACCGCCGTAACAAGCAACAAAGTAGACGAAGCTCTGTCATACGCTTCCTTCGATGCCATTAAAGCCGCATGCGACTGGATGAAGGGAAGCTGGGTAAAATAATAATTCTTCCGACTTAGCTCTTACGGCTTGACCTTTACGCTAAGGCACATTCTGTCATTCTGAACGAAGTGAAGAATCTCCTCTCTTAACCATGAGGAGAAGAGATTCTTCACTCCGTTCAGAATGACAGTTTCTTCAACTACCCCTTCTTCTGCTTCTTCAACTCCTTCTTCACATCCTGTACCTTAATACATCCGGATGTTTTTCATAAAAACATGGAGATGTTATGGAACAAAAGAACGAGATGTTGTGACCGCTCAATATAGGCCTCAAAGGTGCTAAGTCCTAATGAGAAAAGCAATAAAGGAACATCCATTAAAAACAATCTCAAGGAAAAAGAACACACTACCGAAAACTTCCTTAATTTTGCACCCATGAGAATAAACAAGCAATCGGTAATTACCCTTTCTTTCTGCTTTGCCTTTGCGCATGCAGGCAAGTACCCTACCCTACTGCCCTAATTACAGCCGACAGCCTTGCCAACATTATGCCGGACAGTGCCATTCACCTTCTGGAAAGCATCAAGACGGAAATATCCACCGCTCCCGAGGCCACACAAATGTACTACCGCCTGCTCTGCATCAAGGCCAAAGACAAAGCATACATCCTCAACACCACGGACAGCCTTATACTCCCCATCCTGAACTACTACGTAGAAAAAGACGACAAGCGTCATCTGCCCGAAGCCTACTACTACGCCGGCAGAGTCTATCGCGACTTGGGAGACGCCCCGCAAGCATTACCCTATTTCTACAAGGCAATGGAAGCTCTGCCCGAAGACACTGAATCACCGCTGAAAGGCAAGATATACAGCCAGATAAGCACTTTGCTGCTTTCCCAAAAACTCTATGAAGAGGGACTGGAAGTATTGAAGGAAGGGTATCGGTACAGTTTATTGAGAAGAGACAGCATCGACATGTTGTTCTGCTTGAGGGATATAGGCAGTGCCTACCGTGAACTGGAGAGGCCGGACAGCACCCTGCACTATTTCAGGGAGGCAAGAAAGCTGGCCTATGCGATGGACAACAGACGCATGATAAACATGACCGAAAGCCAGGTCGCAGCCGTCTGCGTACAATTGGAAGACTGGGAGAATGCCAAGCAAGCACTGGACATCGCCATCAAAAGTACCTATCTTCCGGGATTGTCGTCCACTTATTCCATTGCCGCAGAATACTACTACCTCACCGGGCAACCGGACTCCACCATCTACTATTGTAAACGGATAGAAGATGTAGGAAATGTCTATGGCAAAAGGAACGCCTGCCTGCGCATGGGAAACATATCTCTGGATCGCGGCAATCCGCAAGCGGCACTGAAGTACATCAATCAATATCTTCTATACAACGACTCGGTATCAAGACTGGAGAATATGGAAACTATCCGCAAGATGCACTCCATTTACAACTACCGGCTGCGGGAGAAAGAAAACGATGCACTGAAGACCGAAAACAGCCGGAAAACACTAATCATGGCGTATTCCATCGCGTCCGGCCTCATCCTGCTCTTGCTCTTCCTGCTATACTGGCAGCACAGCCGCCGGAAACAGTTACTGCTGAACGCCCAATTGGAAGACATCAGACGCCTTAAAGAAGAACAATACCAAAAGAGCACCCTCTTCATCAAAGAGAACAAGAAGAAGATAGCACTTCTGGAACAACAACTCCAAGCCCTCGGCGAAAAAGACAAAGCACTGAGAGCGCAACTACAGATGCAAAAGGAGATAACCCTCTATGCCAACAAAAGAGCCGAAATAGAGAAGGACGAACAACGTATGCTGTACTCCGTCATACAGGAATCGGATATCTACCGGTTACTCAAAGAAGAAATCTTGCCCGACAACCGCCCCATAACCCGCGAAGAGTGGAAAGCCCTGAAAGAAACCGTGAACGATGTCTATGACGACTTCACCGGAAAACTGTACCGGTACCACAAACTCAGCGAACACGAGTTGCACATCTGCCTGCTACTCAAGATAAACATGTCACCCATAGAAATCGCCCGGTTGACCAGCCACACCAAAGAATCCATCTCTTCTGCCCGCCGAAGGCTCTACGAAAAGGTATTCAGAGAGAAAGGAGCCCCCGGAAAGTGGGACGAATTTATAGCATCCTTATAGCCGCTATGGAATAGTATGCACACAGAAATGCACACTATATGCACACTCTCCGATGAGTCATCATTCAATGAAATTGTCTTTATTTGTGATGCAAATTGAAATCTGTATCATACCCGGAAAGGTTCTTATTGTAGAAGCGCAAAAGGCATCCGGAAAGATGCACGCTAATACCATTGGGTTATGAACATTAGAACAATATTGATTATGGGATTGCTTAGTATGTTAATACCGGTTTGTAACGCACAAAGAATACTTACAGAGCAAGAACAGGCAGATATAGATACTTTTCTTTATTTACAAGCCAAACACGAAACGGAGATAAAAGCTTTGATTACGACCGACACACTGTACTTGGTGGACAGGAAATATGTCTATGCTTACAAGGGTTACCATATTTCCTACGACAATACCAAAGTAATCCCTTTGACCTCCAAAGAGAAGCAGACAATCACCGATGCATATAAAGAAGGAACATTAGGTATTTCAGTTAATGACGTTGTTAATTATGCTGCCATTCCGACATTTTATACTTATTTATTTGTAACAGGAGACACATTTATATTATCTTATAACTATGGAATATTCAAATACGGGGACTTCGAAGAATATGATGTTACAATTTCTAATAAATGGCGACAAAAAGTCGAATCAATCATCAAGAAATACTGTCCTGACAGCTTTTCCCAAAGTGAACAGTATTGAAATGTACACTATATGCACACTTCCAAACCACTTCTGATTCAATAATATTACTTTTCTTTGCCGGAAAATAAACAATGCCCAAAACTATTATGGTATGAAGAAAATGTTTTTAATGTTCCTCCTATGCGGAGCGACCCTGCTGAACACATCAGCACAAGAGAAAATATATAAAATAGATGAAGTATCAGTTATCAACTACGGCGACGGACGATTACTGTACCGCCATTGGGATCAGGATAAAACTCCCCTGCAAGGCGAGCATCGCATCATCGATGGTTATCGTTCAGAATACTTTATTGCCAACTTCAAGGACGGAATGTATGACGGTCTTTACCGATACTACAAAAATAATGTATTGATGATAGAAAGCACTTACAAGAACGGTAACTTTGACGGCTATCGCAAAGCATTCTATCCGGACGGCAAAACCTTGGCAGAGGAATCGACCTTCATAAACGGGAAGATGAACGGCATCATCAAGTCCTATTATCAGAACGGACAGGTGAAAACCGAAGTCACTACAAAATGGGTGTACAGGACGGACCGGACCGCCGTTACAGCGAAGATGGAAAACTGCTTCTGGACACCTACTATAAAGACGGACTGCCGGACGGCAACTGGGTGGAGCACATCACAAGCAACAGAGGTGACTACACATGCCGCCGTAGCTTTAAGAACGGGAAAATGACGGGAGAATATTCCAGAATATGGGCAAGCGGAAAGCCACGCGAAAAAGGCACTTACAAAGACGGCAAGAAAGAAGGTGTCTGGACAGAATACCGCGACGACGGAACGCCATCCGTCTCGACCACCTATAAGGCCGATGAAAAAACCGGGGAAGAAAAGCATTACTTCACCAACGGGAAGGTAGAAACATCAAGAAACTTCCTGAACGGAAAACGTGACGGCATCAGCCGTGAATATTACAGCAGCAACGGCAAGTTGAAATCGGAACGCACTTACAAAACCAACAAAGAGGAAGGGCCCTACAAGCGTTTCTACGAGGACGGAACATTACGTGAAGAAGGACGCTGCGAAAACGACACAGAAGTCTATCGCAAGGAATATTACGATAACGGCAAGCTGAAAGCCGTAGCGGAACGCCCCAACGGTAGTGGTTCGTGGACTACACTGGAAAGGTATGACCGTAACGGGAACAAGCAATAAAACGCGTTTGCCGGGAATAATCAAGAGACTGCTCATCGGTTGTTTCCCGGCATTCGGCATCTGCATGTCTGCTTGTCCACAGGAAAGATGTGATGTAAAGCAAGACATTTACCGGTTGCAACAGGGCTATGAACTTTGCGTCTCTTTATCACCGGATAGCATACGCAGGTTCACCTTAAAGTATGGGGATGAGACGCGATTGATTGAGGAAGAACCGATAGAATGCACACAAGCCGATAAATATGCTTTGCGTTACAGCGGAATAGATTTCGAAAAGTATTTCGTATTAGACCGTTGGGAATCACAGTACAATGTCCGTCTGTACCTATACGAGAAGAGTACCGGAAAGAATCTTTTCAAGAACAAACTGTATTATGAAAGCGATTATGACACTACGTCAGACCTATTGCTCTACCGGGATGCCGACGACAAAACCAACCCCGATGGAAATTTGACCTTACTTGACTTGCAGACGCTATCCGAAACGAAGATAGACATAAGACGATTTATCCCTAAAGGAGAAAGCCCCGTCTATTACCAGGCAAATTTTGAGATAAGCAGGGTGAGCGGTGATTCTGTCTATATCACCTATCATACTGACGAACCGGTCAGTCATCCGTTTCTTCTATATAAAAGAGGGCGAACAGAAGTAACTGAAAACAAGTAAGACACATGATTCCAAACAAAAGCATAAAAGTCTTATCGATTACCATTGTAGTCATACTGACTGTTCTATTGGCATTTAAAGCCCTGCAAGATACGGATGATTGTGAGTCGGCAACAGCTTTGGCTGTTCTATGGGTAATCGCAGTTTTTGACCCTTTATGTCCCTACGGCATAGGTTGGCAAATAGCAGCATGGATGTCATTAGTAAATTTTACCATCATACTTCTTATGCCCGTTACTATATAGGCAGTGCATGGCACGGCGTATTGGCACTACTACTATACCTTAGTATAGGCACCATCGTAATTATAACACAGGAATATTAATAAATAAAACGATTAGAATGAAAGCAAAACTAATTTTCTATGGCACTATGATTGCCATATACACAGGAATAGTGATAATAAGCATGACAATAGCCGCTTTCTCAGAGCGTAATCCTACCTTATTCCCGATTTTAGAGTCCTTTTTTGAAGCTTTGCTGATTTGTATATTCGTATGTCCTTTCAGTTGCTTTTTTGCCCGACACTATACAGGCAGTGCATGGCATGGCTTACTGGCACTACTGTTATTCTTTATTATTCCAGGGTTTATCTTTATATGGTATGATGTACTGGGACTACTACTGTTATTCATTATTATCGTAGGAGGTATCATTACAGTACTATTACATCGAAAAGCAAATAAATAAAAGATATGAAAAAAGTAATCATCATCAGCCTCCTGGCAATATTCATCAGCAGTTGCGGAAACAAGCAAAGTAAAGCAACTCATGCACAAGTTGAGACACCCCAAAGCGACAGCCTCACATTAACACCCCAATGTGACGACACTATCCCGGTGACCCGATATAGCGGCATCTATACATTCGGGGATTCCGCTACCCGTCAGGGAGCACCCAAAGGAGAAGCTTATTTCTACCCATACGATGACACCACGCTGCTATTCTATATTTATGTCAACATCGGAGCACCTGCATACAACAGCGGTTCCATTGACGGACACATCGCCGTACACAACGGAAAAGCCACTTACCGTACATACCTCGGCATGACAGAAAACGATTGTGTGCTACACTTCGAGTTCAAAGGCGACACACTGACCGTTGTTCAAGAAGGATACGAAAACTGCGACTGCGGTTTCGGGAATCATGTCTTTCTGGACGATACTTTCGTCCGGACTACATCGGATATTCCCCAATACTTCGTCACCATCGCCAACGATACAGTCTATTTCAGCCAATTGAAGGAGCAGGAACAAGAAAAATATAAAACCTGCCCCAAAATAGACAGCCGCTTCATAAGCTACTTCCCCGATTTAGCTTTAGGCAAAGGGCATGATCGCGGAAAACAGATTCCGCAAGAAATCATCAATGAGTTCCTCCCCGATTTGTCCGATTCACTTTATATAAAGGAAGAATTCTATGCCGTAGGCAAAATCATCGGCTACAGAAATATGGATTTATTCGTACTGGACCGTGAGCAGGAACGGGAAGATGAAGACTCTTATGACAACCATGTAGACCACGAGCGCTTGCTATTGTTATTCGATAAGGCAGGTTTTCCGGTACAAAGTACTAATGAATACAATGAATTTAGTGAGTATTATTCAAACGAGAAAGAGACCCGCACCACTATCACAATGGCAAATCACTACTATGGAGAAGGCGGCGAGGCACATTTCAGTAGTTTTTTTGATAGAGATACCACTCTTATCAGCCATGAACATGTTTCGGCTTCCGAATCTGCCACAGGATACCAAACCTCGATTATCAGTGATAAGGAATGGCGATGGCAAATCAGCCGGGAAGGTAAGGAAGAGATAGTAGAAATCACAAAAATAAAATACTCATCTCCATTCTTTGAACGCAGTTTTTTAGTAAAACAAGATTGGGACACACTGCCGGACACATCATCCGACACCAAGCTCATCAGGCTCTTTCCCACAGAAACTCTCCCATACACATTATATAGTGATGACGATTTCAAGTTGAACGAAAAGATAGAACTGCGCTTTTATATCAGTAAAAAGGGAGATTACATTTTCACCACCTTTGAACTGGTCGATGATAATGGAGAGGTGATAGACCGCTACATTGTGGGCAGGAATCATGACGAGCCGCCAACCACCAGAGTTACCCCCGTGGAGAGTAAACGAAAATGCCCCATTATCATGGAAACTTCGGATGGAGAAATATATGTGAAACCGGGAGAGAAACATATTTCGTTCCTATAACACAATACCCAATCCCATAGAACCAATTATAAAGACATGAAATTCAATAGATACACTTGCCTGCTCTTGCCAAGTATAGCATTACTGCTCACCGCATGCGGTCACAATGCCCAACCGCAAGAACACTATAATTCAGTTTTAATCACAGAATACAACAACACCTACGATAATGCGGGCAGATTGGTGAATGTAAAAGCAGTAAATACGCATAATCTGTACTACAGTCAAGACAAAGCTTATATACTGACATCTAATAGTTTGCAGCAATATATCTATAGCAATGACACGGACTATATAGCCACAGAGATTTCCGACTCTGACATAAAGACAACAAGCCGTCACAAGAACATAAAAGAGGAACTTTGGCTAAAAGATGGCAAGGATACCACATTCTACTCATTTACCAGATATTACGCCAAGGACAAACCGGAATACATAAAAGATATATCCGCATCCGCCGATACTCCTTCGGAGAAACAGGTCTCCGAAAGTTTTTATACTTATGACAGTCAAGGAGAACTCCTTAAAACAACAGACACAGACTTGATAACCGGGCAGAAAACAGAAAGATACTTCTTCAAAGGGATTACCTACGAGGAAGCTCTACAAAAGATACCTCACTCCGAATGTACACAGGAGATAGTTTGCGAAAACACTACGACAAACAATGACACCGTTATTGTCCTGACTACCATTGACGGAGCGCCCAGTAAAACCCGGAAAGAATACAGAGACGGAGAACTAAGGATTGAAGTTCTCAATAGGGAATTCGAAGATTTTCATTGGACAGACAGTACCTACTACAAGAATGGCATGAAGTTCAAAGAAACCCGTATTGATTCAAACCGGACAAATAAAACCATAACAATCTCAATTTATGATGAAAAGGGGCATTTATTGAAAGAAACCGATAAATACAAATACAATATAAGTACAGAACAAGAAGATTTACTGCCATCCTATCAGATACCCTATATATCAGATGAGCTTTGATGAAGCATCTATCAATAGCCAAATTCCCTAAAATCACGAGAAGGCTCTTTGAAAATCCCTGCCTGACGGAGACTGGAATACCTGCAAATCAAATTCCGGGATAATAGCAAGTACATGGTCGAAGACATCAGCCTGTACTCCCTCGTAAGGGACCCAGTCCTTGATAGCACAGAAAAAATAAAGCTCCATAGGAATGCCATGATCTGTGGGTTGCAACTGGCGCACCATGCAGACAAGTTCCTGGTTTACATCAGGAAGGCTTTTCAAGTAGGCAGTCAGATAAGCCCGGAACACGCCCAAATTGGTTTGGCGGCGACCGTTGACAAGAATGGAATTGTCGATATGATGTTCCTTGTTATACTCCTCTATCACTGTTTCCGTATGCTCCACATAGTCTTTCAGCAAACGAATCTTACGATACTTGTCCAGCATCTCCGGAGTACAGAACTTCACACTGTTCATATCGATATTAATGGAACGCTTGACGCGCCGCCCTCCGCTCTCGCGCATACCGCGCCAGTTCTGAAACGAATCGCTGACCAGCAGATAGGGCGGAATCGTAGTGATGGTATTATCCCAGTTACGCACCTTTACCGTATTCAGTGTGACTTCTATCACCGTACCGTCTGCACCGTATTTGGGCATTGCAATCCAGTCGCCCACCTTCAGCATATCATTGGCGGAAAGCTGCACACCCGAAACAAATCCCATAATAGAATCCTTGAACACCAGCATCAGGATAGCGGCAGAAGCACCCAACCCCGCCAACAACGACAATGGAGACCTATCAATCAGAATACTTACCACGATAATGGCGCCCACAAACCAGAGAATCACCTGTACCGTCTGCAACATTCCCTTCAACGGGCGGTCGCGGAGTTGTTCCTTCTCGCTGTACACAGCATAAACAGCCTTCAGGAACGAATTGATGAAACTCAGGAACGTAATAAGAATATAGATAAGGCAGACACGCTGGATGAATCCCAGAGTGGAAGAGCTCGTCTCGGCAAAAGCAACCGGAATAAAAATATAGATAATGACAGGCGCCACCATCCGGCTAAGGTGAATCAACACCTTACGGTCGAAAACAATATCATCCCATGTAGCTTTTGTTTTCCTTATCAGATGCGCCACCACTTTCAACAAAATGTTCCGGCAGATAGCATCCGCCAGAAAAGCGACAATCAGCACCAGCGCAAAAGCTATAAATTGATCGAGTATATCGGCCAGAGAAGGGGCTGTTCCCCAAGAAATCAATAATTCGTCGATATTCTTTAGTATATCCATGATAGTTAGGTATAAAGTATAATAGAGCGTCAGAGCTTTTCCCGTTCGAGGAACTCGCGGATGTCTTCTTTTAACCACTGATAGAGATAAAGGTTCTTGTAACCGCTGTTTTTCTTCAACATGACGGATACATTGACCTGACTGTTTTCGTAACCCGTCAGTTCATTGCGGAACTGTTCGCTATGCTCTGCCAAGCGTTTAATTTCCTGCTCGCGTTCACGGCGCAGTACGGTGCAAACGGGTATCAGCAACTTCAGGACCACACAATCCATGATATGATGCCCCTGCATATAGAGATAGGTATTGTCGGGAACCAATCCTAATTTCCGCAGTTCCTCACCCAACCGGTCACATCCTCTATATACTGCGGGAAACGGGTTTCCATTTCGGAAAGTTTGGCAGATACCGTACGCTGCATGGCATCCAAGACACTGTAAGGATGCCGCAGGTTTATTTCCTGCAAACGGACATAGGAATTGAAATCGTACATAGGAAATGTATGCGTATCGTGCCGGCGGTAAAACCATACGTTCCATAAGAACAGCGGATAGGCTATCTGCGAATAGCGTTTCAGGAAAGCGGGGAAATCAAGGATGTGACGGTCGTTCAGTGTTGCCTGTACACAAACCTCATGAAGGCTTTCGGCAAAACAATGGAAATTCTCAATGGCATACCCGTAGGTTTGGAAAATATAAGGATACGGTTTATCTTCCGCGACACATTGGTGGCTCCCTGCAACAGGAAGTCGTAGTCACTGTCCACACAAGCTATCAGGCTACGTCCGAGTTCCGTGGTATTGAGCGTATTCATCAACACCATCTTCTTGCCCTTTGCCAGCGAAGTGGCTG
>ERZ859937.900-NODE-900-length-10739-cov-1.969955_pt1 | contig 10739 bp, 13 predicted proteins | sample MGYA00509985_ERZ859937 | MGnify/ENA primary metagenome ERZ859937 (study PRJEB30046, sample SAMN00715169) | human gut metagenome | study: EMG produced TPA metagenomics assembly of the A metagenome-wide association study of gut microbiota in type 2... | reverse complement strand
GAATCAAGTAGGTATTTCAACTACTGATTCGCATTAATTCCTAAAAAATGATACCATGGCTTCGTTTGTAATTGAAGGAGGACATAAATTGCACGGCGAAATACACCCGCAAGGTGCTAAAAATGAAGTGTTACAGATCCTTTGTGCCACTCTGTTGACCTCGGAAGAAGTGACAGTGACTAATATTCCGGACATCTGGATGTGAACAACCTGATTCAGTTGTTACGTGATATGGGCGTCAAGGTATCAAAAACAGGAATTGATTCGTATACATTTAAAGCTGACACTGTGGATTTGAACTACTTGGAGAGTGATGAATTCTTAAAGAAATGTTCCAGTCTGCGTGGATCAGTCATGTTGGTTGGTCCGTTGGTTGCCCGTTTTGGAAAGGCTTTGATTTCAAAGCCGGGCGGTGACAAGATTGGCCGTCGGCGTTTGGACACTCACTTTATCGGTATTCAGAAGTTGGGAGCCTGTTTTAATTATGATGAGGAACGAAGTGTTTTCAGTATTTGCGCAAAGCATTTGGAAGGTACTTATATGTTGCTGGATGAAGCTTCGGTTACCGGTACGGCTAATATTGTGATGGCTTCTGTCCTGGCGAAGGGCAAAACGACCATTTATAACGCAGCTTGTGAACCTTATCTGCAGCAACTTTGTCGTATGTTGAACAGCATGGGGGCGAAGATTTCCGGTATTGCATCTAATTTGCTGACTATTGAAGGAGTGGAAAGTCTGCATGGCTGTACTCATCGGGTGTTGCCTGATATGATTGAAGTAGGTAGTTTTATCGGAATGGCAGCTATGACAGGAAGTGAGCTTACCATTAAGAATGTATCACATGAAAATTTGGGCATTATTCCAGAAAGTTTTCGTCGTTTAGGTATTAGAGTGGAACAGCGGGGGGATGATCTATTTATCCCCGAGCAGGAACATTATCAGATCGATCGTTTATTGATGGCTCTATTATGACCATAGCAGATGCTCCCTGGCCGGGGTTGACTCCCGACCTGCTCAGTGTGGTACTGGTGGTGGCTACACAGGCGAAAGGCAGTGTACTGTTCATCAGAAAATGTTTGAAAGCCGCCTGTTCTTTGTGGACAAGCTCTAGATATGGGAGCACAGATTATATTATGTGACCCTCATCGTGCCGTTGTAATAGGGCATGACCGTAATTTCCAGCTTCGTGCCGGAAATATGACTTCACCCGATATTCGTGCCGGTATCGCTTTGCTGATAGCGGCAATGAGTGCCGACGGTACCAGTCGCATACACAATATAGAGCAGATAGACCGGGGATATCAGAATATAGACCAGCGTTTGAATGCGCTTGGCGCACGTATTACTAGAATTTAGAGAAATCAATCATGATTAAAAAAGATGAAGTTTTCAAGATTGGTATATTCAACAAGCCACATGGAGTAAAAGGAGAAATCTCATTCACTTTTGCGGATGATATTTTTGACCGTGTGGAATGTGAGTATTTGGTCTGTTTGTTAGACGGTATCTTCGTGCCTTTCTTTATTGAAGAGTATCGTTTTCGTTCAGATACCACTGCTTTAGTCAAACTGGAAGGGGTGGATACCTCGGAAAAGGCCCGTATGTTTACGAATGTAGAGGTTTATTTCCCGAAGAAATATGTCGGTGAGGAGGAAGATTCGGATGATATACCTACTTGGAACTATTTTATTGGTTTTAAGGTAGAAGATGTGAATCATGGTGAGTTGGGTGAGATTGTGGCGGTGGATGACAGTACGATGAATGTCCTTTTTGCCATTGAGAAAGGTGGTGAGGAACTTTTGCTGCCTGCCCACGAGGAATTTATCACCAAATTGGATAAGAAAAAGCGTTTGCTGACGGTCGAAGTACCTGATGGCTTGATATAAATATAGAAGGTGCGCACGATGAAGAAAAAAGGAAGGAAAGCATTTTGGCATAATTTCAAGTTTAAGTATAAACTGACCATTACCAATGAAAATACGTTGGAGGAGATTGTGGGACTACACGTTTCCAAACTCAATGGTGTGTCTGTATTGCTGTCTGCCGTAACGGTAATTTTCCTGATTTCGGCAACTATCATTGTTTTTACTCCTTTACGTAATTATTTGCCGGGATATATGAACAGTGAGGTACGTGCGCAGGTGGTGACCAATGCCTTGCGGGCCGATTCATTGCAACAAGTGGTGACGAGGCAGAATATGTATATCATGAATATTCAGGATATATTTAGCGGGAAAGTAAAAGCTGATACAGTCCAATCTATCGACTCTCTGACCATTCTTCGTTCTGATTCTTTGATGGAACGTACCAGGCAGGAAGAAGAGTTTCGCAAGCAAATGAAGAATCAGAACGATATAATCTGACGGCTGTTGATGATAATAATGCCGCTTCCGGATTGATTTTTTATCGTCCTACACGTGGCTGATGTCTTCTAATTTTGACTTGGAGAACAGGCATTACGGAGTGGATATTGCCGCTAATCCAAATGAAAGTGTGTTGGCAACATTGGATGGAACAGTGATTTTGTCTACTTATACAGCAGAAACCGGTTATGTTATTCAGATACAGCACGGACAGGATTTTGTGTCGGTATATAAACATTGTGGTTCGTTATTAAAGAAAGAAGGCGATCCGGTGAAAGGTGGTGAAGCTATTGCATTGGTAGGAAATACCGGTGAAAAAACTACCGGACCGCATCTGCATTTCGAATTGTGGCACAAGGGACGTGCGATTGATCCCTCAAAATACATTGTATTTTAACAACATTATGAAAAAACAAATAGCGATATTAGGTTCTACCGGCTCTATCGGTACACAGGCTTTACAGGTAATAGAGGAACATCCTGATTTATATGAGGCCTATGCGCTGACAGCCAATAACAGGGTCGATTTATTGATAGAACAAGCCCGTAAGTTCATGCCCGAGGCGGTAGTGATAGCCAATGAGGAAAAATACCTTCAATTGAAAGAGGCGTTGAGTGATCTGCCTATCAAAGTATATGCAGGAGCGGATGCGCTCTCTCAAATTGTGGAATCACAGCCTATTGACATTGTACTGGCTTCTATGGTAGGTTATGCCGGATTGCGTCCTACTATAAATGCGATAAAGGCAGGTAAAGCTATTGCTTTGGCTAATAAAGAAACGCTGGTTGTGGCCGGAGAGTTGATTAATGCACTGGCAAATCAGTACCATACATCTGTACTTCCCGTGGATTCGGAACATTCGGCTATCTTCCAGTGCCTGGAAATAAATAACCGGTTGGAGAAAGTGATCTTGACAGCTTCAGGAGGGCCGTTTCGTACTTATACTATGGAGCAGTTGCAAACAGTGACCAAAGCACAAGCTTTGAAGCACCCCAATTGGGAGATGGGAGCGAAGATAACCATTGATTCGGCTTCCATGATGAACAAGGGGTTTGAAGTGATTGAGGCTAAATGGTTATTCGGAATGCGTCCGGAGCAAATTGAAGTGGTAGTTCATCCACAATCTGTCATTCATTCTATGGTGCAGTTTGAGGATGGGGCCGTGAAAGCGCAATTGGGCATGCCCGATATGCGTTTGCCTATTCAATATGCTTTTTCGTATCCGGAGCGTGTGAAATCTTCTTTCGAACGGTTGGATTTTGCCCGTATAACAGACCTGACTTTTGAACAGCCTGATACTAAACGTTTTCGTAATTTGGCATTGGCATACGAGGCTTTGTATCGGGCCGGAAATATGCCCTGTATAGTGAATGCAGCTAATGAAGTGGTGGTGGATGCTTTCCTGAAAGACAAAATATCTTTCCTGGGTATGAGTGATGTCATAGAACGGACTATGGGTAAAGTTGCTTATATCAAGGAACCGACTTATGAAGACTATGTGGCTACTGATACTGAGGCACGTCGGGTAGCGTTATCCCTTTTGTCATCTTAAATGGTAGTTGACAGAGAATTATGTTAATTATAAATTATAAAATAGTAAATAGCTAGATGGAAACATTTTTGATTCGTGCCCTTCAATTGATAATGAGCCTTTCATTATTGGTCATTATTCATGAGGGAGGACATTTTCTTTTTTCACGTCTTTTTAAAGTAAGAGTAGAGAAGTTCTACATATTTTTTGATCCGTGGTTTTCTTTGTTCAAATTCAAACCGAAGAACAGTGATACGGAATATGGTATTGGCTGGGTGCCTTTGGGGGGATATGTGAAAATTTCGGGTATGATAGACGAGTCTATGGATACCGAGCAGATGAAACAGCCTGCTAAACCATGGGAATTTCGTTCAAAACCGGCTTGGCAGCGTCTGCTTATCATGGTGGGTGGTGTCTTGATGAATTTCTTGCTGGCTATCTTCATCTATTCCATGATTTTATTCCATTGGGGAGATTCTTTTGTGTCGCTGCAAGACATGACTCATGGTATGAAATTTAATGAGCGTGCTCGGGAAATAGGCTTCCGTGACGGTGATATTCTCCTTCGCGCAGATGAAAAACCATTGGAGCGTTTCGGGATGGATATGCTTCGTGATATTGCTGAGGCACGTACAGTGACTGTATCGCGCGATGGAAAGGAAACCGAAGTATATATGCCTGAGATCAGCTTGTTAGATATAGCAAAGGATGATCCGATGTTTGTTACGGCGTTAGTTCCTAATGTTGTTGACTCGGTGATACCGGGCGGTGGCTTGGATAAGGCCGGTATACAGAAGGGAGATAGTTTGATTGCGGTCAACGGTGAAATGTTGAACTCATGGAATGCATTGGTGGAAAAACTAGATAATATGCAGGCTGATGCGGAAACTACCGGAGATAAAGGAGTTGCTATGCAAATGGTTTATTCTCGTGGAGGATTGCGTGATACGGTTACCGTGCATACGGACTCACTGTTTAGAGTGGGGGCAACATTTCTTTCATTGGCCGATTATAAAGAAACTACCCGTGAATATGGATTCTTTGAATCTTTTCCTGCAGGGGTACAATTAGGAGTAAATACATTAAAAGGATATGTGAACGATATGAAATATGTGTTCACCAAAGAAGGAGCCAAGAGTGTAGGTGGTTTTGGAACGATAGGAAGTATTTTTCCGAAAGTATGGGATTGGCATCGTTTTTGGGAAATGACTGCTTTTCTGTCAATCATCCTTGCGTTTATGAATATTCTGCCTATTCCGGCATTGGATGGCGGACATGTATTATTCCTGCTTTATGAAATCATTGCCCGTCGTAAGCCGAGTGACAAATTTATGGAATATGCGCAGATGGTAGGTATGTTTCTATTGTTTGCCTTGCTCATTTGGGCGAACTTTAATGATATCATGCGATTCTTGTTCTAAGTTTGCATGACAGAAAAGGACACGGCATTTTTATAATAATGCCGATAGGCACGGATTTCCGCAAAGATTGAATCAATCATCTTTGCGGAAATCTGCGTTTTTTATATTGTTTTTCTCCCGTGGTGAAAAAAAGACATAAAAAAAGAGCGAAAGTTTTTATCAAACCCGCTCACATCCTGAAGAACCCCCCTCCATAATGGGGTTCTTTTCATCTTTCTCGTCTCAGTTGCGTTATCCTCTCTCTTGTACCTAAAAAAACAACTCTTTTAATACCTATAAAACTAATTTCCTGAAAACTTTCTTTTTCTAATTACCTTAAATCTTGCTGCTAATACCTTTCTAAATCAATCTTTCTTTACCTAAATCTAATACCTTAAATTAAAATCTTTACCTTAATACTTAATACCTAATTTTGTTCTTTTCTTTATTAACTTAATATTTGGTTTCACAACCACATTGCAAAGGTACGGCTTTTCTTGATATTAGCAAGTAAATAGATGCTGAAAAACATAAAAAAGGGTGAATTCATGATATATATCAAGAAAACACCCTTTTTTTATTTCTTTTAGCGTTATCGCACACGGATGATGCGTTGGTTACTGCTTCCCCTAAATTCCAAGTAAGGAGAGTACAAATCCGGCTCGAATCGTCCGTCTACTATAACATCCACATAATCCAGTACCGGTTTTAACATTTCATCGTTTTGTATTTGTTCAAATGTATATCCTGTATAACACCAGATGTTTTGTCCGGTAGCTTCTTTGATCTGTTGACTAGAGCCAGGAATTCTTGAGGATGATAAAGTGGATCTCCACCGGAAAAGGTGATTCCGTCCAATAATGGATTAGCATTTATTTCGCAGATAATTTTTTCTATTTTTTCCGGTGTGAGCGGAGTGCCTGCCGATGGGTTCCAGGATTCGGGATTCTGGCAACCGCGACAATGGTGACGGCATCCGGCTAGATAGATAGAATAGCGGATGCCTTCACCGTCGACTATTGTTTCAGGATAGGTAAATAACAAGTTCATGCTGATTATCCATGCTTTACCCGGTCACGCTCTTCGGCACGCTTGGCTGAATTCCAAGTGCTGAGGTCGCCTGTCAAATACCCGGTAATGCGACGCATTCGCATTATATTCTCGCTCTGGCAAACAGGGCACTTGTCGTAAATGACCCCTTTGTAACCGCAAGCCTGACAAGTATCAACAGGATGATTGATGGAACCGTATCCAATGCCTTCGTCATGCATTACTTTTACAATCTTGGCTATGGCTTTTACATTTTTCTGAGCTTCTCCGTCCAGTTCTACGTAAGTGATATGTCCTCCGCGGGTAATGGCGTGGAAAGGAGCTTCCCGTTTTATCTTCTCGGTGATGGTGATGGGCTCTTTTACATCTACGTGGAAAGAGTTTACATAATAGTCATTATCCGTCACGCCGGGAATGATGCCGTATTTGCGGCGGTCCATACGGGTGAATCGTCCGGAAAGTCCTTCGGCAGGCGTGGCAAGTACGGAGAAATTCAACTGATATTTCTGTTTGTATTCGTCTGCCACTTTATTCATTTCCGTAACGGCTTCGAATAATGTATCCCATGCTTTCTGGCTATGTGCGTGACCTTCTCCATAAAGAGCCATCATGGCATTGTGCCCGCCGATAAATAGTATCCCCAATGTGCCTTGACGCAATACATCCCCCACCTGGTCGTTGGGCGAAAGTTTTCCTCCGCCTTTCCACACATCATTCCCCATCATGAACGGGAACTGGCGTGCCAAGGCTGTACGTTGATACTGGTAGCGTGCATACAATTGTTCGGCGATTAGTTCGGACAAAGCATGTACACTTTCTATGAATATTTCTTTTGCTTTTCTTTCTATGGCCTCTTTTTTGCCTGATTCTTCCAGACTTTCTGCCTTGATGCGTGCTTCGATGGCCAGCCGGGGCATATTCATAGTGGTGAATGACAGGTTGCCACGTCCTAATGAACTTTTTTCACCCGCTATATTTTCGTATACGCGGGTACGGCATCCCATAGTTGCCAGTTCATAGCGGTAACGTTTAGGGTCCTTGATATCCCATTTCTCATTTTTGTTATAAGGAGTATCCAAAAACATAAAATTAGGGAACAAGGCTTTTGCGGTGGTACGGCAAGCTTTCAGAAACAAGTCGAAATTGGGAGCTTGGAATTCCATGTTGCCTTCCAGTGCCGCTTCGAAATTTTCCATGGCTTTCTTATAGTCCTCTTCGGAATAAGATACTCCGTCTTTAACCTTGAATATCTGTATGGGGAAGACTGGTACTTCGCCACGGGTACCCAGGCCTTCGATGGTAGCTTTCAGCAGTTCCTCTATGACCATGCGGCCTTCGGGAGAAGTGTCTGTTCCATAATTGATGGAACTGAATACGACTTGATTTCCCCCTCGCGAATGCATGGTGTTCAGGTTGTGGATGAATCCTTCCATTGCCTGATGTGTATCTTTGCGCGTCATGGCGTATGCTTTCTCTTCAATTTTCTTGAGAGCCTCTGTTCCGGGTTCTTTTCCTTCTACTTCTATATAAAACTCGGTTAAAGTTTTCAGATGTTTGCGAAATGTCTTCCGTACCCCTTCCGCCATAAAGAAGTCGAAGGCGGGGATAGCCTGTCCGCCATGTTGCTCGTTCTGGTTTGTCTGGAATATGATGGTGGCCAGAGTGGCATAACTTTGAATGGACTGTGGAGTACGGATACTTCCGTTTTTAGTGCGGAAGCCGCGTTCGAACAAGTCATCCAGGTCATATTGGATACAAGTGGTAGTCTTGGTGGGATAGTAATCCAAATCATGTATATGTATGTCGCCCAACTGATGCGCTTCGGCATATTTTTTAGGCAACAAATATTTATAGGTATAGTCTTTAGTAACTTCCGAGGCAAAAGTCATCATCTGTCCGGCGGGAGTATGGCTGGACATGTTGGCATTACTCAGGTTGACATCATTTTTGTCGATGGCTACAATGCCGTCCATGATGTGCTTCATTTGCGTTTTACGGTCGCGTTCCGTATTCCGCCATTCGCGATAAATAATGTATTTCTTAGCCACTTCGGGACGTACTTTCATCAGTTCCTTTTCTACCAGATCCTGAATCTCTTCCACACTGATGGTTGGAGATACAAAATTGCTGATAACCCGCATGGTAATTTCAGCAATCAGTTTGTCTTCATTGTCAATTCCGGAGGCATGGAATGCCTTGCCGATTGCATTTTTAATTTTACTGATGGAAAAGTCTTCCCGCTTTCCATCACGCTTAATAATACAAATCTCAGCGTAATTCATTGTTGGAAAAATTAATTGTTAATTTAAAAAACTTGGCTGTCCTTCCAGGCAGGTTTTCTGACTTATCTCTCCCTTAAAACGCCTTCCCGCAAATAGTTTTGTAGTGGCATATTGTTTCAGTTCAACGAGAATTACAGCAGCGGGTACTGTTGCTGATTTTCACGGCATTCCCTCTTAGAAGGGGTTAACTTCACCTGTCGGACGGCTACAAAGGTATAACATTTTGGGAAACTTTCTGTTTAAAAAATAAATAAAAGTTTTCCAAAACGGATAACTTATTGAAGATGGGAGGGTTATAAAATGTACCACAATGCCATCATATGGCAGATTGTTCCTCCTAATACAAACAGATGGAAAACAGAGTGCATATAGGGCAATTGGGGGAAGGAATAAAAGACAGCTCCGGTGATGTAAGACACTCCTTCGCCGATTAACCAATAAATAAAAACAGGAGGTACATGTTGGCAGAGCGGCTTGAAACCTACAAAAATGCTGCATCCCATGGCTATATAGCAAATTGTTTCCAGGTTGCTATGTTCTTTCAGGTTACAAAAACATAGAATGATCCCGGCGAGGGCGCATAGCCATACGAAACTAAGAATTCCCCATCCCCAATAATCTGCTTCCCGCAAGGCTATCAGCATGATGGGGGAATAGCTTCCTGCGATATGCAGATAAATCGAAGCATGATCGAATTTGCGCAACACTTCGCGGTGAGGAGATGGTTTGCTGGCATGATACCAGGTGGAGCTGATATAGGAAGACAGCATACCGAATAGATAGAGCCACATGCCACCTGTTGCCCACGGATTGCCACTTTTCATGGCAGTAAGCAACAGATAACCGCCGCCGGCGATACCTATCAGGATACCAACACCATGTGACAGGGTATTGGCCCACTCTTCTCCTTTGGTATAGTGTATGGTCAATTTCTTATAAGTTTTTGGGTGTTAATCCCATGCTTTTTGCTTTCTTCAACATGTGTTCTAAAGCAGCATCATGTTCATTAGGGATGATTCCATCCAGTATGGCATCCTTGATAGAACTTTTCAGACTGCCTATTTCACGGCAGGGCTGCAGGTCGAATATCCGCATAATTTCTTCTCCGTCTACCGGAGGTTGGAAATTGCGTATCCGGTCTTTTTCTTCCAGGTCTTTCAGTTTCTGGCGTACCAGTTTGAAGTTATCCAGGAATTTTTGTTTTCGTGCTTCATTTTTTGAAGTGATGTCCGCTTCGCACAGCATCATCAAGTCGTCAATATCATCTCCGGCTTCAAAAAGCAGACGTCGCACGGCGGAATCAGTTACTACATCATCTGGATAACAATGGGACGCATGTGCAGGCTGACTAACTTTTGGACATATTTCATCTTCTCATTCATGGGCAGTTTCATCTTGCGGAAGAGGTCCGGAATCATTTTCTCACCGATAAAGTTATGATTATGGAAAGTCCATCCTATACGTGGTTCCCAGCGTTTGGTACGTGGCTTGCCTATATCATGCAACAGAGTGGCCCAACGTAGCCATAGGTTGTCGGTATGTTTGGAAATATTGTCCACAACTTCCAAGGTATGGTAGAAGTTATCTTTATGGGCACGGCCGTTCCGGGTTTCCACTCCTTGCAACGCTACCAGTTCAGGAAAAATCAAAGGTAACAGTCCGCAGCGGTCCAGTTCTATAAAGCCTTTGGACGGTATGGGGGCGAGCAAGATCTTGTTCAACTCGTCGGCGATGCGCTCTTTGGAGATAATATGAATGCGTTCCTTGTTACGTGACAGTGCTTCGAAAGTGGTGTCATCAATATAGAAATTCAGTTGTGTGGCAAACCGGACACAACGCATCATGCGGAGCGGATCGTCACTGAAAGTGATGTCCGGGTCCAGCGGCTACGGATAGTTCTCTCTTTCAAATCGTCCAGTCCATTAAAAGGATCTACCAATTCACCGAAACGTGCTTTGTTCAGGCACACTGCCATGGCATTGATCGTAAAATCGCGCCGGTTTTGGTCGTCCTCCAAGGTGCCGTCCTCTACTACGGGCTTACGGCTGTCATGGTTGTACGACTCTTTACGGGCACCGACAAATTCCACTTCCGTGTCATGGTATTTAACTT
>ERZ859937.899-NODE-899-length-10751-cov-2.762528_pt1 | contig 10751 bp, 9 predicted proteins | sample MGYA00509985_ERZ859937 | MGnify/ENA primary metagenome ERZ859937 (study PRJEB30046, sample SAMN00715169) | human gut metagenome | study: EMG produced TPA metagenomics assembly of the A metagenome-wide association study of gut microbiota in type 2... | reverse complement strand
GGAAAAAAGCCCCCTGTTGCGGGAAGTGCGCAGTCTGGCGGTGCGGCTGGCGGTGTTTGCCGCCGTGCTCTGGGTGCTTCTGACGCAGGTGTATCTGGTGACGCAGGCGTCCGGCAGCGAGATGTTCCCTGCCGTGAAGGACGGCGACCTCGTGCTGGGCATCCGGCTGGAAAAAGACTATGCCAAGAATGATGTCGTGGTATATGAGCGCTCGGGAACGCTGCGGGTGGGCCGCGTGCTGGCCCGGGGAGGGGACATCGTGACCCTGAGCGAGAGCGGCGTTGTGGAGGTCAACGGCTCGGCACAGGGCGGCGGTATCCTCTACCCCACCTACCCCAAATCGCTGCTCAGCTACCCCTACGCTGTGCCGGAGGACAGCGTCTTCATTCTGGGCGACTGCCGCACACAGGCCGAGGACAGCCGTGACTTCGGCCCGGTGCAGTGCAGTGCGGTCAAGGCAAAAGTCATCACCCTCATCCGGCGGCGGGGACTCTGAGCCGCCAAAAACCATACAAGACAAGATAGGAGGAACTTCAGGATGAAACAGAACAAGGTAGAAAAGCTTCTCGCAGGGGTGCTTTCCATCTCTCTGGCCATGGGCGTCAGCGTCATGCCCGCCTTTGCGGCACAGGTGCAAGGCCCTCCGTATGAGGATATGTCCCGGGTGTATCTCACCAAAAACTACGAGCTGACCAACACGGGTACGATCTCCCCGAAAGAGACCTTTACGTTTGCGATCGAGCCGGATACCGTGACCGACGCATCGGACGGCATTAAAGCCGCAGATTATATGCCGACTGTCGGCGACGTGACCTATCAGCAGGGCGAAGCAGGCAGTGCGAACAAGACTAGGCAGATCGAGATCCAGCTGCCCAAGTACGACAGCGTGGGCGTCTACACCTACATCATCCATGAGGTGGCGGGCCACAGCGCAGGCGTGACCTACTACGGCGACGCCATCCTGCTGCGGGTGACGGTCATTGAGCAGGATGGCAAGCTCCGCATTGCCGCTGTCCACACCGAGGACCCGGAGTCCACCGGCGAGGGCAAGAAGGACGACTTCGACAACCTCTACTCTGCCGGTGAGCTGGAAGTCCACAAGGACGTCGAGGGCATCATGGGCAATAAGGACAAATACTTCGAGTTCACGGTGCAGCTGACCGGTGAGGAAGGCAAGACCTATCAGGACAGCTATGCCATCACCGGCGGCAGTTATGACGCGAACCCCGCCTCGATCAAGATCAGGCCCGGCGAGACGACGGAAGCGACTTTCTATCTGAAAGACGGCGACACCATCCACATCGAGAACCTGCCCTACGGCGTCGGGTACAAGGTGTCTGAGACGCCGGTCGCAGACTATGTGACGACGGAGACTGGCACCGAGGGCGAAGTGGATGAGGCGGTCGAGCAGGCAAACTTCACCAACACCAAGGGCGGCACCGTCGATGCCGGTGTGGCGCTGGAAAGCGCACCCTATCTTTTCACCCTGACGGGTGCTGCGGGCGTCGGGCTGCTGCTGACCCTGCGCCGCCGCCATCAGAAGTAAACGCGGAGGAAATAAGGCAAGGGAGGTGAGGAACATTCGGTGGCAGAAGATGGCCCTGCGGGCGGCGAACGGCCTGCTGGACGGGGTGACGGCTCTGCTGGTGCTGCTGGCGGTGGTCTGGTCGGGCTATGCGCTGTGGGACAACAGCCGGGTGTACGCCGCTGCCGACAATGTGCAGGCCGGGCTGTTGGCCTTCAAGCCCCAGCCGCAGGAGGACAACAGCCTCTCCTTCGGCCAGCTGCGGGACATCAACCCCGATGTCTGCGGGTGGCTGACGCTGGACGGCACGGCCATCGACTACCCGGTGGTGCAGGGTGAGAGCAATTTCACCTATCTGAACACCGACGTCTACGGCAGCTTTGCGCTGGCGGGCAGCATCTTTCTGGATGTTGACTGCGACGCGGATCTCAGCGGGCGGTATTCCCTGCTCTACGGCCACCATATGGAGAACGGGCGGATGTTTGGTGACCTCGACAAATACAAGGACGGCGCATTCTTCCGCCGGAACACCACCGGCACCCTGACGCTGCCCGGCGGGAGCTATCGGCTGGAAGTGCTGGCCTGCCTTGTGGTGCCTGCGTCGGAACAGGCCATCTTTGCCCCGGGCAAGTGGCAGGCAGACGCAGGCGGGCTGCTCCCCTTTGTGGAGGAGAATGCCCTTCAGATGGATGCACAGGCCCTCCGTGCGCTGGAAAAGGAGCCGGAAGGAGCGCAGTTCCTGGCGATGGCTACCTGCTCGGGGGAGTACACCGACGCGCGGACGGTGGTGCTGGCCCGGATGGAACCAATGTCAGACCTGCAAAACGGAAAGGAGGAGAGCTTATCATGAGAAGGCTCCCGAAAATGGCAGCGGCCCTGCTGGCAGCAGCGCTTGCGGTAAGCGCTGCCCTGCCTGCTCTGGCCGCAGACCAGCGGGCGGAGCTGGAACTGGAGGCGTCCGTCCGCTGCACCGGAGAGGCAGCTGACGAGACGCTGACGGTGCGGCTGACCGCGTTGGACGGCGCGCCGATGCCGGAAGGCTGTGACGACGAGGCTGAGCTGGATTTTCCGGCCCGGGACTGCCGCGACGCCGACGACAAGACCCTGACGAAGACTTTTGATACCATCGTCTACACCGCGCCCGGCATATACGAGTATACGGCCACTCAGGACGCAGGCGGACGGAAACGGGCCGACTACGACGACACCGTCTTTTACCTGAAAGTCATGGTGGCGTGGGACACCGATGGTGAACTGAAAGGACACGTGTCCGTCCGGCGGGACGGGGACGACGGGGCAAAGACGGAACTGCTCTTCAGGAACAGCTACCGCAGCACCGACCCCCCTCCCCCGCCGGTGACGCCGCCCTATGTGCCGGATAAGCCGACGCCGACCCCGAAGCCGGTGGAGCAGCCGGGCGAGATAACGGTCATCCGCCCGCCGACACCCTCGGCAGAGATGCCGGATGAAGTCATCCCGGCTGCGGAGCCGGAACCGGTGGGGACCCTCATCCAGACCGGCCAGCTGCTCTGGCCCGTGCCGGTGCTGGCAGGCGGGGGCATCGCCCTTGTGGCGGTGGGCCTCTGGCTGAGCTGGAAGCGCAGACACGATGCGTAGGCTGGTGATGGAGCGGCTCTGCCTGATGCTGGGCAGTGCCTTGGTGCTGGCAGCGGTCTGTCTCTACGTCTACGACCGGCTCGAGGATGCAAGGGCAGGCGCTCAGGCCGCTTCGGCGGTGAGCCAGCTGCGCCAGAGCCAGAGCATCGCGGCAGTGTCGGAGGCAGAACAGCCCGCAGACAGCGCGGAAAGCCTGCCCACAGAAGATACAGAGTCCGGGCCGGAACCGGTTTCGGAAACCCCGGCGTCAAGCGTCGAGCGGGAGTATCTGGGGGTGCTGACCATCCCCGCTTTGGGCTTGGAGCTTCCGGTGCAGACCGAGTGGAGCAAAGCGAACCTCAAGGTCTCGCCCTGCCGTCAATGCGGCAGTACGGCGGGCGGAGACCTTGTCATCGCGGCCCACAATTACAAATCGCACTTCGGGCGGCTGAGCAGCCTTTCCGAGGGCGACGAGGTGCGTTTTACTTCACAGGACGGCGCTGAGGCAGTGTACACTGTGGAGCGGACTGCGCAGGTCTCGCCCGAAGAACCCGAAGCCCTGCGGGAGGGCGGCTGTCCCCTCGTGCTCTACACCTGCACCCCCGGCGGAAAAGCGAGGGTAGTGGTGTACTGCCAGAAAAAATAGCAAAAAGGCGGGGCACAACACCGATTGGGGGGGGAGCGGGCGGGGAGGGGCCCCCCCGGCCTTTTTATGAGGAAACTTCTTCGGTATCGGTCATGATGAACCAGAACACGGTGCCTTTGCCCACAGTGCTGTGGACGCCGAAGCGGAAACCGTGCTGCTGGAAGATGGCTTTGGTGATGGAGAGACCGAGGCCGGTCCCCTGCTTGCCCGCGTCGGAGCGGGAGCGGTAGTAGCGGTCGAAGATATAGGGCAGGTCCTCGGCAGAGATGCCGGGGCCGTGGTCTTCCACCTCCACCCGGACGCCCTCGGGGCAGCGGAGCGCCCGCAGCACGAAGATGCCGTCTTCGCCGATGTGGTGCATGGCGTTGCCCAAAAGGTTATGCAGAGCGCGCTGCATCATGTCGGGGTCGGCGCAGACCGGCAGCTCTTCGTCTGGGATCTCCAGCTTGAGGTGGCTGCCGTTCTGGGCGCAGACGGCGTCGTAACGCTCGCTCACCTCGTCGCAGAGCTGGCCCATGTCGAAGTGGACCTTCTCGCACTTGAGTGCGCCGCTCGTGACCTTGCTCAGCTCCATGACGCTGGAAACAAGGGCCGTCAGGCGGTCGGTCTCGTCCACGATGATGTTCATCTGCTCGTCGCGGTGCTTCTTGTCGTCGCCGGTCAGATCGCGCACCGTCTCGGCATAACCCTTGATGAGAGTGAGCGGAGTGCGCAGGTCGTGGGAGACGTTGGCCAGCAGATCGCGCTGCATCTGGGAGGCGTGCTGGACCTCTTTTGCCATGTGGTTAAACTCCTGAGCAAGGTCGCCCAGCTCGTCGTTCCGCACCGAGTCCACATGGACGGCGTAGTTGCCCTGCGCCACCTGCCGTGCAGCCCCGGAGAGGGCGCGCAGAGGCTTTGTGAACCATTCACTGAACAACCATGCCGCCGACATCGAGAACGCGAAAATGAGGGCCGCAGCCAGCGGCAGGACGGTGCTGAGCACCTTGCCGGCCTCGGCCACATGCATCAGGCTGGTAGTCACCAGCACAGTGTAATTTCCGTCGGAGGTCATCCGGCCTACCATCAGCTGGACGGAGCCGGAGGGCGTGGGCGGGTTTATCTTCCGCACCACTGTGCCGCCGCTCTCCCGGCAGAGCTGCCGCATGGCGCGGGCCGTGGTGTAGGCGGTCTGCTCGTCGGCAGTTCGGTGGGGCGGGTGCGGTGAAGGTTGCAGTAGGACAGGTTATCCACCTTGAAGATCTGCCGCAGGGTGGTGTCGGAGATGTCGATGCAGAAGCTGCTCATCCCGCCCAGCTCGAAGATGTCATCCCGCAGCGCGTTGAAGAAGGTGTTGTTGACGTACAGCCGGCTGCCGAAGGCCCAGTAGGAGAGGGTCTCGCCCTTCCCGATGGCCTCATCCATCCGGGCCACGATAGCCTCAGCCTGCTCGGTGAGCTGCTTCTGGATATGGGTGGTGTAGAGGGGCTCCAGCAGCTGGGTGCTCAGAAACCAGAACAGCCCCACCAGCAAAAGGCAGATGAAGCACAGAAAGCCCATGAGCTGGCCCCGGATGCCGATGGTGCGCCGTGTTTTGCTCGTTTGCCGCATGAAGAGCAGAGCCTCCGCTTAACGCGCCGCGTCGGGGTCGAACTTGTAGCCGATGCCCCAGACAGTGGCGATGTAGCCGCGGCACTTGCCCAGATGGCCGCGCAGCATCTTGACGTGGGTGTCCACGGTGCGGTCCTCGCCGAAGTAGTCATAGTTCCACACCTTCTGCAGGATCTTCTCGCGGCTGAGGGCGATGCCCTTGTTGGAGGCCAGAAAGACCAGCAAATCGAACTCCTTGGGCGTGAGGCTCACTTCCTCGCCCGAGACCTTGACGGTGTGGCTGGCCGTGTCGATGGACAGCTCCCCGAAGGTCATGGTGCTGTCAGAAGCCTCGGTGCGGGGCATGGTGCGGTTGAGCACAGCCTTGACACGGGCCACCAGCTCCCGGGGGGAGAAGGGTTTGACCACATAGTCGTCAGCGCCGCCCTCGAGGCCGGCAAGCTTGTCGTACTCCTCGCCGCGGGCCGTCAGGATGATGACGGGGGTGTTGATGCGGCGGGTGCGCATCTCCCGCAGGCAGGTCATGCCGTCCATGAAGGGCATCATCAAATCGAGGATGACCAGATCGTAGCCGCCGCCGGTGAGCAGCGACAGGGCGGCGGAGCCGTCCCCTGCCTCCTCGCAGGTGTAGCCCGAATACTGTAAATTCTCCCGGATGAGCTCCCGGATGCGGGGCTCGTCGTCAACGATAAGAATTTTTGCCATAAGGCATTCCTCCTAAAAGCTTCTATCTCTCAAGCGCCGGAGGCTGCTCAGAGCCAGCCCGGCGGAACTGTATACTGCGTTCAAGTCTATCATACCCTATCAATTAGGAATTTTTGTGAAGTTTGAGTAGATTTTTTGGGAAAACATCCCAGTGGGTGCGTTTCGTGTCTGCCCTGATTATAAAGGGCCGCTTCGGGGGCTGTCAAGCTTGGCCTCATCTTGCGCAGAAAAGCCGAAGTGTGCTATACTACAATGATAAAAGACTTCCCCGAAATCTGACAAATACAAAGGAAAAACTGTTCATGCGCATTGGATTCGTAGAGCTGGTACTGCTCCTCTTCATTGCATCCATCACGGTGGGGCCGAACGTGGCCCTCTTTGCGGTCCGGTGGCTTCGCCGCGCCCAGCGCACATCTGCCGCCGCTGCCCGCCGGAAGGCCCAGCTGGAAGCACAGGCTGCCATCGAGCGGGAAGCTCTGATGACCCGCTTCCGGGTGGCCAGCAACATCTTTGCCCTGTTGATGCTGGCGGCACTGGCGTACGGCCTGCTGCTGCGGCCCATCGACACGCCGCCGAAAGCCTACACCGCCCCGGATGTGCGGCAGGACACCGGTGCCGCGCAGACGGCCCTCTCCGCCGACAGCAAGGACAGCTGGAAGCTGGGCGGCTATCTGGGCGTGGACTGCGTCCGTGCTCAGGACGGCCTTGTCTACGCTGCTGCCTACAACGGTGCGGCCATGAAAAAGCGTCAGAGCGACCTTGTCCGCACCGACGGCGGACACTACGCGGACATTCTGTCGGTGGAGGGCGAGTTGACCAGCTTTGCCTTCGACGCCGACGGCGACTTGTGGCTGACGGTGGTGACGTCCTCCGGCGGGGCGCTCTGCCGCGCCCGGCATGACAGCTGGGGAACCTCAGTAGAACAGGTGGTGACTCAAATCGACGGCGCACCGCTGGGTGTGCTGTCGGCGGTGGAGACCGGCCCGGACGGGAAGGTCTATTTCGCCGTGTCCACCGAAGCCACTGCGAAAAACGGGCTGGAAAGCGCTCTCCGCACCGAGCTCATCGCCCACACCGGCACGGGCTGCGTCTATGTGTATGACCCGTCGGCCCGGACAGTGGAACAGGTGCTGGGCGGCGTGGCCGGTGCGGCTGGTCTGGCCCTCTCGGAGGATGGCCGAACGCTGTACGTTTCCGATCTCGGGAACCGCTGCGTCTGGACTGTGGACACCGACGCCCGGGAGCTGACCGCCGGCGGCAAGCACTGCGGGAGCTTTGTGTCCGGCCTGCCGGGATACCCCGGCGCATTGGCGCTGGACGAGGACGGCACTCTCTATATCAGCTACCGCTGGACCCGCAGCGGCTGGCTGGAAAAACACGCGGACAGCACCCTTCTGCGGGGCATCGCTCTGCGGGCCGGTGAGAACATCCAGAAGAAGCTGTTCAAGCTGCCTGCGGACGCCCCCTGCGCCGAGGCTGTGGACACCGCCGACGGAAGCTGGAAGCAGACATTCTCAGGCAGAGAGCTGGACGGCTGCACCGCAGTCTGCCCGGCGGGAAGCAAAGTGTATTTCGGCGCGGCAGGCTCTGCCAGCCTGCTGTCTGCAAGAGTATAAAACGAGGTGTTTTTTATGACAGAAGAGTTCAAAAAGCAAATCGAGACCGAAGCGCGGCAGGCTGTGACGGAGCTGTTGGCCCAGGCAAAGCTGAAAAAGGGCGACGTCTTTGTGGTGGGCTGCTCGTCCAGCGAGATCGTCGGCGGCCACATCGGCAAGGACTCGAGCCTTGAGGCTGCACAGGCTGTCTACGCCGGCGTCGCACCGGTGCTGGCCGAAAACGGCATCTGGCTGGCCGCACAGTGCTGTGAGCACCTCAACCGTGCAATCATCATTGAGCGGGAAGCCGCTGAGAAATACGGCTGGGAGGAAGTCTGCGTCGTGCCGCGTCCCCATGCGGGCGGCAGCTGGGCCACCACCTGCTGGAAGCAGTTCAAAGACCCCATCGCGGTGGAGGAGATCCGCGCCCACGCAGGCATCGACATCGGAGGCACCCTCATCGGAATGCATCTGCGCCGGGTGGCTGTGCCGGTGCGGCTGAGCCTTTCGAAGATCGGCGAGGCCAACATTCTCTGCGCCCGCACCCGCCCGAAGCTCATCGGCGGCGAGCGCGCAAAATATACCGAGGAGGACTGAGTCCTATGGCAGAAAAGAATCTGGAAGAGATGCGGGAGGCCGTGGAGGCCATCCGCGAAAAGATGGCCGCAGCGGCCCGGGAAGCAGGCCGCGACCCCGCCGAAGTGCAGCTCTGCGCCGCCTGCAAGACCCGCACCGCGGACACCGTCGCCGCCAGCGCGGCCCTTGCCATCGATGTGTTCGGCGAGAACCATGTGCAGGAGCTTTGCGCCAACTACGACGCCGGTGCTTACTGCGGCAAGCCCAGTCACTTCATCGGCCATTTGCAGACCAACAAAATCAAGAAGGTGCTGGGCCGCGCAAGCCTCATCCAGAGCGTGGACAGCGAGCATCTGCTGGCCGCGATCGAAAAGGAAGCCGCCAAGGCCGGCATCGTGCAGGACGTCCTGCTGGAAGTGAACATCGGCGGCGAGGAGTCGAAGTCGGGCGTCTCGCCGGAAAAGCTCTGGCCCCTGCTGGACGCTGCCGCCGCAGAAGAGCACATCCGGGTCAAGGGTCTGATGGCCATCCCGCCCGTCAACGACGATGACGCCCAGAACCGCCGGTATCTGGCCCAGGTGTACAAGCTGTTCGTGCAGGCCGGGGAGCGGGGGTACCAGAACGTGAAGATGGAGACCCTCTCCATGGGCATGAGCGGCGACTTTGAGAACGCCATCCGCGAAGGTGCGACCCTCGTGCGCATTGGTACGGCTATCTACGGAGAACGGGATTATTCGAAGAAGTAACCTCTCAGTCGGGCTTGCGCCCGCCAGCTCCCCTAGTAGGGGAGCCTCTGGCGTATCCAGCAAGCTTCACCCGGCTGCCAAAGCCTCCCCTCGTTAGGGGAGGTGGCAGCGCGTAAGCGCTGACGGAGAGGTTGACTCCAAAATACAAAAACAGGCAGCGCCGTGGAAAGGAGGAGAAAGCGGCGCTGCCTGTGTATGAGAACTCCTAAACATTTGCGGCTGCTAGGAGGTTGTTGGTAGTCTGTCCGCCGCCGTGGCTATTGCCTCGCATAGGTGGGGGACAGTATTTTTAGGGGCGCGGCACCCGCTGCGGGGCTGCGCATGAATCCTGCCTGCATGGCATTTATGGAAAGTCAAAAGCCGGAGATGGGGGATCTCGTTCTTGTCTTCCCGACTGCACCTTTATTGTACCGGATAAAAATGGAGTTTCTTTGAGTTAGTTTTGAACAATCTGCAAACAAGATGTGGAAAGTCTGAGGGCTTTCTTTTCCGTTCTGCTTGACATTCGGCACAGAAGGATGTATTGTTAAGTTTATTGTAAAATACCCATGAAATTCCTGCGTTTTTAAGGGGAGGAAACACTATGGCCGCACCGGCACAGCCGCAGCAGAAAAAGACCCTGCTCATGACCGAGGGCAGCATCTGGAAAAGCATCCTGCTCTTCTCGGTGCCGCTCATCCTGGGCAACCTGCTCCAGCAGCTTTACAACACCGCCGACTCCATCATCGTCGGCAACTTTCTGGGCAGCAACGCTCTGGCCGCTGTGGGTTCCAGCGGCTCGCCCATCTACCTGCTCATCGGTTTCAGTCAGGGCGTGGCCGTCGGCGCCGGCGTCGTCGTGAGCCAGTATCTCGGCGCAAAAGATAAAAAGGAAACGCGCATCGCCGTCCACACCTCGCTGGCCATCGCGGCCATCCTCGGCCTCATCCTGACGGTGGGCGGCATCGCCGTCAGCCGCAGCCTGCTGGTCTGGATGAACACCCCCGAAGAAGTCCTCGGCGACGCCGTGACTTACATGAAGCTCTACTTCGGCGGCGTGCTGTTCAGCGTCGTCTACAACATGGCCGCCGGCATCCTCAACGCGGCGGGCAACTCCCGCCGCTCGGTCATCTACCTCGCCTGCGCTTCCATCACCAACATCATCCTCGACCTCGTGCTCATCGCCGGGCTGAAGATGGGTGTGGCAGGTGCGGCCATTGCCACCGACATCAGCCAGCTCGTCTCCTGTGTGCTGAGTCTCCGCTTTTTGATGAAGGTGGACGCCGACTACAAGGTGGAGCTTTCCGCCATCCGGCCCGATAAGCGGATGGCCTCCCGCATCATCCGCATCGGCCTTCCCACCGGCATCCAGAACATGGTCATCTCTTTCTCGAACGTGCTGGTGCAGTCCAGCGTCAACAGCTACGGTGCCGCCGCCATGGCAGGCTTTGCGGCCTATATGAAGATCGACGGCTTCAACATCCTGCCCGTCACCAGTTTCAGCATGGCGGCGACGACCTTCGTGGGCCAGAACTATGGCGCAGGCAACCTCAAACGAGTGAAGAATGGCATGTGGGTCACACTGGGCATGGGCGTGCTCTACACCCTCTGCACCGGTGCTCTGCTGCTGGCGTTCCAGAATCCCATCATGCACCTGTTCACCTCCGACGAGACGGTGGTAGCCTTCGGGTGCAGTGCCATGCACTACTTCTGCCCCTTCTACTTTCTGCTGGCCATCCTCCACGGCATGGCGGGGGGGGGGCGCGGCGCCGGCCGCCCCCGACCCCCCCCAG
>ERZ859937.897-NODE-897-length-10753-cov-1.755188_pt1 | contig 10753 bp, 12 predicted proteins | sample MGYA00509985_ERZ859937 | MGnify/ENA primary metagenome ERZ859937 (study PRJEB30046, sample SAMN00715169) | human gut metagenome | study: EMG produced TPA metagenomics assembly of the A metagenome-wide association study of gut microbiota in type 2... | reverse complement strand
ACAACATTTGTGTCAAGTCTTGTATAGCTTTTCTTGAAATATGGAAAAAATATGATAATATGATATAAAATGCAGTTCAGTTAAGCGATGACAGGGGCGCTTTTAACAGCCTCAGGAAAAGGAAGCGGAAATGAAGATTAATAAAAAAGCATTATTACTGGGTACAATGGCATTTGTGCTTGTGGCAGCATCAGGCATGGTAAGTGCATATGCAAGCGGTTCGTCAGGCACAAAGAAGGCAAAGGTACAGACAATTACAGAGGGTGTGTGCATTGGCAGTGTGGATGTAGGCGGTATGACAAAGGAAGAAGCAAAAAAAGCAGTTGATGCCTATGTTGACAGCATAAAGGATACATCCTTTTCATTAAAGGGTGCCAATGGTTCATTTGATGCAACAGCACAGGAAATGTCTGTTTCGGCGGACACTGATGCAGCGGTGGACGAGGCTCTTTCAGTGTGCCATGAGGGCAGCCTGATTGACAGATTTGTGGAGTCAGAGGAGCTCAAAAAGGGCAATGTTGCCGTCAATATGTATCTGTCGGTTGATAAGCAAAAGACCGCAAAGATGATTTATGATAAGAGCGACGAGCTCAATATAAAGGCAGTTGACAATTCGCTGCAGAGAAACGGCGACAGCTTCGATTTTGTTCCGGGACAGGAAGGCAAAGAGGTCGATGTGGTAAAATCAGTCTATGCTATAAATGACTTTTTGCAGAATAGCTGGGATGGCTCGGCGAATGAGATAGAGCTGGTCACAAATACGGTCCAGCCTAGGGGCTCAAAGGAGGAGCTCTCAAAGATTAAGGATAATCTGGGAGGCTTTTCTACAGATTTCAGCAGCTCGGCAGCAGGGCGTGCAGCCAATGTAAAGAACGCGTGCAGCCTGATAAACGGCAGTGTCATATATCCGGGTGAGCAGTTCTCGGTTTACGAGGCTATCAGCCCTATCACAACTGACAACGGCTATCAGATAGCAGGCGCATACGAGAACGGTCAGGTAGTGGACTCGGTAGGCGGAGGCGTGTGCCAGGTTGCTACCAACTCTACAATGCGGTTATAAGGGCTGAGCTTGAGATAGTGCAGCGCTACAACCATTCCATGATAGTAAGCTACGTAAAGCCATCTGACGATGCGGCAATCGCAGGTACCTACAAGGATCTTAAGTTTAAAAATAATCTGGACAATCCGGTGTATATAGAGGGCTATTGCAGTGGAGGAATCATTACCTTCAATGTGTACGGAGTGGAGACGAGACCGGCAAACAGGGAAATTTCCTTCAGGAGTGAGACACTTTCCGAGGAGGATCCGGTCACGCAGTTTAATTTTGATGCAGGTCAGCCGTCGGTTATTTCAACACCGAGCAGTCTGCACACAAGGGAGTGACCGCAAGGCTATGGAAGACGGTCACAGTTGATGGAACAGTGCAGAGCGATGAGGTATTCAACAACAGCAAGTACAAGTCATCACCAAAAATCGTGACGGTTGGTACAGCAGGAGCATCAGCGGAGGTTGTTGCGCAGCTTCAGGCGGCGGCAGCGGCTAATGATGAGGGCTCGGTTAAATCCATTGCTGCGTCTGCGCAGCAGCGGTTCAGGCAGCACAGACTCAGACACAGGACCCAAATGCGGCAGGGCAGACACAGGGTGCGCAGACCCAGACTACAGATCCGAATGCGGCAGGGCAGACACGGGGCACGCAGCCGCAGCCGACAGACCAGAATGCAGCAGGGCAGGCACAGTAAATACACAGCATATTATTATTAGGAACAGGAAAACACATGAAAAACGGTAAAATATCAGAGTCGGTTTTAAAGCGCTCTGTCTTAAAACAACTTCATACCACAAGCGACAGAATACTTTTTAAACCGGCAGTAGGTGAGGACTGTGCGGTGATTTCCATGCAGGCAGGCGGCCAAACTAAGTTAGTTACTGCTACCCAGACGTTCATGCTTGATGTATCGGATAAGCATGTGCGTGCTAACTGCGCAGTTTATGATGCATTGAACAATATTTATGCCATGGGGGCAGGTCCTATTGGGATAGAGCTGGCACTGCTTGTACCTACCACAGAAAACGAAGCCGTGCTTCGCGAGACGGTGAGAGCGATTGATGCTGTATGTGAGGAAGCAGGCATTGTAGTGCTTGGCGGGCATACACAGGTGAGCCGTGCGGTGAAGAATATCGTGGTGACAGTTACAGCAATAGGTGAGGCCTATGAGCAGGCGCTTACACCATCATCGGCAGCAACACCGGGCATGGACGTAATAGTGACAGGCTATGTGGGGCTTGAGGGCACCGCAATTCTTGCAAATGAGAAAAGAGCCGAGCTTGAAACGAGATTTTCCAAAGCATTTATAGATAAATCAGCAGCATAATAGACCATATTTCCACCGCAATGGAGGCTGCATCCGCGATTGGCGCCGGTGTGGCGGCAATCCATGACGCTTCGCAGGGAGGCATCTTTGGAGCACTCTGGGATATGGCAGAGGCTTCGGGAATTGGTCTTGACATCGATTTAAAGAAGCTCCCTATCAGGCAGGATACGATTGAAATAAGTGAATTTTTTGACATAAACCCGTATAAGCTTTTGTCAGGAGGAAGTCTGATAATCATAGCTGCAGATGGTACCCGTGTGGTCAGAGAGCTTGAGAAAACAGGACAAAATGCTGTTATAGTCGGTGCCACAACCGATTCAAACGACAGAGTGCTGATTTCCGGCGAGGAGAGACGCTTTTTGGAGACTGCCCAGACTGACGAGATATACAAGGTTTTCAACTAATATATTTGAATCAGGAGAATATATATCATGAGAGAAAAGATATTAACATTTATAGAGAAAAACAGCAGGATAAACCTGAAGGAGCTTGCAATCATGCTTGGTGTGGATGAGGCAAGTGTGGCAAACGAGATTGCTGCTATGGAGCAGGAGAATGTCATCTGCGGATATCACACACTGATTGACTGGGACAAGGCAGGCCTTGAGAAGGTCACAGCCATGATAGAGGTCAGAGTGACACCACAGCGCGGCATGGGCTTCGACAAGATTGCCGAGCGTATATACAACTATCCTGAGGTGAAGTCTGTATACCTTATCTCGGGCGGCTTCGACCTCATGGTCACACTCGAAGGTAAGACTCTGCGTGAGGTATCACAGTTTGTGACAGATAAGCTTTCTACACTGGATCAGGTGCTTTCGACAAAGACAAACTTTATTCTGAAGAAATACAAGGACCATGGAACTATCATGGCGGCACCTGTCAAATCCGATGAAAGGGGAATTATGTCATAATGAGAGACCCTTTATCCAGTACCATAAAGACTATCCAGCCATCGGGCATCCGTAAGTTTTTTGATATAGTGAGCGAGATGAAGGATGCGATTTCGCTCGGAGTAGGTGAGCCTGATTTTGACACACCGTGGCATATCAGGGATGAGGGCATATATTCCCTTGAAAAGGGACGCACCTTCTACACCTCAAATGCCGGACTCAAGGAGTTAAAGATTGAGATCGCAAAATATCTCGACAGAAGATACGGCATGACATATGATTACAACAAAGAGATCATGGTAACTGTCGGCGGCAGCGAGGCTATAGATATTGCACTGCGCGCCATGCTCGATGCGGGAGATGAGGTGATTATCCCACAGCCAAGCTATGTTTCATATGTGCCATGTACTGTTTTGGCAGGAGGCACACCTGTGATTGTGGAGCTCAAGGAGGAAAATGATTTCAGGCTGACAGCCGAGGAGCTTGAGGCTGTTATCACTCCAAAGACAAAGATACTTATCATGCCTTTCCCTAATAACCCAACAGGCGCTATCATGGAAAAAGCAGACCTTGAAGCAATTGTTCAGGTGGTTAAGGAGCATGATCTGTTTGTGATAAGTGACGAGATTTATTCGGAGCTTACATATGTGGATAAGCATGTGTCTATAGCATCGTTTCCGGGAATGAAGGAGCGCACAGTGCTTATAAACGGTTTTTCCAAGGCTTATGCCATGACAGGCTGGAGGCTTGGATATGCATGTGCACCTGAGACCATTTTAAAGCAGATGCTAAAGATTCATCAGTTTGCAATCATGTGTGCGCCGACCACGAGCCAGTATGCGGCTGTCGAGGCTATGAAAAACGGCGATGAGGATGTTGCACAGATGAGGGAGGAATACAACGGCCGCAGACGCTATGTGCTTCACCGCTTTAAGGAGATGGGGCTTAAGTGCTTTGAGCCTTTCGGGGCCTTTTATGCGTTCCCAAGCATCAAGGAGTTTGGCATGACCTCCGATGAGTTTGCCACAAAGCTTCTAAACAGCAAGAAGATTGCCGTGGTTCCGGGAACTGCATTCGGAGAGTGCGGTGAGGGCTTTTTACGTATATCATATGCATATTCGCTTGATGATTTAAAGGAGGCGCTCGGCCGCATTGAGGAGTTTGTCACAGAGCTTCGCGCCGGGATGGATAATAATAGTTTAAATTGACAGGAGACAAAATGGCAAAGCTGAACATAGTGTTACATGAGCCGGAAATTCCGGCAAATACAGGAAATATCGGAAGAACCTGCGTCGCGACAGGCACGAGGCTTCATCTTATAGAGCCGCTTGGATTCTCACTTTCAGAGAAGGCACTAAAGAGAGCCGGAATGGATTACTGGAAGGACCTCGACGTCACCACATATGTGGACTGGGAGGATTTCCTTGAGAGAAATCCGGGCGCAAAGATATATTATGCGACAACAAAGGGCAGACATGTGTACTCTGATGCTCATTTTGAGCCCGACTGCTATATTATGTTTGGCAAGGAAAGTGCAGGCATTCCGGAGGAGATACTAAAGGAGCATCCGGATGAGTGCATCAGGATACCGATGATAGGTGAGACAAGGTCACTTAATTTGTCAAATTCAGTAGCTATCGTGCTCTACGAGGCATTGAGACAGAATAATTTTGATCATATGAGGCTTGAGGGAGAGCTTCATCACCTGAGCTGGGATGACTAAATCAAGCGGCAAAGCGCATATTTTTGGCAGCTATTTGGGCTTTAACAGCTATGATAATTGTAAATACGGTAGATTTTTAGGAAAAAGAAATGGGCATAATTAAAACAAGCAAATTAGTACATGAATTTATACGAAGAGACGAGGAAGGCAATGTAGAGTCAATCACTACAGCACTCGACAACGTAAACCTCGACATAAAAGAGGGACAGTTTATTGCAATCCTCGGTCACAATGGTTCAGGAAAATCAACTCTTGCAAAGCATATCAATGCACTTCTTGCGCCGAGCGACGGCACCATATGGGTGGATGGCATGGATGTGTCAAAGGAAGAGAATGTCATACCTGTCAGGAAAAGTGCAGGTATGGTTTTCCAGAATCCCGACAATCAGATTATCGCCAATGTCGTGGAGGAGGATGTGGGCTTTGGACCTGAGAATATCGGTGTGCCGACAGATGAAATCTGGCAGCGCGTGGACTATGCACTAAGGGCTGTCGGTATGACAAAGTACCGCACACATTCACCGAACAAGCTCTCCGGAGGACAGAAGCAGCGTGTGGCAATCGCGGGAGTTGTGGCAATGGAGCCAAAATGCATAGTATTTGACGAGCCTACAGCCATGCTTGACCCAAACGGCCGCAAGGAGGTTATAGCCACAGCCCATGAGCTCAATAAGAAAAAAGGCGTGACCATCATTCTCATCACCCATTACATGGAGGAGGTGGTCGGCGCAGACCATGTCTATGTCATGGAAAAGGGCAAGGTGGTCATGGACGGCACACCGCGTGAGATTTTTTCAAGGGTGGACGAGCTGAAGGAGCACAGGCTTGATGTGCCGCAGGTGACACTGGTAGCCGATGAGCTCAAAAAGGCAGGGCTCGATATCCCTGATGGAATCCTGACGAGAGAAGAACTTGTAAATGCGCTTGTTGCGCTGAAAAACAGATAGGCGGGAGAAAATATGTCAATAATTCTAGATCACATAAACTATTGCTACAGTGCCGACTCAGCCTACAAGGTGCAGGCACTTAAAGATGTAAGCCTTGAGATAAATGATGGAGAGTTTATTGGAATAATCGGTCACACCGGTTCGGGAAAATCCACACTTATCCAGCATATGAACGGCCTTTTGAAGGCGACAAGCGGTCATATATACTACAATGGACAGGATATATATGACAATGATTATGATTTAAGCAAGCTGCGTCACAAGGTGGGGATGGTGTTCCAGTATCCGGAGCATCAGCTTTTTGAGACAACCAACTTTGAGGATGTATGCTTTGGACCGAAAAATCAGGGGCTCGATAGGAAAACAGTGGAGCTAAGAGCCTATGAGGCACTGCAGAATGTACATTTTCCGGAGGACCTCTACTACCACCCGCCTTTTGTTTTGCCCGGAGGAAAAAAAGGGCGTTTAGCCATAGCTGGAGTACTTGCAATGCACCCTGACGTACTTATACTCGATGAGCCGACAGCGGGACTGGATCCTGCGGGCAGAGATGAGATACTGGGACTGCTTTTACAGATGAAAAAGGATCTGGGTATCACAATCATACTCGTATCACACAGCATGGAGGATGTTGCTGAGTATGTGGACCGCATCATTGTTATGAATTCAGGAGAGGTGATGTTCGACGGAGTGCCGAAGGAGGTATTCTCACACTACAAGGAGCTCGAGGCAGTCGGACTTGCAGCACCGCAGGTCACATATCTGATGCATGATCTGGCGGAAAAGGGTATACCGGTTGACCTTTCGGCGACGACAGTTGCGGAGGCGAGGGACTCAATACTAAAAGCCTTTAAATAGCTCACCAATGCTGACATTTTGATACAAATTATGAGGAAGGAATACAAAAATGATTCGTGATATTACCATAGGCCAGTATTATCCGGCTCAGTCGCCAATACATAAACTGGACCCAAGAGTAAAGCTTTTCGCAACACTTATATATATTATTGCGCTGTTTTCCTACAAAGGAATAGCCGGTGTGCTGTTTATAGTTGCCGCGCTTGCCGCAGTTATAAAGATATCAAAGGTGCCTTTTAAGTTCATGGTAAAGGGACTCAAATCCATTATAATACTGCTGCTTTTTACAGCATGCTTCAGCGTGTTTTTCACACAGGGAGAGTACACAATCTGGGAGTACGGTATACTGCACATTTCTGACACCGGACTGATAAATGCAGCAACCATGATGATACGACTTGTGCTGCTCATTATAGGAACCTCGCTCATGACACTCACCACCACACCAAACCAGCTCACGGACGGTCTTGAGAAATCACTGGGCTTTTTAAACAAAATACATGTTCCGGTGCATGCGATAGCCATGATGATGTCGATAGCGCTTCGTTTTATTCCAATCCTTATTGAGGAGACGGACAAAATAATGAAAGCACAGATGGCAAGAGGAGCTGATTTTGAGCATGGAAATATCATAAAAAGAGCAAAGAGCATGGTGCCTCTTTTAGTACCGCTTTTCGTATCGGCCTTCAGGCGTGCGGATGACCTCGCAATGGCCATGGAAGCCAGATGCTACAATGGTGGAGAGGGCAGGACAAAGATGAAGCCGCTCGTATATGAAAAGGACGATAAAATAGCATATCTTTTCATATTTGCGTTTTTAGCGGTTGTGATAGTGCTTAGAATCCTTCTGCCGGTGAATCTGGGCAATCTTATTTTCAGATAGTGAAATAGATAGTGCAGGTAAAACAGGAGAGATATATGCGTGTAAAAATGATTGTAGCCTACGATGGCACAAATTACTGCGGCTGGCAGATACAGCCAAACGGCATAACAATTGAGCAGGTATTAAACGAGCACCTGAGCCGCCTGTTAAAGGAGGATATAAAGGTAACAGGAGCAAGCCGTACCGATGCTGGAGTGCATTCACTTGGAAATGTGTGTATGTTTGACACCAATACCCGCATGCCGGCGGAAAAGATATCGTATGCACTGAACCAGAAGCTGCCAGAGGATATAGTGGTGGTCGATTCATGTGAGGTAAGCGATGATTTTCATCCACGCTTCTCAAAGAGCCGTAAAACCTATGAATACCGCATTTTAAATGCGAGGTTCAGAAATCCGACACGCAGGCTTGACACATATTTCTATCATTATCCGCTTGACACAGAAAAGATGAGTGAGGCTGCAAAATATCTCATAGGAGAGCATGATTTTGCAAGCTTCTGCTCGGCAAACTCGCAGGCACAGACCACAGTCCGCACGATATATGACTGTACGGTGTCAAAGGCCGGTGACATCATCACAATACGTGTGACAGGAAACGGCTTTTTGTACAATATGGTGCGCATAATCGCAGGAACACTTGTGAAGATAGGTGGAAGCGATATGCCGGCAGATGCGATGAAGGACATAATAGCCGCAACAGACAGGGCAGCAGCAGGTCCTACAGCCCCGGCCCATGGGCTTACAATGATAGGACTCAAGTACGAGTAACAGCTTTAGATTTTTAATATTATATTAAGATTTTTGGAATATCAGTTTTTAGCTTCAATAATAGGCTATAATGTCGTTACAGTTAATACACGGTACGGTAAAAAGAAGCTTGGAGATGAAGACGGTTATGAGATTTACAAAAGTAAAAGAGAAAATTATAAAAAATAAACCCATAAACAGCACAGACGAAGGAAAAGGCAGACACCGTAAGGTAATCCGTATAGGAGCGTTTGCCCTGGTATTTGTCGTGCTGTTTTCGTTTGTCTCGACATTTTTTAAGATGACGGATGCTGTCAATATTGCGACTATAGAGGGGTTTTACAAGGAGCCGAAGAACACAATTGATGTGATGATGATAGGAGCCAGCGAGGTATACGCTGATTACAGCGCAACCGAGGCCTGGAAGAATTATGGATACACATCATACTCGCTTGGGGTATCAGGAGTGCCCGGCAGCCTGTACAAATCAATGCTCAGAGAAGCTCTCACCAGACAGCATCCGAAGGTTGTGGTTTTTGAAGTGAATGGCTTTTTACAAAATGACAGCTATTACGACAGGACGGTAAAGCTGCATAGCTGGATAGACAATATCCATAATGAGGAAAACAGGCTTGATACAATACAAGAGATTGTGCCAAAGGATGAGCAGGACAACTTTACAAATCCTTTAAAGCTGCATCATAGCAACTGGAAGGATATAGGCAAATGTGCACACACCTTTGCCACAAGGGTTGGAATGTATTTTGCAAAAACATCATGCATGAAGGGATTTTCATCTATTGCAAAATATTCCGATTGTCCATCAGGCAAGCAGAAAAAGCTCTACTTTACCGACAAGAGCAGAGCGTATATGACTGATCTGCTTGAGTATTGTAAAGCGCAGGGGGTGGAAAAGGTGCTTTTTGCGAGGTTCCCTCATGAGAAGGAGATAAAGAATCCGCAGGTGCTTTGCGACGTGAAGGAGCTGGTGGAGTCTTATGGCTATGACTTTGCGAGCTTTGAAGGCGATAAGGAATTTATCGGAATCAATGAGAGGGATGATTTCTACAATTCAGAGCACCTGAATATAAATGGAAGCCTCAAATTCACTGCATATATGGGAAAATATCTGTCTGATAATTACAGGCTTAATGCAGAACACTCACCGGAGCTTCAGAGTGCATGGGGCGAGTGCGCAAGGCGCGCTGACAAGGTGATAAGTGCCTGCGCAAAGGATACGGATCTGAGTCTGGGCAATCATTATTTTGAGATGTCCGTTTATCTGCCTTATAATTTTTCGTCAAGCCTTGCGACAAATAAGGTAGCAGATACGAACAACGATGCAAAGCCTGTAAAGGAGTTAAATACCCCGGTAAAAAAATAGCATGATAGTGTATGGACTTTAAAATAAATACTGCCTGTTAATTAAAGTATGTCCGGCAGTATTACATTAGAAAATAGATTTGGAGTAAATAAAATGGAACTCATTTCATTAAAATATGCGATATTTGTAATCGTGTTGCTTGTACTATATTATTGCTTTCCGAAGAAATACCGCTGGTATGTGCTTCTGGCGGGAAGCATGGCATACTATGTGATTATATGTAAGTGGTATGTGCTGTTTATCATTTTCACAATATGCACCACCTATGGCTCAACAATATGGATTGACAAGCTGTTAAAGAAGCAGAATGCCATCGTAAAAAGCCACAAGGAGGACTGGGACAGGCAGACCAGAAAGGAATACAAGGAAAAGGGCAGAAAAAAGAGAGTGGCAGTCATGCTTTTTGCGCTGCTTTGTAATTTCGGCATATTGGCATTCCTTAAATATATACCATATGCGGGGGAGCTTGGACTTTTGCTTCCACTTGGCATATCCTTCTACACCTTCCAGTCCATGGGCTATGTGATGGATGTATACAGGGAAATTGTCGAGCCTGAAAAGAATTTCCTTAAGGTAGCGCTGTTCGTGTCATTTTTCCCACAGATCATACAGGGACCGATTGCGATATATGATAAGCTTGCGGGACAGCTTTACGAGGGACATTCCCTCAGGCTTGAAAATCTGCAAAAGGGTGCGCTTCTGGTGCTCTGGGGAGTCATGAAAAAGCTTGTGATAGCAGACCGCGCGGTAAATATCATCAATTTTGTGATGGATAAGCCGATGGATTTTTCGGGCACCTATGTATTTTTTGCGGCAGTAGTGTATGCGCTGCAGCTATATGCGGATTTCTCGGGAGGAATTGATATAGTGCGCGGTATTGCGGAGATGTTGGCATAACGATGTCAACAAACTTCAATCATCCGTATTTTTCGCGCTCGCTCA
>ERZ859937.894-NODE-894-length-10788-cov-1.304295_pt1 | contig 10788 bp, 10 predicted proteins | sample MGYA00509985_ERZ859937 | MGnify/ENA primary metagenome ERZ859937 (study PRJEB30046, sample SAMN00715169) | human gut metagenome | study: EMG produced TPA metagenomics assembly of the A metagenome-wide association study of gut microbiota in type 2... | reverse complement strand
AAAGGCTATCGTCAGAGAGTCGGTCTTGCACAGGCACTGGTAGGTTATCCGGAGGTGCTTATTCTGGACGAACCCACCAGCGGTCTTGACCCCGGAGAACGGGTGCGTTTCCGGAATCTACTCTCGGAATTTGCCCATGACCGGATTGTGCTGATCTCCACCCACATTGTCTCCGATGTGGAGTACATCGCCACCCGGAATGCGGTGATGAAGGGCGGAAAGCTGCTGGCCTGCGGCACCACGGAGGAACTGGTCAAGCTGGTGGAGGGCAAGGTATGGACTGCCACGATCCCGGCAAGCGCCCTCGGGGAATATGAAAGAAGATTGCCTATCGTTAATCTACGCAATGAGGAAAGCGGGGAAATTTCCATACGGTATCTGGCGGAGGAACCTTCTGTATCCAATTCCGCCGTTGTGGCTCCCCGTCTGGAAGATCTGTATTTGTGGCTGTTTCCCCAGGAAAGGAGGTAAATTATGCGCCTGATGAAATTGGAACTGAAACGGGTTCTCAAAACCCGGCTGACACTGATTCTGCTTACCTTTTCGCTGATGTTGTCACTGGTGATGGCATACATCCCAACCACCTTTTCCTATGTCACCTATCGGGATACCAACGGAGATACCGTAAAGCTCCTTGGCCTGGATGCGGTACAGTATCTGAAAACGCTACAATCGGACACCACGGGTGAGGTAACGCCCTAAAAGGTGGAGCAAGCTGTGGAAGCCTATCAGGCCTGTCTGACAAAATACGGAGCCCGATACGCTAATCAACTACCTGATGGGGTGTATGACCGGGAAATTCTTCCCTATTACCCTTTGCTTCACGGTGTCCGGGAGGCCTTTGCCGATCCGGATACCGGCATCGCCCCTTCCACACTGGACATTGATCCTGAGAAAGTGGATGACTTCTACGGTGCCTGTGAGGCAAGATTATATTCTCTGATGAGGCTGGAACAGAAAGACCACCCGGTAGCGCAGGAAGCCGCAAAACGCCTATACAGCCGGGTGGAAACGCCCTACCAATTCTATCCCGGCTACAATTCAGATGCCATGGACTACCAGCTGCTTTTGTCCTTTCTTATCGTCCTGTTCTGCGCTGTGATTACTGCGCCCATTTTTACCTCTGACTATCAGACTGGAGCCGACGATATCTACCGCTGCACCAAATATGGTCGGGTGAAATTTGCCGTAACGAAACTACTGTCTGCGCTGCTCATTTGCGGCACCGTCTTTTCCCTTTGCGCTGTGGTGTTTCTTCTGGTGTCCAACAGCCTGTATGGCTGGGAATGTACGAAAACCTCCATGCAGATGCTGTATTCCATTGTCAATCTGCCAAATCTGAATCTCGGCCAGCTGCAATGGGTCTGCGCTGGCGGGTATTTGCTGTGCCTGCTGGAACCGTAAGCTTTACTCTGTTTCTTTCCTCCAGGCTTCGGAATGTGGTGGCTTCCCTCTCCGTGTCACTGGTATGCTGCATTCTTCCTGTGATCCTCTATGCGGCCCTGCCTTCTGAGATCGGACAATGGATTTATACCATTCTCCCCGCAGGCGGCGTGGCTTTGCAGACCAGCTTTCTTTATACCCTCGTTGATTTTGCCTTCTGGAACATAGGCAATCTCGCAATTTGGACACCCTATGTGATGCTGGGAGCATACTGTGTTGAAATTCCCCTGTTCCTATGTCTCGCTGTCTACTCCTACTGCACACGCAAAGTATAATAACGATTGGGGGCTTACTAAAAACCTGTAAGTAACCAAACGGCATAATGGAATCCAATATGAACGAGATAAAAGAGAATTCAAAATGGGTCCATTGCCCCATATATGGTGGAAAAACATGGAACAAAGCGTATGAAGAAACGGTAATGTTCAAATTTCCGTTGTACTATCCAAAGTGCAAAAGTGAAACCCTGATTGATGTTATGCAGTTGAAAACGACAGTAAACAAATAAGTCAGATGTAACTGTGCTGAGCCTGCTCTCCAATGTGACATGGAGATGCAGGCTCTATCTTTTTGAAAACACCATCGATCAAAGACTATTGAGAATTTCCGAAAATACTGCATAATTCTCGGGTGTTTCCGTCTACACAAATGTACGTTACTTCGAAAATAGATGAGATTATGACTACATATCGTGGCAAATGATTAAACAAAAATCAGTACTGCCTTGAAAAAGAGTGCAAAACGATCTATAATTAGAGCGTATCTGAAAACTAAATAAACTTATGAAAGTTGCACAAGGAGCCAAGATGCGATAGAATAAAAGAAAAAGCATGGGGGTATTCACATGGCAGCAAAACGGTATGAGCTCAGCGACACACAGTGGGAGCAGATCAGGAGATGATTCCCCATGCCAAAACAGGCAGGCCACCAAAGGATGACCGTTTGATGTTAAATGCTATGCTTTGGCTGGCAAGAAGCGGTGCGGCCTGGGCAGATATTCCCAAGCGTTACGGCCCCCATCAAAGTGTATACAGCCGCTTCTGCAAGTGGCGTGACGACGGTACGCTTCTGCGCATTTTTCAGGCTCTGAATGCGGATGCTGATTATGAAAACCTTTGCATAGACAGCACTGCGATCAAAGCTCACCCGCAAAGTGCGGGGGCAAAAAAGGGCTATAAATTCAGAAAGCAATCAGTTATTGGAACAAGCCGTGGTGGAAAGACCACAGAAATTCACATGATTGTGGACGCTTTAGGGAATCCGGTTCACTTCATGCTCACTGGCGGGCAAGTGCACGATTCGGCAGCTGCAGTAGATTTACTGGCTGGTGTTCCCCTTTCCAGAAGCAATATTCTCGGAGACAAAGCCTGTGGTGCAAAGCACATCCGAGACTATATCACGCAACAGGGAGCAACTTATACTATCCCTCCGAAGAAAAATTGCGCGGAGCCTTGGTACTGTGATTTTCATACTTACAAGGAACGACATTTAGTGGAATGCTTCCTCAATAAGCTGAAAGTTTTTCACCGGGTTTACACTCGTTATGACAAGCTGGCCGTCTCCTTTGCCGCCTTTATTCACCTTGCTTCTATCTGCGTTTTGTTGAAATAGCACAATCTTTTTGAGTTTTCAGATACACCCTAGTAAAATGATTAGGATTGTTTTATAGATTCAGCATGTGCTACACATAGCGTTATTAACCTTCGGATTGATAAAAACAAATGCGTGTTAGAAGTTAACTCGAATGCACGCCAGTACGAGAGGGGCATGGACATGGAAATTTTAAGCATGAGCAACGAATATGATCGAAAGAAAATGCTTGAGTTATGCAAAAATCTGTGGGGGGAAGAGAGCACTTATTCCTGTCATAGGTTCAGGATTCTCTTTCGATACGCCAACAGATAATAATGGACATATCCAATCTGTTGCAGAACTCCGAGATGTACTTTTGCATTACATCACACAGTATTCAAAGTATGATGCGGAAGAAATATCTGATATTGGCAAACAGCAGCTATCTGAATTGGCTAGTAGCTTTTGGGATATTTTTGATCGTATTCCTGAAGATAATGTTAATGAGTTTTATCAATATATTTCAACCAACTTTCAGAATTTGTCTTTTTTCAAGGAATATCAAAAAGCTTTTTTATCAATCCAATGGCCGTGTGTATTTACATTAAATTATGATACTCTTATTGAAGATTTCAGTGAGCGCTACTATCCAGTTATTCCTTTTGAAAAGATTAATAAATTTCACGCTCGAGACAAAACAAAACTTTATAAGATACACGGTGATGCAAAAAGGTACTTATCTACCGGGATTCAAAATACTTTATTTTGAGTAGAGATCAATATATTCAAAGATGATGTCTGACCAGAATAAAGATATGCTAGATGAACTTCTGACAGCTTTTTCCTCAAAAAGTATTCTCTTCTTCGGGTGTGGTCTGTCCGAGGAATTGGATTTGCTTTACTCAGCTCAGTTCTCTCTTGCAGAAAAAGCGAAAAATATAGATTCGAAGTATCAATCTATAATATACATCAAATTTGAAACAGAGGAATCGGTTGCAAGACCGCTTTCTCAGCGAACGATAGACCAGTTGAGCCGATATGGTGTAACTGTTATTTTTCGGATTTCTTCTGAAGAAGATTCCGCTTATTTCTTTAAACAGTTGTTAGACAGCACGACACAGAATCCTCCTAATGAGATTGAAAAATTTTTGGAACGCTTTTCGTCAGTGCATTTTTCTGCATTGGCACCTAATGACAATAACAGTCGATATTTTCTATTCCAAGAAAATATGGTATGGAAAAATTTTAAGAATCATGTAGTTACAATTCCGCATATAGCATTAAGCGTGATGTGTATTCTGAAATGGTTGATTATTTCTCTACCAATGATGCATTGAGCTTTATTTCAGGAAATTTCTATAGCGGAAAAACATTTGCCTTGTTAGAGGCGGCAAAACTACATTCGGATAAAAAAGTGTATATCTTTCCGTCAGGTACAACGATATCTGATTCGCAATTAGCTACATTATTGGAAAAAGAAAATACGCTGAGTTGCTTTGATACAAAATCTCTTACAACTGCTCAAATCAAGGTTATTGCCAAAGATGCAACCCTACAGAAAATGAAATCAAAGAAGTCAAGTGCAATTGTAGCCATTGACAAATCTGATGCACCTATGTACAAGTATATTTTTGAATCGAGAAACATTGATAAAGAATTTAGGCAGTTTCCTGTTAGTGGAGTTTTCTCAAAAGACGAACTAAATGCTTTTAATAACGTTATTGGTGGTATCAGTCTTCCCCCTATGGAGCGGAAGCAAACTATTCTCGATTATATTGTCCAACATGAGAGTAAGTTGTTGGGATCTGCACCAAACATTGAGCATTTTTTGGAGCCGCATACTGATCTGCTGACCAAAAATACTCTGCGGCGTATTCAAGCTTTGATTATGCTTGCGACGGAGGTTCGTATTTCTGCTAAGAGAGCCATTCAATTTAAAATTGATGTCGCCATTAACGAAATTATCACACTATGCGGGATTGAGGGAAATACAGCTGATATTGAAAGAGATTACTCTTCATATAACGGAGACTCTTCGGGCTTTGAATATGTTTGCAACTCAAAGTACTGGGTTATTAGGGTGTTGTCAAGCTATGCAGGAGAGCAAAAGGATAGCATAGAGACAATTGCAAAGGCGTATCTGGCCATTATAGAAATCTACAGATCTCTATACTGCGATGATGATGTGCTGTTCTATCAGAGTTGTGAGCCATATTACTATTTCGATCACATTCAACTACTGTTCAATCGGCGTTGGTTTCCTAACTCGACCAAATTAATGAATGCTATTTACGACAAGCTTTTGTTGCAATTATCAAATAGCTATCAATTTTTGCACCAAAAAGCAAAAGGAAAGTTAGTTATTGCGCAGAGCCAGCAAAAAAGCAAAAAATATCGTGACGTAAAGGCTACCTTGCAGGATGCTGTATTTAACATTACACGAGCACAAGCGTTAGCAAGCCAATATCCTGATGCAAAACATATCGACGAAACATTACTTCACATGGCATACACGGCGGGAAGAATATATATCCAGTACAGTTGTGTATCGTTAAGCTATGTTCCCCAAGCGGTCGATGCTTGCCACGAGCTTTACCAAATGCAAAAAGGGGCAGCGCATGATATATATGATTATGTAACATCCGCCGGAAACGACAAATGGGCATTTGATAAATTTAAAAACATTTTGATATCTAGCGACAAAATAAGAACAATGCATGATTTAGATGAAGAAAAAACCAGATATCTCTTAGAGCGTTGGACCGGAAAGCGGATGAAGTTTTTTAAGAGGAAAGTTCTTGTAAAGAAATAACAACAAGGGCGTAAGGATAGAAAAGATTAATACGTAAACGCCTGCTTGAACAACATGAAAGCCTGTGGTACAATAATTATGAGAAATGATAGTAGATATGTTTGCACCAAGATGCTGGTACCTATTGCTATCACCCCCTGATAGCTTTGTGATAGAAAAAACTTAGAAAATATGGATAATGCTATCATTATTAGAATTTGCGAGTAGGGTGGGATATGATATGTCAACAGAAAATTTTACAATAACTATTCAAGGGGATAGTGATGGATATGTAACCTTTGAATGTCCTTATTGTGACTCGGAATTTAAGCTGCAAGCAGGGGAATATCAGAATGACGATGAACCTTTCATAGAACTGTTTTGCCCATATTGCGGTTTGGCAAAAGAGAAAAATGAGTTTTTGTCATCAGCTGTAATTGAACAGGCAAAAGCGATGGCTTATAACTATATGGCGGAGAAATTGAATAAGTCATTCGGGAAAATGCAGAGGTCGGCTAATCATTCAAAAGGCTTGATAAAAATGGATTTTAAGCCTTTGAAAAAGGTAGCAACAAAAGAACTGAAGGACAAGGATACCGCAGAAACAGAATTCATTTGTCCGTGTTGTGATCGCAGAGTAAAGGCGCTTTATTGCGCTGGAGCGGCAAAGATATTTTGTCCTTATTGTGGGGTGGATATATGAACAGATTAGAATTAAGAAGGCTGAGTTTAGAATTTCGCCGGGTACAAGTAATTTGCTCAACAGCACGGACGATACGGCAGACATAAATCTGTCTCGATTCCTTAAATTTATAGATGGAAATGAGTTGATATCAGGGCTTATTAAAGATAAAATTTCGGGTGTTGATTATGATTTTAAAGAATGCTATGCTATAGGCTGTTCAGGATGGGCGAATTTTAATCCACCCGAAGACGAAGCGTGTCATATTAAAGCACAGTATGATTATCTTTTGTTTATAAACAATGAGGACAGGGGAAATGTGCGTGGACAGGCAATGCGATATTGTTGGTCAAGTAGAAAGATAAATGATAATATTCAGAGTTTCCTTGACATGGCATTTAAACCTCTTATAGATTTTATAAACGACTATCTTTCGGTGGAAATGATTGTTTGCGATGAGGAAGCAAAGGCTATGAGCGGAAATACATATATTCAGAATATTGAAACTGTTAATGGTTCAGAAGTCAGCAGAATAGTGGCGTGATAAATACTTACAACACTACAAATGATACAAGTTCTATGATTACTCTAATTGACAAATTGCTTGAATCTCTGCCTGCGATACAGGGAGTTGACGCAGAAGAAATCGAAAATGTGAAAGATGATTTGGAAATGATTCAGGAACAATTGAAAAACAATGTTCCGAAAAAGAAGCGTATAGAAAAAGCTCTTACAGGGATCAAAAAGTTTGCCAGCGATTTTTCTATGAAGCTTGCGGTAACACTTGCCGCTGGAGCAGTCACAGGAGCAGACTGGAGTATGTTGCTGGAACGAGTTGAAAGTTTCATTAGATAGAAGAGCTTGGAGAAAAACATTATCCACAGTTGCAGGATTGTTGTTATCATGTGGATAATAAATGATAGCATTAGCGCATATATCGTACATATAAGCTATGAAAAAACATTCTCAGCACTCATTCCAGCACTTATCACCCTTGATAAGGTTTTGATAAGCATCCATCGTATAGCCAGGATAATATGGAGAATCAAAATTCTCAGAAGAACAGGAACAAATATTATCTAAACAAAATCCGTTAAGATAGGTGCCCTTGCATCGAGTGGGAATGATTTCAATGGTCGAAAAAGTCCAGTAATCAGCGGACTCTTCGGGAATTAGGGCCTTTCGTGGCAACGAAATGGCAACAAAACTTCATTATTTAAAGAAAAAGAGCTAACTGATTTTGATCAAGTCAGTTAGCTCTTTTTTGCCTTTAATTTCATCAGCATAGTTTCCTGCCTTACAAATCGTTTTATAGTCTGACACAAGTGATGATACAGCTACGCCATAATTCTTATTCGGTTTGTACATCAAAGATATTCCAAAGGATATTTGGAAGCATATACGCTCAAATTTCCTTGAGCGACGAGTATAAAGAAGCTTCATGTGGTTGTAAAGAAATTCTCTTTTTTGTTGAAAAAAAAACGTGATATACTTTAAGCAAAAGTGGCGATTTATATTGCGTGGAGGGGTAACTCTTTAGAAAGTCAGTTACAAAAAAATATGGAAGATATTAATCGATAAAGACATGAAGAAAAAGATTTACAGGCATTAGCAGGAATTAGCTGGGCCTCAGTTACAAAGCTTTCAAAGAATGAAACTGTAAGTATGGAAGTCTTAATGAAAGTGTGCGGAGCGTTGAAATGTGATATTGGAGATATTATGGAATTAATATCTGTAGATCAAATACTGACAAACAATGAGGCGTCGTATGGCAAGAGGAAAAAAGAAAACGGTAATAGATACAGCTCATCCACATACAATAAAGAAATTTGAACTGATCGAAGAATACATTAAATCTTGGTCACAGAAGCTTATGCTATATGAGAACTGCAATACGCTCGTTTTTATTGATTGTATGTGTAATAGTGGCGTTTATTTCGATGATGACGGGAACTGGTTGATGGGACATCTGTGCTTGTTGCGAATGCGCTGTTGAATGTGGCAAGAAAATATCCCAGTAAAATGGTTCAGCTGTATTTGAATGATATCAACAAGGAAAAAGTTGAGGAGCTAAGAAAACATATTCCAGCTAATGAGAGGAATTTTCAAATTATTACGACAGATCTTGATGCTGGTGCCCTTCTTAGAACAATAGGCCCACAGCTTTATAATGCTGGACACCTGCATTACTTCCTTCTGTATGATCCGTATGATGCTACGATAGACTGGGCCGCCCTCATTCCGTTTTTTAGGAACTGGGGAGAAGTAATGATTAATCACATGGTCTCTGATCCTGTCAGGGCAATTACCAGCGCCAAGAGACAGACTACTAAGGAAAAATACGAGAACACCTATCTGGAGGCCTTTGCGGAACTGGTTCCTTATGGCAGCAACAAACAAGCATATGAGAAACGTGTGGAAGAAATTATCGAGGCGCTGAAGGGGCCGCGTAACTATTATGTATCAGCATTTCCCTTCTATAATTCCCAGAACTCGCAGGTATATAGTCTCGTTCACTGCACAAGCAATCGGGAAGGCTTTAAATTATACAAAAAGAGTGCGTGGAAGGTATTTGGGGATCAATCCTCCACCAAGAAAACTCACGGCGATGAGGGGCAGCTCGTGCTAAATCTCGATTCGAATGTGGATTCTGTTGTTACAACGTCCACTGATGAATCCTGTTTTACTGTCCATGACATTACCAAGTATCTTCAGAAATCCTTCTCTGGCAGGAAGGGAGTCCACCTTGAAGAAATGTGGGCATTGCTGGATGAACATCCTATATTCCCTTCGAGCTATAGAAATCAGATAAAGCAGGAACTTGCTGAGATGTATGGTGTAACCAAGGAACAAGTTGTTGATCCCTTTACTGGGAAAAAGGAAACCGTGATATCTTTCTAATAGAGCGAAGCAGTCTGGTTTGGAGGTGCGGAAACGATGACATCACAGAAATTTGGCGGAGATTGGACAGCTAAAAAACTCAATATTTTTACAAGTTACCTCGATGCATACCTGATCGCCTTACAAAATCAAAAATTCAAGAAGATATATATTGATGCTTTTGCCGGAACTGGAGAAATCGAAACCAGCGATGGTGAAGCATATCTGGCAGGGTCTGCAAAGAGGGCGTTGTCTGCAGAGAAATGGTTTGATCACTACTATTTTATTGAGAGCGATGAAAGCAAAGCGTCCGAGCTTGAACATATGATTGATACAGAGTTTCCGCACTTAAAAAGGTTCACGACAGTCTATCGCGGTGATGCAAATGAAAAACTCGGTAAGATTATCAATGACATTGACTGGCGCTTTAACAGGGGGCTTCTGTTCTTAGACCCTTACGCAACGCAGGTCGATTGGGCCACTCTTGAACGTGTCGCCGGAACAAAATCTATTGATGTATGGTACCTGTTTCCGTTTTCAGCGCTCAATAGGATGTTGCCTAAAAACGGTAAATACGGATCGTGGGAAAACACAATCGATCGGTTACTTGGTGATAACGGTTGGAGAACTGAATTTTACAAAAAAGATCCACAAGTTTCTTTGTTCGACCTTGGCCTTATTGATGGCGGTGAGGATGAAGATCGAGTTATAAAGGATGCAAGTCTAGAGCATATAAAAGAGTACCTTATCTCCCGCCTGGAGACAACTTTTCCTTGTGTATCCAACAATCCAAGAATATTTAAGAATAGTAAGGAATCAACGATGTTTTTGTTCTGCTTTGCAATCTCTAACGAAAGTGTAGCTGCACAGCGACTTGCCCTTAGAATTGCGGAGCATATTTTGAAAAATAAATGACTATAAGGATGGAACCAATTTGAAGACCATTACACACAAAACCATGCTCTACCAGACCGGCGTTGAGTACGGTGACTACACGATGAATCATGTTCTGGGCTGTGCCCATGGCTGCAAATTTCCCTGCTATGCTTTCCTGATGAAAAAACGCTTTGGTCAGATCAAGGATTACGAAGAATGGCTAAAACCGTGTCTGGTTTCCAACACGTTGGAACTGCTGGACCGAGAGATTCCAAGACTTCACGATAAAATTCAGTCTGTACAACTTTGTTTCACAACGGACCCTTTTATGAATGGATATCCAGAAGTAAGTGCCATGAGTATTGCTGCCATCCGGAGGTTAAACAACGCTGGAATTCGATGCACAACACTCACAAAGGGTATTTTGCCGATGGAACTGGCGCAGCTTTCTCCGGAAAATGAACATGGAATTACATTGATTTCCTTGGATGAAGGCTACCGCGAGAAAATGGAGCCAGGTGCGGCGCCTTATGCTGACCGTCAC
>ERZ859937.893-NODE-893-length-10788-cov-1.432405_pt1 | contig 10788 bp, 11 predicted proteins | sample MGYA00509985_ERZ859937 | MGnify/ENA primary metagenome ERZ859937 (study PRJEB30046, sample SAMN00715169) | human gut metagenome | study: EMG produced TPA metagenomics assembly of the A metagenome-wide association study of gut microbiota in type 2... | reverse complement strand
GCGCGGCGTCCTTCAAGGGTGTATGTGGCAGCATGGCCTGCCTTGTTAAAGGCTGTTGCGCTGTGGATGCCAGTTGAAGACAACTCGCTGACTTTGAGGAAGTAGTTCCAACCCTCAGCATCATTGTAGGTTTCTACTGTTCCAGCGGGCACATACAGGTGGCAGTCGGTGTTGCTCACGTTGTAGAAGGTCTCGGCATACTCGGCAGTTGAAACCGTAGGTGGCACTGTGGCATAGCAACGCAGCGTTTTGAGGTTGGGGCATGAGAGAGCATACTCGCCCATGAACTCGAGTGTAGAGGGCAGCGATGCCTCGGTCAATCCAGCATAGCAGAAGGCGTTGTCGCTAATTTCGGTTACACCTTCAGGCACGGTCAGCGTTTTCAGACTATCGCAGAAGTTGAAGGCCGAGGCACCGATGGTGCGTAGCGAGGTGGGCAGGTTCAGTGCTGTGATGCTACGGTTGGCCATACAGGCCGAGTCGGCTATCAGTACAGTGCCATCTTCAACGGTCAGTGTGCCCTGTTCGCGGTTAGCGGGGCAGAAGCGCAGCGCCTTGTCGGCATTGCTATACAGCACGCCATCAACATCATGCAAGAAGCTGTTGCCCGCGGGCACAGTAATGGTCTTCAGGCTGTCGGCAAAGGTTCCTGCAGCGTCAATGTCGGTTACCGATGTGGGCAGCGTGATGTTGCGCAAGCTGTAGCAGCTGTTGAACATATACTTTGTTATCTTATTGTCTTCAGTGCCATAATAGTTGTCGTTATAATAGCAATACATCGATCCGCCCTTCTTGATGGTAGCATCGCTGAGGTCGAGGTCGCTGAGCTGACCTGTCGACGACATACCGCGAATGATACCCACGTCGGTGCCGTCGATGGGACCGTTAATCTTCAACTTCTTTACACGGAACTCTTGGTCGGGGTAAGTGTAGTGGAACTGCAAGTCGAAGCTGCCAGCCGAGGGCAACGTGATGCTTATTTGGTCATAATCGTGACCAATCTTAGCGTCGGGGCTGTATTCGAAGATGTTAAACTGGCTCCAAGCCTCTTGAGCTTTGTAGCTGTCGCTGCTGCCATCGGGCACGTAGATGCGCAGATATGTTTCGTTGGTTCCAGTAAACACGTTCTCCCATTCATTCTTATAGAAAGCCTTTGGGGCTGTGGTTGAGCAGCAGATGACGCTCTTGAGGTTTGAACAGTAGTTGAAGGCCAAGTCGTCGATGGTGGTGACATTGGCAGGGATAACCACCTGTTTCAGGTTGGCACAGTTGCCAAAGGCATCCTCGCCAATGGTGAGGGCGTTCTTTGTGGGCATCTCGATGTTGGTGAGGTTCTTGCAGAAGCTCATGGCCGACTTGCCAATGGCTTTCGCATCTTTTGGCATCTTGATGCTGGTGATGCGTCCGCAGTTGTTAAAGAGGAAGGCACCCACCACGTCGTCTTTAGCATAATAGTCGACATATCCGCTCACAGCAAAACTGTATTCAGAGTGGTAGGCAGCGCCACCTTTCACGATGTGGGCTTCTGACATATCGAGCTCGCGAAGGGCGCCAATGTACACGGCCGACTCTTCGTCATCGTTGCCACCCGACATATTGCGTAGCACGGCCAGGTCGTCGCCGTTCAACTGGCCAGTAACGGTTAATTGTTTCACTTGGCTCAGATACTCTGGGTTAGCAGCCTCTACGAGGCTTTCCAGTGTTCCGGCAGTATTCACATTAATGGTAAGCGACTCTTGTGCCAGCATGCTATGTGCTGTGAACAGGAGCGAAAGGGAAAGTAGAAATTGTTTCATCCGCCTTGGGCTTTTGTCTTGTTGTGTAGTGTTACTTTATTTAATTATGGTTGCAAAAGTAATATTTTTCTTTTGATTTTCTTACACTTTGTTAGAATATTTTTAAAAACACATGCATTTATTTTGTTTGGGACACTTGCTTATAACTGCAATTCGTTCAATATTGCTCCGTCCAGTGTGCGCAAACTCAGCCTGTTGCCATCAAGAATGGCGAAGGTGGGCACGTTACCACCTTTAGGAAATGTTATCGAGCCTGTGTTGCACACCACCTGGCCGTTGGGCGTGCGTTCCAACTTCTGTAAATGTGTGTGTCCATAGAAGAACACGTCGTGAAGACAGGGCGGCATATTGTCTTCATTATAGATATGTCCGTGGGTAAGAAACAGACGGCGTCCCTCGTCTACGACCACGGCATAGGGTGCCATGATGGGGAAGTGTAGCAGCATTTGATCAACCTCCGAGTCGCAGTTGCCACGCACGGCCACGATCTGTTCCGCCATCGCGTTCAGGCGGTCGGCAATGCCTTTGGGATCTATGCCCTTAGGAATACTGTTGCGCGGGCCATAGTTAAGGATGTCGCCCAATATCAACAGCATTTCGCATTGCTCACGTTTATATATCTCCAGCACCTGCTCAAGGGCTGGCAACGACCCATGTATGTCGCTCACAATAAGATATTTCATGTTGTTTAATGTGTTATTGTTTTTAATTGTTGTTGATGCAAAGGTACATATTCCGTTCTTCTAAAAATACAAAATTCAAGCAAACCCTAACGACCGATTGGGAATAAAAGGGTAGAGGGCCATAGCATACGTATGACCCTCTACCCCCAAAAAAGTTCAGTTGCCGGGTGGCACGATGGTGCAAGTGTGAAAAACGAAGAACCTCGCGTTTACACCAAATGAGCTATCAGTTCCTCGCGGTCGCCCTCAAGCATATCAATGACAGGTATCTCAACCATGGTGTAGCAGCCAGGCTGCTGGTGCATAGAGGCGCGTGCCACGTTCACCAGCACCTGTCCAGTAAGGGCAGGGTTGTTGATGCACATATCAAACTGTAAGCGCTGGTTTTGTGTCTTTCCGCTCACACCCTTGCGCACCAAGTTCACACCATGACCCATATCGCGCACCGCATCAACCGATGGCACGGCAAACACGTGCGTTTCGTCATTGGCAAAATAGGGGTCGGCCTTGATGGCAGCCGTTACATCTTCCAGCTTGGCACCCTCTTCCAGCTCAACATACACCATGCGGCGGTGCAAACCTTCGCCCTTCGGGATGGTCACTGACAGAGCGTTCTTCACACCTTCTTTAGAGCGTACGCACACGCTATGACCCATCGACATGCCTGGGCCAAAGTTGGTGTGGTCAGGCCTTTAGGCGCAAGACTCTGCATCAGTGTGCGCACAATGCTGTCAGAACCAGGATCCCAGCCAGCCGCAATCACAGCCACAGCGTCATGCGCTTTGCACAAAGGCATGAGCCGAGCACGATAGTCGACAATAGAGGTGTGAATGTCGAAACTATCAACGGTGTTGATGCCCAAGGGCAATATCTGTTTAGCATATTCTTCGCACGAGCGAGAGGGGGTGGCAAGGATGGCCACATCAACATCTTTTAGCTCGCGAATGTCTTTTACAACATCATATTGTGCCAACTCGGCGGGCTTGTTCTCGGCACCATGACGGCGTACAATGCCTGCCACTTCAAAGTCATTAGCGGCCTCAAGGGCCTCAAGGGCATAATGGCCTATATTGCCATAGCCCACAATAGCAGCTCTTATTTTCTTCATAAGTGAATTGCTTTTATTAATTGTTTTATTGTCTCTGATTTGCTTTTATTGACGTGATTGTCTTTTTCTCGTTGCAAATTTACACTATTCTTGCGACAATACAACACTTTGTGCCCTTTTTCTATCTACAAGAAGTTAACAAATAACAATCTGATAGATTACGCCATACCCACACGAAAAAATGTAACCTGGCACGTGGTTGTTCAAGAAATAATGTGTATCTTTGTGCCACCACAGCACAGCACCATTAGGGTGTGTGCATTGATACTTACAGATAAAGAAAAAGATATGGAAGTAATAAAAACTGGCATCGAGGGCGTGTATATCATCGAACCACGCTTGTTTAAAGATGCTCGTGGCTATTTTTTTGAAAGCTTTTCGCAACGCGAATTTGAAGAAAAGGTAGGTCCCATACAGTTTGTGCAAGACAACGAGAGCATGTCGTCATACGGCGTGATGCGTGGCCTGCACTTTCAGCGTCCGCCCTATACACAGAGCAAGTTAGTGCGCTGTGTGCGTGGCGCCGTGCTTGACGTGGCTGTCGACCTACGTAAGGGGTCGGCCACCTATGGACAGCACGTAGCCGTAGAACTGACCGAGGACAATCATCGCCAGTTCTTCATACCGAAAGGCTTCGCCCATGGTTTTGCTGTGTTGAGCGAAACCGCCGTGTTCCAGTATAAGTGCGACGAGTTTTACCATCCCGAGGCCGATGGCGGCATCTCTATCCTTGACGCCTCGCTGGGCATCGACTGGCGTATTCCTACTGATAAGGCCATCTTGTCAGAGAAAGATACGAAGCACCCCATGCTGAACAATTTTGTTAGTCCGTTCTAAACACATTATATAATATATTGTTATGAACATATTAGTAACTGGTGCCAACGGGCGCTCGGACACGAGATGCAGCGCGTGGCTAAGAACAGCACACATCAATTTGTGTTTACCGATGTGGCTGAAGGATACGAAAAACTTGATATTACCAACCTCGATGCCATACGACAGATGGTGACCGACCGCAACATCAACCTGATTGTTAACTGTGCCGCATACACCAATGTTGATAAGGCCGAGACCGACTATGATACCGCCAACCTGCTGAACAATACAGCTGCCGGAAATCTTGCCACTGCTATGAAAGAGGTGGGCGGAACACTGATACACGTGTCTACCGACTATGTGTTTCAGGGCGACCGCAACACGCCGTGCCAAGAAACATGGCCCACCAATCCGCTGGGTGTTTATGGCAAAACAAAGTTGGCGGGCGAGCAAAGCATTGCCGCTACGGGTTGCCAGCATATCATCATTCGCACGGCATGGCTCTATTCGCAATGGGGTAAAAACTTTGTGAAGACCATGCGCCAGCTCACCGCCACACATCCCACATTGAAGGTGGTATTTGACCAGGTGGGCACGCCTACTTTTGCTGGCGACCTGGCCGACGTTATTGCTCACATCATCGAGACCGAGCAAACAGACAAGACGGCATCTACCACTTCTCAAACGAAGGCGTATGTTCGTGGTTCGACTTTGCCAAGGTGATATGTGAACTGAGTGGCAACACCTGCGACATTCAGCCCTGCTACAGCAGCGAGTTTCCCAGTCCGGTGCAGCGTCCGCACTTCTCGGTGCTCGATAAGAGCAAGCTGAAAAGCACGTTCGGGGTGAAGGTGCCCTACTGGACCGACTCGCTGAAGCGCTGCATCAGCCAGTTGCAGGCTGCTAAAGAGGCTTAAAAAGAGGCTTAAATCTACATCCTTTAAAAATAAAAACACTGCTATCATGGCCTATAAAAGAAATATCATCATCACGGGCGGAGCGGGCTTCATAGGCTCGCACGTAGTGCGCCTGTTTGTAAACAAATATCCCGAGTATCATATCATCAATCTTGATAAGCTGACATATGCTGGCAATCTTGCCAACCTTGACGATGTGAAAGACTGCCCCAACTATACCTTTGTGAAGGGCGACATCTGCGACTTTGCACTCATCCAGCGCCTCATGCGCGAGCATCATGTAGATGGCATTATTCATCTGGCAGCCGAAAGCCATGTCGACCGCTCTATCAAAGACCCCTTCACCTTTGCACAAACTAACGTGATAGGCACCTTGTCGCTCTTACAGGCTGCTCGCGAATACTGGGAGAGCCTGCCCGAAGGCTATGAGGGAAAACGCTTTACCACATTTCTACCGACGAGGTGTATGGTGCCTTAGGCTCACCCACCCCGAAGGTCTTGAGAGCCCCTTTACCACGAAGGCCAGCTCGGCACATCATCATGCCTATGGCACCACGTTCTTTACTGAAGAAACAAAGTATAATCCGCACTCGCCCTACTCGGCAGCAAAGGCCAGCAGCGACCACTTTGTGCGCGCTTTTCACGACACCTATGGCATGCCTACCATCGTGACTAACTGCTCAAACAATTATGGCCCCTATCAGTTTCCTGAGAAACTCATCCCGCTGTTCATCAATAACATTCGCCACCGCAAGGCGCTGCCCGTATATGGCGAAGGCTTGAACGTGCGCGACTGGCTGTATGTTGAAGACCATGCACGCGCCATCGACCTCATCTTTCATCAGGGACGTGTGGCCGATACCTATAATATAGGTGGCTTTAACGAGTGGAAAAACATCGACTCGTGCACGTGCTCATTCGCACTACCGACCGCCTTCTAGGCCGACGCGAGGATGAAGACCTTGACCTCATCACGCACGTTAGGGACCGCAAAGGCCACGATATGCGTTATGCTATCGACTCGCGTAAGCTGCAACGTGAACTGGGATGGGAGCCCAGCTTGCAGTTTGAAGAGGGTATTGAGAAAACGGTGCGCTGGTATCTTGATCACCAGGCCTGGATGGATAATGTAACATCGGGCGACTATCAAAAATATTATGATAGCATGTATGCTGGAAGATAAGGCTTAGCCTGTTGCGCAAAGCGCGCTCAGCAATAAATAAAAAAAGGACAACAACCACAACGTTGCTTTATTACTCATTGTATTAAAGACTGCGTTATGCTTGTTGTCCTTTTATTTTCAGAATTATTCCTTTGGTTGTTCTGAATTATTCCTTTTATTGTTCAAAGTTGTTCCCCTGTTGTTCAGTGTTGTCGTGCATTTGCTACACAACACATTACTCTTAGGAAACAACGTTGTTTTTATTGACTACATGTTTATTTATACGTAAGTTTCAAGGAACTTGATCTTTCCGTCAACCTTCAACGTCTCGGTGGTGGCGGGCACCAGCACGCTTTCGCCTGCCTGAAGGGTGAAGGTGTTGCCCTCGTTATCAGTAATGGTGGCGTTGCCCTTAACGCCAATGAGGATAACAAAGCTGTCAAGCTCTGAGTAGTCGATGGTCATAGGCTCGTCAAGGTCGTACACAGCCGTGTTGAAGTAGGGGCACTGCACGAGCGAAACACCTTGATTTTTCACCGGAGTATAGTCGGTGCGATAGTTGCTTTCAACGTTATAGTTGATGCACTCGGCAGCCTCTTTGGTGTGCAACTGGCGGTAGTTGCCATTCTTATCCTTACGTTTGAAGTCGTAAATGCGGTAGGTAACGTCGCTGGTTGCTGTATCTCGGCCAAGAAGCAGCCTGTGCCAATGGCGTGAATACGGCCAGCGGGCAAGAAGAAGCAGTCGCCTTCTTTCACCTCATAGCGGTCAATAGCGTCGACGATAGTATCGTTTTCTACCATCTGAGCATACTCTTCGGGGGTGATTTTCTTCTTCAATCCGCACAGCAGGGTGGCATCTTTATCTGAGTCCATCAGGTACCACATCTCGGTCTTACCACGCTCTTTGCCCTGCATCTTAGCAATCTCGTCGGTGGGATGCACCTGTATTGAGAGGTCTTGGCGAGCATCGATAAACTTGATAAGCAAGGGAAACTCGTTGCCAAAGCGCTGATAGTTGTCTTCGCCCACCAGCTTGCCCTTCAGTTCTTCTACCAGTTCGTTCAGCTTCTTGCCAGCATAGGGGCCATCGGCTACGATGGTTTCGTTGTCTTTAACACCTGAAATCTCCCAGCTTTCGCCTACATTTTCTTGTTGAATATCAAGATTTTTGAAGGGGATAATCTTATCGCCACCCCACAAAGTCGACTTTAACAGTGCGTTAAATTTTAATGGTTTCATGATGATGTTGTTTTTTTTAGTTGTTATTGTGTATTGTTTTTAAGCTTTTTCTTTTATCAAAGCGTATGCGCCTTGCCACGTGCTGTGCTGCCAGTATACCTTACGACTCTTTCCAAAATTCGGGGGTAAAGATAACCAGCACGGTGAATATTTCAAGACGTCCGATGAGCATCAGTATCGTGCATATCCATTTGGCATAGTCGGGTAAGATGCTCCACGACATCGTGGGGCCTATCTCCAGGCCAAGGGTCGGGCCTACGTTGCCCAAGCAGCTTAGTGTATGGTGATCGAGTTGGTCGAGTCGATGCCCGCCGCTATCATCGTAAACGAGCACACCAAGCTCAGAATAAGATATATGGTAAGGAACGACAACAGCGTGAGGCGCTTGTCGTTAGGCACGTTTACGCCATCAACGCGCAAGGGCAGCACAGCGTTAGGGTGCAGTATCTTCTTAAACTCGTTCTTGATTGTTTTCAATAACATCACGCCACGTATACATTTCAAGCCTCCGCTGGTTGAGCCCGAGCATGCGCCAAAGAACATACATACGGCCAGCGCCACCCATGTTACGTGTGGCCATTTGCCCGCATCGTCGTTTACCAATCCTGTGGTGGTGATGAACGACACCACATGAAACACAGCGCTACGCAGTCCGTGCTCTATGCTATACCCATTTCGCCAAATTAGTTCTAAGGCGATGAACGCCGATAGGCCCGCCACCATCCAGAAATAAAACTTAAACTCGGCGCTGCCAAACAGTATCTTCAGGCTACGTCGCGACACCGAAGCATACAGCAACGTAAAGTTGGTGCCCGCCACAAAACAGAAGAACATGATGATATATTGCATCTCGGGGGTGAAGAGCACCAGCGTGTTCTTTGTGGCAAAGCCACCTGTTGCCGCCGTCACCATGGCATAGTTTACGCTGTCAAACACGTCCATGCCCACGGCGCAGAGGCATCCGAAGCACAGCACTGTAATGATAAGATACACCACCCATATCCATTTCGAGTTGGTTGACAGGCGTGGGTGCAGTTTGGTCTTGATAGGTCCGGTTGATTCAGCTGCAAACACCTTCACCGATCCTCCCACCAATGATGGCAGCAAAGCAATGGTGAAGAACACGATACCCAAGCCACCTATCCATTGTGTTAGCGAGCGCCAAAAGAGCAAGCCGTGTGGATAATCGTCAATATTGTCGATAATAGAGGCTCCGGTAGTGGTAAATCCCGACATGGTTTCGAAGAAAGCATCGGTTACATCGGGTATATATCCGCTTATCAAGAAGGGCAACATGCCGAAGAGGCTGAAGATAATCCATGTGAGTGTTACCACCAGATAAGCGTCGCGTCGTGAGAGGGTGTTGTCGCTATCATGGGCCAACAGGCGTAGCAGCAGGCCTGCCAAGCCCGTGCTTCCCACCGAAATGGCAAAGGCCATACGGTCGCTCTCTCCGTAACTTATCGATACGCCCAAGCATATCAGCAGTAGCGCCATCTCGATAAAGAGCAGCGAGCCCACAACCTTATATATGATTTTTAAGTTTATCATCCGTTTTGTATTTCCACTCGTCAACTTGTCAACTCGGCTTTACCGTTTACCAAGTAAAAACTCATCAACTTGTTAACTTGTCACTCGTCAACTTCTCAAATAAACATCTTCTCAATTTTCTTCATGTTGACGTCGTGGCAGAACACCATTACCGAGTCGCCAGCATTGATCACGGTGTTACCCGATACCAACATGCCCACGCCGTCGCGCACCAGTCCGCCTATGGTCATTCCCTTCGGCAGTCCGAGTTCGCGCACAGGCTTTTGCGTAATTTTCGAGCCTTCTTGCGGAATAAATTCGGCCACATCGGCGTTAGCACTCATCAAGAAGCGCACGTTCATCACGTTAGCATCCAGCATCATTTGATAGAATGGCTGGCAGCAATCACCTTTTTATTGATGATGGTACCAATGTCTAAACTCTCGGCCATGCTCACATAGTCGATGTTTTCAACCGCTGCCACCGTCTTGCGCACGCCCATACGTTTGGCCGTGAGGCATGCCAAAATATTGGTTTCGGCATTGCCTGTGAGGGCTACGAAGGCCTGCGTGTTCTTAATACCTTCGTCGATAAGCAGCGGAATGTCGCGCCCGTCGCCATTGATAACCAGCACACGCGAGTTGTCAATGATGTCGTTCAGGCGGTTGCAGCGTGCCTCGTCGGTCTCAATAATCTTTACATCCATATATTCGGGCATGGTTTTCACCGCCCTTACCGCTGTAGCGCCTCCGCCCATAATCATTACGTTCTTCACGTCAACATAGTGTTCTTTGCCCACAATCTTTCTGATATAGGGTATATACTGCTTTGTGGTCATGAAGTAAGCCAGGTCATACAGTTGCAGCGAGTCGTTACCACCCGGTATGATGGTGTCTGATCCTCGTTTGATGGCCACCACGTGATAGGGGTCGTCGGGTCCGCAAAGGTTTTTTAAGGGCTGGTCGAGCACCTCGCATCCCTCGCGCAGCTTTATGCAGAGCATTACCAGAGCACCGTTATGCACATCCCACCGCTGTCGCACCCACGACATTTTCAGGCCGTTGTTGATATCTTTTCCAGCCAGCAGTTCGGGGTAAATGAGCGAACTGATGCCCAGCTGAGCGAAAAATTCTTGTTGTTCAGGCTCAATATATTCGGCGTTATCAATCTTCGCCACCGTTTTCTTTGCGCCCAGTGCCTTTGCCAGCACACATGCCGTCATGTTCATACTCTCATCGGGTGTCACGGCGATGAAGAGGTCGGCATGTTCTGCCCCCGCCGACTTCAGTACCTTAACACTGGTGGGCGATTCGGCAATGGTCAGCAAGTCGAAATCAGAGCCAATGCTGGCAATGCGTTCTTCATCAGGGTCAATCAGCGTGATGTCCTCATGGTCGCGCGACAGTAGTTTGGCCAAGTGTGTTCCGATAGCGTATGCTCCTGCAATAATGATTTTCATTTCTTATATCGAGTTTTGGCTTTTAAACAGTAACATCTTCGCCGATGATTGCCTTGGCAATGCTGTCATCGCG
>ERZ859937.892-NODE-892-length-10806-cov-1.626546_pt1 | contig 10806 bp, 9 predicted proteins | sample MGYA00509985_ERZ859937 | MGnify/ENA primary metagenome ERZ859937 (study PRJEB30046, sample SAMN00715169) | human gut metagenome | study: EMG produced TPA metagenomics assembly of the A metagenome-wide association study of gut microbiota in type 2... | reverse complement strand
TTGATACGACCCTTTTAAGTGTTATAATTACTATCTGTAACTTTTAGGAGCAGTCATTTTTGTTTTGACACCGCTTCCTTGTATTATAAGGTTGATGAACTATTATTTTTTTACAGAAGAGGGAGTATAACGTGCATTCAGTCCATCAATGATTTCTTGTGTGATGTTGTATGCCGGATTAGCGTATAGCAAATTGTCAAATCCTGTATTGCTGATAATTAGATCATATCCTTTGTTTTGATTATAAATTTTCAAGAATGAATTGATAGAATCACGTAACTGCAAGCTGTTCTTTTGATTTTCAGAAGCTAGTTCGTCGCTTAGTTTCTGTTGCAGTGCCTGCAGTTCTTGTTGTTGCTTCATCAGTCTCATCTGTTCTTGTTCAGCACGTTCACGTGTAGCGAAGCCATTATTTTCCAGTTTGCGTTGGAATTCTTTAGCATCAGCATCCAGCTTCTTTGCTTTTTCATTTAAAGTAGTGCGGATATTTTCTTCTTTCTGTATCATCACTTCATTTAAGTCATTCCAGAAATTGTACTTAGTCAACAGTGAATCGATTTCCACATAAGCTATTTTCATGTTTGAAGAACCAGCAACGCCGACAGCCGGAGCAGTGGAAGAAGTTGCAGCGTTGTTGTTGTCGCTACATTGTGCAAACACTAACACGATGGCTAGTGCTAGAAATCCATTCAGGATGAAATTTGTTCTTTTCATAATCTTTTTCACGTATTGTTTATTAATTATTATCCGTTTTGTTTTGCTTTTCAATTTCGGCTATGGCATTTTTATTAGGCTTGCGTGCTTCACGATCTTGTGATTGTACACATCCTACTCCTTTTTTACGGAGTGCCTTATTACCGCTTACATGTGTGTTTGGAAACTTTCCTTTTAGAAAGATTCCGATAGACAATAATGCTATACAGATAGCAACTATTAACACAGTTATAAGGATAGTATCAAGCATTTCTATTATTTTTGTGGTGCAAAGTTAGTGTAAGGCAAGGGAAATGCCAAATTTATTGAAGCATTTCGTATCTGCGGACTAAATTTGCGGAACAAATATAGAATTTTGCAATGATTTAGCTTTCTCTTTTCTCATTAAAAAAGAGGAAGTGTCCTATTTAAGAGAATTATTTAACTATTTTTTGCAAATTTGGAAACTGAATTTGCCTAAACAACATGATTATGAATAAAAAGGATTTAAAGCCGGCATCTGTCTTTTATTATTTTGAAGAGATATGTCAGGTACCCCGTCCCTCGAAAAGAGAGGAGAAAATAATTGCTTATTTGAAAGCCTTCGGTAGAAAACATGGTTTAGAAACTAAGACAGACGAAGTTGGCAATGTATTAATTAAAAAACCTGCCACTCCGGGTAAGGAGAATTTGAAAACTGTGATTTTGCAGTCTCATATAGATATGGTTTGTGAAAAAAACAGTGATGTGGAGCATGATTTTCTAATTGATCCCATTGACACAGTAGTGGACGGTGAATGGTTGAAAGCCAAAGGTACTACATTGGGGGCAGATAATGGTATCGGTGTGGCGACAGAATTAGCTATATTGGCTGCTACTGATATAGAGCATGGTCCGTTAGAGTGTCTTTTCACAGTGGATGAAGAAACTGGATTGACGGGTGCTTTTGCATTGAAACCAGGGTTTATGACTGGTGATATTTTGATTAATTTGGACTCGGAAGATGAAGGAGAATTATTCATCGGCTGTGCCGGTGGTGCAAATACTACAGCGGAATTTACTTATCAGCCTGTTTCTGCTCCACAGGATTATTTCTATTTCCGTGTAACGGTCAAGGGATTGACAGGTGGACACTCCGGTGATGATATTAATAAAGGTAGAGCGAATGCTAATAAGCTGCTGAATCGTTTTCTGACTCAGTTGGCTTCTAAATATATTTTATATTTATGTGAGATTGATGGTGGAAACCTGCATAATGCCATACCTCGTGAGGCACAGGCATTATGTGCGGTACCTATGAAGGATAAGGAATCGGTTCGTGTAGATTTGAATATCTATACTGCAGAACTGGAGAATGAATATGCTGCGACGGAACCGAACTTGAGAACCGAACTCTCTTCTGAATCCCCTTGTAAGGAAGCGATAGATATGACTACTGCCGGACATCTTCTGAGAGCTGTTTACGCTGTGCACAATGGGGTGTATGCCATGAGTCAGGATATTCCAGGATTAGTAGAAACTTCGTCTAATCTTGCTTCCATCAAACAGGTAGAGGGAAACAAGATTAAAATAGTGACTAGCCAGCGCAGCTCCATTCTTTCATCACGCAAGAATATGTCCGAGATGATCCGTTCTGCTTTTCTTTTGGGAGGTGCTGAAGTAATAACTGGTGACGGATATCCAGGATGGAAACCGAATACGGATTCTCCTGTTTTGAAAATTGCGATAGATAGCTATAAAAAACTTTTTGGTGTGGAACCTAAAGTAAAGGCAATTCATGCCGGATTGGAGTGTGGGTTGTTCCTTGAGAAATATCCGTCACTGGATATGGTTTCCTTTGGACCTACTTTGCGTGGTGTTCATTCACCTGATGAACGTATGCTGATACCTACTGTAGATAAATTCTGGCGTCATTTGCTGGATGTATTGGTTAATATACCGACAAAATAATTTATATGAAGAAAACAATTCTATTCCTTTGTTTGTGCTACCTGGTAGGGGTGACGTATGCACAGGAACCGTTCCGGGTAATGTTCTATAATGTAGAGAATTTGTTCGATTGTCAGCACGACACGTTGAAAAATGATTATGAATTTTTGCCGGATGCTCCGAAAGGATGGACGCAAGCGCGCTATCATGATAAATTGGCTAGGATAGCTAAAGTTATTATTGCCACGGGTGAGGAAAATGTCCCCGATTTGGTGGGACTTTGTGAAGTGGAAAATGATCATTGCTTGAAAGATCTGACAGAAAACTCGCCATTACGCGAGGCGGGTTATCGCTATGTCATGACTGATTCTCCTGATGAGCGTGGTATTGACGTGGCGTTGCTTTATCAACGTGGTACCTTTAAATTAGTAGGGAAAAACTGTATTTCTGTTCCTTATAAGGAAATAGAGCGTCGGCCTACACGTGATATACTTCATGTGACAGGGCAGGTAGCTTCCGGAGATACATTGGATGTGTTTGTGTGTCACATGCCTTCTCGTGCAGGCGGTGAGGAGAAGAGTGAACCCTACCGCCTTTTTACGGCGCAGATATTGAAGATAGCGGCAGATTCTGTTATGAATATCCGTCAGCATCCTAATGTAATGATTATGGGTGATTTTAATGATTATCCCACTAATAATTCTATTGCAAAAGTATTGGGGGCTGTGGCTCCGAAAAGTGGAGTGCAGGCCAAGAAATTATATAATTTGATGGACGGGCGTAAGGAGGGAACCTATCGTTATCGAGGTGAGTGGGGAGTACTTGATCAGCTGATTGTTTCCGGTTTTTTGTTACAAGGGCATGATAGTATGCGCACTTCATATGATAAGGCACAGATTTTAAAATATCCGTTCCTGCTGGAAGAGGATGAAAAATATGGTGGTAATATTCCATCACGTACCTATTGGGGAAAGAAATATCATGGTGGTTATAGCGACCATTTGCCAGTGTGTGTGGACTTTGAAATTGGAAAATAGGGAGAGATTGGTGGTTAGTGATGAATGGACTGCGCTATTATGTCGCAGGTGTTAATCACTAACCGCTATATATTTCTATTCATGATGATAAGGACCGTTATTCAATATAGTCATCGCCCGGTATAGCTGTTCTACGAAAATAAGGCGTATCATTTGATGTGAGAAGGTCATCTTGGATAATGAGATCTTTTCTTGGGTTACATCATATATTTTGGGTGCAAATCCGTATGGTCCCCCAATGATGAATACTAACCGTTTGTTTACAGTGTGCATTTTGCGTTCTATCCAGTTGGCAAATTCTACGGAACGGAATTCTTTTCCATGTTCATCCAATAAAACCACTACATCGCCCGGCAACAAAGCTTTCAGAATTAATTCTCCTTCCTTCTCTTTTTGTTGCTCCATACTCAGGTTTTTGGTATTCTTGAGCTCGGGGATGACTTCCATATCGAAAGAAATGAAGTGCTTGGTACGTTCCACATAATCATTGATAGCGGTGATATAATGTTTTTCGACAGTGCGTCCTACTACTAATAATGTAAATTTCATACGTTCTTTTCTGGTTTACTTTGCAAAAATACGGAAAATCTCTACCTTTGCCTATCAATTCATAAAAAAACGATAACATTATGGACGAATTAGTAGTAAAAGACTTAATAGACAGACTGATAGACCTGTCTTTTGCTGAAGATATAGGTGATGGGGACCATACTACCTTGTCATGTATTCCCGCAGATGCAATGGGAAAATCAAAGTTGTTGATTAAGGAAGAAGGTATCTTAGCTGGCATTGAAGTGGCTAAAGAAGTATTTCGCCGTTTTGATCCCACAATGAAGGTGGAGGTGTTCATTCAAGATGGAACTCACGTGAAACCGGGTGATGTGGCTATGATGGTGGAAGGTAAAGTTCAGTCACTTCTTCAGACAGAACGCTTGATGCTGAATATCATGCAACGCATGAGTGGCATTGCTACTATGACCAATAAATATGTGAAGAAACTGGAAGGTACGAAAACTCGTGTACTGGATACCCGTAAGACAACTCCGGGTATGCGTATCATGGAGAAGATGGCTGTAAAGATAGGAGGAGGATGCAATCACCGTATCGGTTTGTTTGATATGATTCTGCTGAAAGACAACCATGTGGATTTTGCAGGCGGCATACACAATGCGGTGTCCCGTGCTAAAGAATATTGTAAGGCAAAGGGTAAGAGCTTGAAGATTGAATTGGAAGTGCGTAATTTTGACGAATTGAATCAGGCGTTGGCAGAAGGTGTGGATCGTATTATGTTTGATAACTTTACACCTGAAGATACTCGTAAAGCTGTAGAGATAGTAGGAGGACGTTGCGAAACCGAGTCTTCTGGTGGTATTACTTATGATACTATGTTACCCTATGCGCAGGCAGGAGTGGATTTCATTTCTTTTGGTGCGTTGACCCATTCTGTAAAAGGATTGGATATGAGCTTCAAGGCTTGTTAAGGAAATGTTTTATGATAAGAGAGAACTTCAAATTTTGGATCTTTTTTTGAAATATGAATGACGTAAGTGGTACGAATAAAATTAAAATAAATTCGTACATTTGCGTCATTGATATTAGTTTCTTTTATTTTCTTCTTTAAATCGGGTAGGTGTCATTCCTTTTACTTGTTTAAAGGAGGTACTGAAATACCTCGGATAGGAAAAGCCTACCTCGTAAGATATTTCGTTGATATTCATGTTGGTATTTGTAAGCAAGTAAACAGATTTTTCTATGCGTAGTTTATTGATATAGTCATTAACGCCCAACCCGGTTAGAAGTTTTACCTTATTATATAAGGATGCTCTGCTCATAGCCATTTTATCTGTGAGAAACTTAATGGAAAGTTCCTCTCCAGCCATATTTTCATTAATAATATATTGAGTTTGGCGATGAATTCCTCATCTTCTTTACTGTTTTTCTTTTGAGACTGTTCTGTTTCTATCCTTTTTTCGTTTTTTTCTTTTACTAGCCTATTAGATGATAATTCCGTTGCAGGAATGTTTTCTTCGACTGGTATTTTTTCTTCTTTGTTTTTTAAGATGTCGTTCAATATAGCTTGTAGGAAGTGGTTCATATTGCCTTTCATATATTTCTCTTTCCGTCGGAAATAAATGTAGCCTATACCGGCTGTGGTAATAATAAACAAGATGGCGGCTATGCCGATGAACCAGCTGGTCTTATACCAAGGAGGAGTAACGATTATGTTTATCAATTTTTGGGGTGTGGTATGATTCCCGTCTTTAGTATTGCAAGAAACCCGTATTGTGTAGTTGCCTGCGGATAGAGAGGATAAATTTAAAGTTGGATCGTAAGTTTCAATCAATTGTTTGCTTCTACTTTCAATTATGTATCGGAGCAGGTATTTTTGGAATATGTCTCTGTTCTTTATTCGAAGGTGGATGGAAAGAGAATTGTAGTTCCAAGGTATGTTTATTGTATTCTCTTTGATTTTTTTTAAATAAGGACTACCGTTAAGGAGAATGTCGGACAGGTATATTTCTGGTATCTGAGTTTCAGTTTCGGGAATGTTTGTGTTGATTTTTACCAATCCTTCGGATCCACCTAGATAGATGTAATTCTTATTAGATTGTTTTTGGTATGCGAATAAAATTTCGTTAGATGGGAAACCATCAGAACTATTCCAGATAGTAAATTTATTTTCTTTGATAATATAAGAATATAGTTGATTTTGAGCACAGATCCATAGACGTCCTTTTCTATCGGCAATGAGGAAGGATATGTTATTAAATAGTTTGGTGTGTATGCGATGGTATTTTCGACTTTTCAAGTCGAAGAATCCAAGTCCTTTGTCGGTTCCGGTCCATATTATATCGTTGTTGTCATAAGACATGGAAGTGATGGTTTCATTTTTTTCCAACTCGAATAGTAATCGGATACTGTCATTTTGTTGATCTACCCAAAAAGCTTGGTGAGCGTATTTTAAAAGAGAGAATTTATCGTTGGAGTATGATAGACAAAGTGCATTATTAGAGAAGTCGTAGTGACGATCTGTTTGCATCTTTGAGAATGTGTGGTTATGTGTATTATATGCATATGCATTACGACTGATTATATATATTTTGTTGTTTGCCACTTGATTGGCCAAAGGAAGGTAACCATAAAAACATTCTTTATAGTTGGTCTCTTTATCTATAATGGTGAAAGGACGATATTGCTGCGTCTTTTTATTGAACAGGAAAATGCCTTTGGTATACAAAGAAACCATTAATTCAGATTCAGATATTTCAGCAATGGAAATAACTTTATCTCCGTAGGTTGAGGGGAAATGGGTAAATTTGTCAGTAGAAGGGTCGTATAGGTTGATACCTCCTCCATCAGTTCCAATCCAAACTTTTCCATTCTTTTCTTCGTAAAGGCTGATGATTGATTTTTCACTGAGTCCGTTGGGATTGTTTAAAACGGCATCTTTATATGTCTTAATGTACGTTTCTTTAATACAGAATATGCCTCCGCGTACGCTTCCTGCCCATAAGTTTTTTTCTTGGTCTTTATAGAGCAAGGTGATGGAGTTTACTGGTAGGGAAGAATAGTCTCCTACTATATGTTGAAGTTGTGAGAATTGTTGAGTATGGGGAGCAAATTGGTTGATGCCACTTCCGTCTGTAGCCAACCATAGTTTGCCATTGTGTTCTGTTATGTCTAAAATATAATTGTTGTTTAATCCGGAATTTGTTTGAGTATAGTGTTCTTGGATTTTTCCTGTTTGGTCATAGCAATATAGTCCAGATCCATAAAAGGATGTGTAAATATGCTGGTCAAGAGTTATGTATAACGATGTCAGCAGGTTAGGACTGCTTGGAATAAAAAGACTAAATTGTTGAGTTTGACAGTTGTACGAGTAGATTCCTTTTCTTCGGGTACCTACTAAAATTTTGTTTTTATCGAGATAAACCATTTTTTGGATTCTATAATCTACCATGTTGATATTTTTTTTCTTTTCTTGTTTTTTAATGTGAATGATCTTTGTTTTTTTACTATGATAGTCGTAGCAATATATGGTATTCTCGCTGCCAAACCATATTCCACCTTTTACTTTGATAGAAGAATAGATCGCTTGGGAAATGGTAGTATTAAATCGGTCCTGTTCGGCATCATAAAGGGCTAACCCTTTGGGAGTTGCTATCCAAAGATTTCCTAATGAGTCTTCTGTCAGATGATTGATATAATTACTAGGTAGAGAGTGGGGATCGTCTGAATGGTGCAGATAGGTTTTGATTCCCTCTTGAGTATAACTGTTCAATCCATTTTGGGTACCTATCCATAAAGTACCTTTATGGTCTAGCAGGATGGATTGGACAGTAGCTTGGGAAAGTCCTTGCTCTATAGAGAGCTGGGTGAACGAATAATTGACACTGTGTTCGGAAGAGAACAATTTTGTGTCTGCCCATAAGAATAAAATGATAATTAAGGTCCGATACATTGTATTTTTTATTTTTTGCAAAAATACATTTTTTTTCTTTTGATAAGAATTTAAGGATTATTTTTCAGTATGAAGTAATAAGAATACTAAGATATTTTAGAAATAAAAATTGAGAAATATCCCCTTATTAGACAGAAATGGACTTGATTTATACAATTTCTGATCTCTTTAGTTGATAAATAGACTAAGTTTGCACAGTTAAATTTTTAAAATAAGTTTTGTGAACCAAAATTAATGTAGTATGAAAAATGTTATACTTTTATTATTGTCGGTATGTGGTATGCTTGCTTGTACTCATACACCGAAATGGAATTAGTGTGGGAAGATAATTTTGATGGTGCGGAACCTGATACCACAATATGGAGCCGCATACCTCGCGGAAGACCTGATTGGCAAAATACTCAGTCATTTGATAATCGTTGTTATGAAATGCGTGATGGTTGTTTAATATTAAAGGGAATTGTGAATGATAATATGGATGTAGATACGGCGAAGTATCTGACTGGGGGATTGTGGACAAAAGACAAGCATGCTTTTCATCGGGGACGCATCGAAGTAAGAGCTAGATTGCATGGGGCGAGAGGAGCATGGCCGGCTATATGGACTTTGCCTTATGAAATTGATAAATATGTTTGGCCTATGGGAGGAGAGGTAGATATTATGGAACGTTTGAATTATGATTCTATTGTTTATCAAACCGTGCATTCGCACTATACTTATACATTGGGGATAGAGAATAATCCGAAACATGGAGGCACTGCATCCATTAATCCTGAGGACTTTAATGTATATGGGGTAGATTTTTGGCCGGACAGTTTGGTGTTTCATGTGAATGGAAAACGACATTTTGTTTATCCTCGTATCGAAACGGAACAAGAAGGTCAATTTCCTTTTGATATTCCCCAATATTTGTTGATTGATATGCAATTAGGAGGTACTTGGGTAGGACCAGTGGACTCTACGGATTTACCAGTGGAGATGGAAGTGGACTGGGTACGTCATTATCAATGGAAATAAAGCTATTCTGATATTTGTTGTTGTAATACAAATTATAAATAACCTATTAACTTAATTAAATTGAAATTATGAAAGACAAAGGCAAAAATTATTTCGCGTGGTTTTGGCAGCGTCCTGATGATATTTTCATTTATGGTATACGCACAGGAACGTATAGTGACAGGTAAGGTGTATGATTCATCCGGTGAGTCTATTATAGGAGCTAGTGTAATGGTACAGGGTACTATGCAGGGAGTGGTGACTGATATAGACGGTGCTTTTCAGTTGAAGGTGCAACCTCCCAGTCTTTAGTGATTAGCTTTTTGGGATATCAGGATGTGATCCTGCCGGTAGGAAGTAAAAATAATTTTAAAATTATTTTGGAAGAAGACTCCAAAAAGCTGGACGAAGTGGTGGTGGTAGGATACGCTACTCAGAAGAAAGTGAATTTGACAGGATCTGTTGCTTCCGTATCAGCAAAAGATATTCAAGATATTCCGGTGGCTAATACAACTACTTTGCTGCAGGGACGTTTGCCAGGTTTAGTACTAACTCAGAACGGTGCACAAGCTGGTAATGATAATCCAGAAATCAGGATTCGTGGTATTGGTACCTTTGGGAATAATAATCCGATGGTGTTGATTGACGGGGTGGAAGGTAGTATTTCACAAATTGCAGAAATCCCTTCTGCCGATATTGAGAGCATTTCTGTATTGAAGGATGCGGCATCGGCAGCTATTTATGGTGTGCGTGCTGCTAATGGCGTTATTTGATCACTACTAAGCGGGGACAGGCATCAAGCAAAGTGAAGATTTCGTATTCAGGTAGTTATACTTTGCAGACACCAGGTATTGTTCCCGATTATGTGGATGGTTATAATTGGGCTTTGATGAAAAACGAAGTGAGCACTGGAACTTTTTCACCGGAAGCTTTGCAAAAGTTGCAAGACGGATCAGATCCGGATCATTATGCAAATACCAATTGGCTGGATGCTGTATTGCGTAATGCTAGTATGCACCAGCATCATCTGTCTGTATCAGGAGGTAATGAGAATACCCGTTTTATGACTTCGGTGGCCTATTCCAATCAAGATGGTATCATGATGAAGACAGGAGTAGAACGCTTTTCTTTTCGTTCGAATATTGATACTCGTTACAAACGTTTTACTTTTGGATTGAACTTATCCGGTAATAAGAATAATGTGACTACTCCTGCTGTCGCACCTTCCGGCGAAGGTGGAATCATGCGTTATGTATCCTGGTTTACTCGTCCTACTGTGCCGGTGATGTATTCTAACGGACACTCGGCTATGTAGATGGTTCGTCATTGAGTGCCGAACTGATGAAGAATCCTGTAGAGTCAATGTCTTTAGGGCACCGCAGCAATGAGTATTGGCGTTTTAACGGTAAGGTTTTTGCAGGTATTGATTTATGGGAGGATTGAAGTTCCAGACCAGTTTTGCTTATGCTTTTGATTTAAATGCAACGAAATCTTATTCTCCCAAATCTCCTGCCCGTTATGATGCAGAAGGAAATATTAGAAAAGCGGCAGGGGAAACGAATAAGGAGGAGGATTATTGGTATCGCAATGCAACATGGACGAGTGAGAACCTGTTGACTTATAACAAACAATTTGATAAACATAATGTTAATGTGTTGTTAGGGCACTCTGTTATTGGCTCGCGCTTTT
>ERZ859937.891-NODE-891-length-10838-cov-1.617082_pt1 | contig 10838 bp, 11 predicted proteins | sample MGYA00509985_ERZ859937 | MGnify/ENA primary metagenome ERZ859937 (study PRJEB30046, sample SAMN00715169) | human gut metagenome | study: EMG produced TPA metagenomics assembly of the A metagenome-wide association study of gut microbiota in type 2... | reverse complement strand
TACGCGCGGCTTTCCCCTCCCCTTATGGAGGGGAGTGAATGGCCTTGCTAACATATAATACTATATAAAAAAAACAACGTGTTGTGTTTCTATTCTACACAACACGTTGTTATATGGGTTTGGCTTTTACCAAACTACTGTTCTTACTGTATTGGCTTCACTATTACCAAACAATCTTTGTTATTCTTTTATTTTCATAATGTCGGCCACAATGCCTTCAATATATTTGCACAGGATGCCGATGCCGCGCTCGTTTGAGCCTCCTTTAGGTATGATAATGTCGGCATACTGCTTGGTGGGCTCGATAAACTCGTCGTGCATGGGCTTCAGCACGTTGCGATATTTGGTGATAAGCATATCGAGCGGGTGGGCACGCTCGGCAATGTCGCGCTCGATAACGCGCAAGAGGCGCTCGTCGGGCTCGGCATCAACAAAGATTTTAAGATCCATAAGGTCGCGCAGCTTCTTGTCATACAGCGCCATAATGCCTTCAACAATGATGACGTCGTGTGGCTCAACGTGCACCGTCTCTTTCTGGCGTGTGCAGGTAATGTATGAATAGGTGGGCTGCTCGATGGCATGACCCTGGCGCAACTCTTCAATTTGATGGGCAAACAGGGGCCACTCGAAAGCGTCGGGATGATCGAAGTTGGTTTTCTTGCGCTCTTCGGGATCCATGTCCCACTGTGCGTTATAATATGAGTCTTGCGGAATAACGGCCACCGTGTTCTCGGGCAGCGCCTCCACTATTTTTCTTACCACGGTGGTCTTGCCCGACCCCGTTCCTCCGGCAATGCCGATAATGGTTACATTATGTTTCTTCATATAGCGTGTGGTGTATTCTTTTTGTTTACGTTTTCGCAAGGTGCCTTAGCTGTTACATATTGCAGCGAAAAGGGGCGCATAATAGTGGGCCTTCTGTTCTACCTTCATGGGGTAAGCCCTTGAACTGCTGGGCATGCGCCAAAGGTGTAGCTCGCGCCCCTCAAACTGAAAGGCTATGGCGCTACCCATCACGGGCGCTTGCGTTATGTTGAAGCACTGGCACAGCACGTCGGTGGCCTTTTGTCCTGTGGTGACGATGTGGCCGAGGGCGGGCAGATGCCGCACCATGGCTTTCAGGTCGGTGGGCTCTACCACCTCCAGGTCTTTGTCTGATGCCGTGTTCTTCAGCCTTCGCACGGCACAAGCGGTGTCGTACAGCCCTATCTTTTGCTGGTTGAGAAAGGAAATGATGGCGTCGAGATGGAAGGTTTTATGCTCGGTGTCGACAAAGTGTAGCTTGTTGTCAAAGAAGCAAATGCCGAAGATGCGCCACATATCATTGGTAAAGTTGGGGTAATAAAAGCGCATGGCCCACCGCTTCTCGGCAGGCGGAAAGCTACCTAACATGAGCAGGCGGCACCCGTCCGGCAAGAAAGGCTGGAAGGGGTGCCGCTCAATGGGTATGCCCACAGGGGCTAAGGGATGGATGGGGCTGTGGCTCACTTCTGTTCTTTTACAAGATACACCACCACGGGAAGGTGGTCAGAATAGCCGTCGAGCCATACGCCACCAGCGGTGGTACGCTTTGGCGTGCCCTTATATTTGCCCTCGTTCTGTATAAGGTATGGGCGTGTAAAGATGTGGCTCTTCCAATATTTCAGGGTAGAGAAGTCTTTCTGTCCCTTGGGGTTCAGCATGTTGGGTGTCATTACAATCTGGTCGAACAGGTTCCATGAGCCGTTGTAGGCCAGGGTGCCACGACCTTCTTTGGCCAAGATGTTGTACCAGGGGTTATACATATCGTCGGGACCCACCTGGCTAATCTCGGGCTTGGCCTGCAATACGTTATACATACTCTTGTTGGTAGGGTCGTCGTTCATATCGCCCATCACCATTACCTTGCAGTTGGGGTCGTCGCGCAGCAACGAGTCTTTCAAGGCTTTTACCTGCTTGGCGGCCAGCTCACGATAATAAGAGGTGGCACCACGGCTGGGCCATGGCATACCACAGCGGTGACATGCTCGTCGGCCAAGGTTCCGCTTACGGTAAGGAAGCCACGGGTGGCACGGTTCTTGTCTTTCTCAAGGTCGTAAACGTAGGGCACCAACTTTACATCGCGCACGGTGAAGAGGGCGGGGTTGTAAAGCAAGGCACAGTCGATACCACGCTTGTCGGACCTTCAACGTGCACATATTTATATCCACGCTTGGCCAGGGGCTCTTGGGCAATCAGCGCGTCGAGCACCTTGTGGTTTTCAACCTCGCTCAAACCAATGAAGGTGCAGCCCACGCCAGGCAGCACATCGGTGCCAAGTTCGGCCAGTGCGCGCGACATGTTGCGCAGTTTGTGGGTATATTTCATTCCGTTCCATCGATACGAGCCTGTAGGCAGAAACTCAACGTCGTTCTTACCTTCGTCATGGCAAGTGTCGAAAAGGTTTTCTTGGTTGTAGAAGGCAACGCCATAAACCGAAAACTTTTTCTGCGCTTGGCTACCTGTAAGCACAAGGCACAGAAGGGCCAAAACCGTGAATAGCTTTTTCATAAAATGTTCTTTTTCTCTATGGTTTGAATTTTTTGTAATAATTGTTTTCAGATAAGGCCATAGCGCCATGTTAGTGAGGCCATAGGGCCATGCTATATGAAGCTATGAAGCCAATATAATTAAAAGATGCTGCAAATATCGTAATTTTATTTGTAAAAACAATACCTTTAAGCGTTTTTTCATTCATTTTTCATACAATAAGGCACTAAAAAGCCATGCTGATAGGGGGTGAGAAAGAAAAAAGATGTCAGATTGAAAGCAAAAAAACACCATGTAGACCCCTTTAAATGCGAAAAGTATCACATTGTCAATACTTTCATTGTATTTTAACATAAAAAAACTTTCGTTATCCAATTTATTTTTGTTACTTTGCATTTTTGGAGGAACCATCAGTGATAATTTTTAGAAAAATTCATTAACACTAATAAAATGCAGAACAAGCTAAAATTGGCCGTGATAGCCCTTTGCTATGCTCCTGCTGTATTTGCGCAGACCGATAATAATAATGTGCAAACACCGCAGATCAGCGAATCGGCTTTCACTTTTACTGAAGCGCAGCTTGGAGACGATGAGGACCAGTCGCAGACGGTCAGTGTTATCGGCTCTAACAACAACATTTATGCGAGCGGTGTGGGATACCTCTTCTCACCTGTACGCTTCCGTTATCGCGCCTTCGATCAGAAGTTCAATGAAGTGTACATCAACGGTGTGCCCATGAACGACATGGAAAGCGGACAGTTCCGCTTCTCTACCATGGTGGGTGGTTTGAACCAACAAACACGCAACGTTGAATTTGCACTGCCATTTGAGAGTAACGGATTTGCTATGTCTGGCATGGCAGGTTCAAACAACTACAACTTCCGCCCCGCAAACATGCCGGTAGGACACCGCGTGTCGCTGGCTGGTGCTAACCGCAGCTATACATTGCGCGGTATGTACACCTTCAACACGGGCCTGAACGATAAGGGATGGGCCTTTGCTGGAAACCTTACCTACCGTTGGGCTAAGGAAGGATATGTAGAGGGCACTTTCTACAACGCTCTGTCTTATTATCTTGGCGTGCAGAAGGTGCTTAATGGTGGCGAACACTCGCTGACATTAGCTACCTGGGGTACGCCTATCGAGCGCGGTGCTCAGGGTAACGCTACCGACGAGAGCTACTGGTTGGCCAATGACAAATATTATAACCCCTATTGGGGCTACCAGAATGGTAAGAAGCGCAACTCGCGTGTAACCACCGAGTATACTCCGAGCGCTATCTTCTCATGGGACTGGAAAATTGATAATGATACCAAGCTCAGCACATCGCTGTTCGGCAAATACGGTATGTATAAGAACACGAAGCTGAACTATAATAATGCTGATAACCCCCGTCCTGACTATTGGAAGAATATGCCCAGTAGCTATTATGATGTATGGAATAACAGCAACGAAAACTATATCACCAAGCAGGCTTATAACGACTGGTTGAACTCGTACAACTTCTGGACAGCATCAAAGGCAAACCGACAGATTAACTGGGATCGCTTGTATGCTGCCAACAAGAATGTGAGCGCGGCTGGAAAAGATGCTATGTATTACATTCAGGCTAAGCACATTGACCAGCTGAACCTTACCTTCGCGTCGACCTTCAATAAGCAAATCGACAAGAAGAAAAGCTATAACCTGGGCGTAGTGGCTGCCACCAACCGTGCCGCTCACTATCAAACCATGGACGACCTGCTGGGTGCAACTAAGTTTACAAACATCAACACTTACGCTATCAACGATAAGAACACGCCCACCAGCGATGCTGTTCAGTATGACCTGAACCATCCTAACGCTATCGTGAAAGAAGGCGATAAGTTTGGTTATAACTACGACCTGTTGGTAAACAACGCTAAGTTGTGGGGAAGCTATACTGAAGACTTCGGACCTCTGCACTACACCGTGGCTGGCCGCGTAGGCTATACCTCAATGCAGCGCGATGGTAAGATGCGCAACGGCTTGGCTAAGGACAACTCGTATGGCAAGAGCGGACGCGCCGACTTTCTTGACGGTGGCCTGAAGTTTGGCTCAAGCCTGAATATGGGTCGTGGCAACACACTCACCTTTGGCATCGGATACGAATATCGTGCACCGCAGGCTCGCAACGCTTTCCAGGCTCCTGAGGTTAACAACAATTTTGTGAACGACCTGAAGAACGAGCGCGTGTTCAGCACTGAGCTGGGTTATCAGCTTGAGAACGCTTGGTTGCACTTGAACCTGAATGGCTACTACAGCCGTTTGGATAATGTAACTGAATGGCAGAACTTCTTCTACGACGACGTTAACTCGTTCTCGTATGTATCGCTCACTGGCACAAATAAAGAATATTATGGCTTGGAGCTCGGCGCACGTATCAAGGTTACAAGTGCTTTCGACGTGAAACTGATTGGTACCATTAGCGATGCTAAGATTATCAACAACTCGAAGTTGGCTTACATGGAGTCAATCGATGGTGTGATGCACGGCGATATGTATGGCGATCCTGAAGATGCTAACAGCAACTATGACCGTATATATAATAAAGGTATGCGCGACAACGGTACACCGCTTACAGCTGCCAGCGTAGGTTTGAGCTATCACCAGAGTGGATGGTTCCTCGACCTGAACTGCAACTACTATGACCGCATTTACCTGTCATACTCGCCTTGCTACCGTTATCTTACAACATTGAAGAACCGCCAAAAAGCTGGCGAAGTAACCTTCGATGCTAATGGCAATCCTCTTGACTCGGCTTTGAAGCAGACCAAGGGTAAGGGTGGCTTCATGGTTGATGCCTCTATCGGACGCAGCATCTACCTCAAGCGCGGTATGTTGTCTATCAATCTCTCGCTCACCAACGTTCTGAACAACCGCAACATCACAACTGGCGGATTTGAGCAGAGCCGTAGCGACTACTCGGGTGTAAAAAGCGATAATATCAAGGCACGTTCTTATTCGTTCTCGAAGAATCCCTTCAAGTTCTATGCATACGGCACCAACGGTATGCTGAACGTAACGTATAAGTTCTAAATATTCGTGACGAACTAATAATATTATCGTGACGTATAATGTCTAAAAAAGAAAAGAAAGAATGAAAAGTATTAAATATCTGAAACTGTTTCTGATGACACTGGTATTGGGACTGACCGCCACATCGTGCATGGATGATGACTGGAAAGACCCCACCGGCGATACTCCCGCTTTTGGAAACAACAACTTGGTGGAAACCAATGTGGTGACGATAGCGAAACTGAAAGAGATGTATGATAATAGACTCAATAAGAATAATACTGTTAATGATACTCTGCGCATTGAAAAAGGAGTACAGATTAAGGGCATTGTAACAGGACATGACGTTGAGGGAAATATCTACAACGAAATATCTGTTGACGATGGCTCAGCAGGCATCATCATCTGTATTGCTCAAGGTGGCCTGTGTGGTCAGCTGCAGATTGGTCAGGAAATATTGATCGACCTCGGTGGCCTCTACATTGGCACCTATCGCTCACAGTACCAGATAGGTGTGCCCTACACATCTACCAGCGCCAGCGGACAGAAGTCGATCTATCCCAGCTGTATCGCTCGTGCCGATTGGCAGAACCGCTTCAAACTGTTGGGCGCTCCTGATGCCTCTAAGGCTAAGCCGCTGACATTTGATGTAAGCAAGGTGAAAGACCAAAACTATGTCTACTCAATGTCAGGACGCCTGGTAAAGGTGTCAAACATCTCGTTCGACAAGGCCGACGGCAAGACCACCTTCGCCCCTGAGGATGAAGGAAAAACAACAGGCTTCGGCGTGATGCGCTCGTTCAAGGGCTATACCACTAAAGAGTTTGGCATCCGTACCAGCTGCTATGCCGACTTTGCTGCCATGCCTCTGCCCAGCGGAAACCTGAATGTAACGGGCGTGCTCACTTGCTACAAGTCGAGCGATAAATACGATGCTACCGTTCAGTTGCTGCTGCGTCAGTACTCTGACATCGAGGTGCTTTCTGAGGCACAAAACAAGTAAGCCACGGCTTTTGGCTACTTATAAATATACATAATTATTAATATTACATTACACAGTAAAAAATATATCATTTATATGAAAAAGATAATGTATTCAATGCTTGCCTTCATGATGGCAGCATTCACATTCACCAGTTGCGAGGACGTTCCCGCTCCTTATGGTCTGCCTAATGGTGGTACTGAAGGTGGTGGCACAACACAGCCCGAAGGTACATTCCTTAATGCCGATTTCACCTCTTCACTTGGCAAGTTTAAGTCGATGTCTGCTGAAGGCGACGGCTCTATCCAGTGGAAGATTAACTACTCAAGCGCATGCATCACTGGCTATGACAAGTGGGACGGCGCTGATACCAAGAGCAACAAGGCTGGCGTAACCTATCTCGTTAGCCCCGAGGTTGACCTTACCAAAGCTACCGAGGCTCATGTAGAGCTTAATCAGGCTCTGAAGTATGAGAGAGCTGACATTAATACAAACAACTCGCTGCTCATCACTGACAACTTTACTGGCGATGTGAAAACTACCACATGGAAACAGCTGCCCTATAACACCGATGGTCTTAATGATACCAGCACAAAGGAATTCGTATTCGTAACAAATGCTGCCAATATTCCTGCCGAGTTTATGGGCAAAAAGGTTGTGATTGCATTGCGTCACACTTGCTCTGATAGCCAGTCGTCAACATGGGAGGTGAAGACCCTCAAAGTGTTGGCAGGCAAGGCAAACGTTACTGTACCCGATACACCTGTAACTCCCGATACTCCTTCGGCTAATCCGCAAGGCAAGGGTACCGCTGATGATCCCTTCAACGTTGACGCTGCTCTGAAGTATATCACCGATGGTGGTAATGCTGATACCGAAGTTTACATTAAAGGTAAGATCTCTAAGCTTGTGAGATATAATGAAAAATATAACAACATCAACTACAACATCGTTGACGAGAAGTCGGGACAGGAACTTCAGGTATATGCTGGCTTGGGCTTAGATGGTGCTAAATTCCAGGCGCTCACCGATCTTAAGGTAGGTCAGGTTGTTGTAATCTGCGGTAAACTGACTACATATATGGGTACCAAACAGGTTGATAAGAACAGCAAGATTATCTCTATCACTGGCGAAGGCGAAGCGCCCGCTCCTGATGAAACTGTTGGCGACCTCACCGCTCCTAACGGCAACTTTGAGGCTTGGGTAAACGGTCAGCCTAACAACTGGGCTACAGCTTCTTCTGCTGGCAATGCTACCTTGGCCCAGAGCAAAGATGCTCACAGTGGCAAGTTTGCTGTTGAGGTTACCCACGAGGCTTCTAAGAACAAGCGTATCGGTTATAAGGAAATTGCTTTGAAGGCTGGCGAATACACCGTTACTTTCTACGTTAAGGGTACTGCAGGCACTACAGCTGTGCGTCCTGGTATGGTGAAGGTTGTAGACAATGTCGCTGACAAAAATTATAACTATGGCGATTATGTAAACGATATTCCCAACACCGAGTGGAAGGAAGTGACACAGAAACTGACTATCACTGAAGATGGTCTTTACTGCTTTGTTATCATGGTGCCGAAGAACGCTGCCAGCAACGCTCTTATCGACGACTTCAAGGTTACCTTCGGTGGCACTGCTATCATCAAGTAAAAAAGCTTCTTTCTGCATCTAATGATACGATGCATAAATGATGGCTCTTGTTTATCAATGGTCATCAGTTAACAAGATAAACCGCCTTGCTATACAAGCCATTATGGCTGATAGCAAGGCGGTTTGTGTGTTTTAGCCTCTTTTTTACTTCTTGTGATGTAATTGTCTATCAAAAATTTGGCTACATGAATGTTTTTATCTAACTTTGCAGTCCGAAACCGAAAAGTGTAATGTGCTGAACATAATACATAATAATGTGTTGAAACAAGACATTGAATAGTGATTGGCACAACACCATAAGAACAGATAATTATATATTAAATTAACAATAAGAATAAACAAAATGAAAAAAGGTATCCATCCCGAAAACTATCGCCCCGTGTATTTAAGGATATGTCCAACGGCGATATGTTCCTTACAAAATCTACATGCAAGACTACAGATACAGTAGAATTTGAAGGCGAAACTTACCCTGTGGTAAAAGTCGAAATCTCTAGCACCTCTCACCCCTTCTATACTGGTAAGAGCAAGCTGGTTGACACTGCTGGTCGCGTAGACAAGTTCATGAGCCGCTTCGGTAAGATTCGCAAGTAATACAGCATATATCTACCACTACTCTTTTTAATTGACGTCTGAACGTTGGCAAGCACGTGCATCGGCTGTAGCAATGCCAAGGCAGAATGAGCAATAAAGAGTAAGCGAACTTATATTTTTGGAAAGTGTGTTCTGGCGTAGTTGCATATACGCGGGAACACACTTTCTTTTTTTATTCTAACGCTTCGTCACATACGGCCACTTGTGTGCTAACAACCTAAGGCAAGTGAAGTAAAGTGACGACTTTCTCTTATTTATATTTTATTTCTTTCTAATGAACATCAATATGAAACATCGTTTTATGATATGGGCACATTGGGCAGTATTGCTTTTAATGGTACTGTCGTTTGCGGCCTGTGGTAGCGATGGGGGTGGTGATAATGGTGAAGGTTCAGGCTCTTCCGTAGCGAAGAACGAAAACCAAAACCCCGCCAGTGGTTACAATACAAATAAAACGTCGCTAAAGGCAGCACAGCGTATGGAGTTTCCGAATATTAAGAAACCCGCTGCCAACTATTATGTCATCGTGCATACGCTTTCAGGTACGGCTAACCAATACTCGTATGCTGGTAAAAACTATACCTTCGATGCCGACGGCATTAACTTCTGCACCATTTGGGACACGAATAAAAAGTCGCAACTTTGTTCTTGCTATCGCTTGCACCGTGGCTATGGTGGTTCGCATAATCGTGTGATAGGCCTTACCTATCCTGCCGACGACGACCTGCCTTCGCAGTATCGCATTGACGATTATATGCGAGGCTCGGGCTTTCAACACGGCCATATTTACCGCAAACAGAGCGCACCTTCTCTTACGATGCCAATCGTCAAACCAACTATCTCACCAATATGCAGCCCCAGTATCCGCAGTTTAATGGTTTCGACGATAAGGACAACTCGCACACGGGTTTGTGGCTACTCATGGAGGGCAAGGTACAGAAACTTGCTAAACGCCTTGGCGCCAACGATACGCTGTTTGTGTGCAAAGGTGGTACCATTCAGGAGGGGCAGGTGTTGAAGAAACTAAAGAACCAGATGATTGTGCCCAAGTATTTCTTTATGGCTGTGCTGAGAAAAACTCAGAGTGGTTATAGCGCCTTTGGCTTTTGGACCGAACACCTGAGCTCGTATGTTCCTTCAAACTATAATTTGCGACAGAACGCTATGTCGATTGCCGAATTGGAAAAACTTACTGGCATCGACTTTTCTGCAATCTGCCCGACGATATTGAGGAGAATGTAGAGAAAAGCTTTTCTCCTATCTTATGGGACTTCTAAAACAATAGTCCCATTTGTCGAGTTTCGCATGAACCTAACAACGTTTGCCGGGCGCTCATGCGAAACTTGTATCAATAAAACAAACACATACATGCAATCAACTAACAATTACTTACGAACAATAACTTACAAGCTACTATGATCAAAAGAAAAACATTTTATTCTGCTTTGCTGCTGATGGCTCTGCCTGTTTCAGGTACCGTGGCTATGAACACCCATTGGGGCAGTAGCGTTTCTGAAACGGCTTTGGCTTCGTCTTCGTCTTCGTCAGCTTCGTCAACAGCATCTTCGTCAGCATCTGATGCTAAGCATTTTATCACCGATGCCGCGTATCGTAAAAAAGTGGACGATACCTTCAACAGCCGTATCTCTTTTATAGGTAAACAATTTTTTAATACGAAGGGGCTGAAGGCCACTGCTCAAGAGCGCGAAGCCTTGCAGTTCTTGTATGCCTATATGCCGCTGGCCGATGTTACCGACTACACCACCGCCTTCTTCCTTCAGAATGTGCGCAGCAGTTTTGCGGCTCGCAACGAGATGGCGTGGGGCGAAAAGGTGCCCGAACTGCTGTTCCGCCACTTCGTGTTGCCCATACGTATTAACAACGAGAACCTTGACAATTCGCGCATGGAGTTTTACAAAGAGCTGCACCAGCGTGTACAAGGTAAAAATATGTATGATGCCATTCTTGAGGTAAACCACTGGTGCCATGAAAAGGTGTCGTATCAGCCTTCTGATGGCCGCACATCGGCACCGCTGTCAACAGTGCGTTCGGCTTATGGCCGTTGTGGCGAGCA
>ERZ859937.886-NODE-886-length-10874-cov-1.713375_pt1 | contig 10874 bp, 14 predicted proteins | sample MGYA00509985_ERZ859937 | MGnify/ENA primary metagenome ERZ859937 (study PRJEB30046, sample SAMN00715169) | human gut metagenome | study: EMG produced TPA metagenomics assembly of the A metagenome-wide association study of gut microbiota in type 2... | reverse complement strand
GATTGTATATTAATGTTGCGTATAAGCGGTTTATAGCCTACGCTCGACAGCTTCAGCAGATAGCGTCCTGCCTTTGGCGCGGTGATGCTGAACGTTCCTTTGTAGTCGGACAGCGCGCCTGCCACGTATGAGCTGTCGGTTTTCAGCAGCTGAACAGTGACCTGTTCCATAGCGTCTTTTGTGTCAGTGTCGATGATGTTTCCTGTCAGTTTGTAGGTTTGAGCCGAAACTCCTAAGGCTGACAGTGCAAACATCAACATGAGGAAGTAATGTTTCATTTCTTGTGTGTGATATGTTCCTTTGTTACGCGTTTTATTGCGATATCTGTCTTTTTGACGCTAATAGCATGAAAAGGTTTAATTAAAGATAGAAAAAAAGAAAAAAAAGTGCTTTTCTTTATTGAAAGCAGAAGCTTTGAAAGCCCAAAACGTGCCGTAGGTAATCAAATTCGGTCGTTGGTATTCTATTCGTCAACAGGCTTGTTCGACATGGCCGCTTGTCTAAGCAAAAACAAACGGCATACTGAAAACCTGAGAAACTTAAAATTAGTCATATATATAAATAGGTGTAAAAAGAACGCTAAACCTATTGTCATATCATAAAAATGCAGTACCTTTACAGTTCCCCCTCTTAGATGAGAAAACAAAACATTATATAAATAATTCTCAAAAACAAAAACATGCACAACATTTACCAACGCCATTCTATGGCTTTAGCGTTGATGCTCTTCGTGCTTCAATTGTTTGCACAAGGGCCCAACAACAGTGGCACTTACTACAAAGCAGCCAACGGACAAAAGGGTAAAGCCCTGAAAACGGCATTATGCTCAATCATCTACACGCCTAAAGACTTAGGTTACAATGGATTGTTTGCCGCTTACACCAAAACCGATAAGCGTGCTGATGGCAAGGTGTGGGATATGTATTCATGTACCACCAACTTCAGCTTCAGCGACCATGTAGGCAACTATAAAAAGGAGGGCGACATCTATAACCGCGAGCACACCGTACCTCAGAGCTGGTTTAAAGAGGCAGTCCCATGAAATCAGACGTTGTGCATGTGATTCCTACCGATGGCTATGTAAACAATCGTCGCAGTAGTTTCCCCTTTGGCGAGACTGATGGCGATAAGTATAAGTCGAACCAAGGCTTTAGCAAAGTAGGTAAGTCGAAGACCCCAGGCTACTCGGGCACTGTATTCGAGCCTAACGACGAGTATAAGGGCGATATTGCTCGCATCTATTTCTACATGGCTACGCGCTATGAGAAGAAAATTGGCTCTTGGGTAAGCAACGGTACCGCATCTACCGTGCTTACGGGCAACGCGTATCCCGCCTTCAAACCTTGGTTCCTTAATATGTTGCTGCGCTGGGCTAAGAACGACCCCGTGAGTCAAAAGGAGATTGACCGTAACAATGCGGTGTTTGAGTGTCAGAAAAACCGTAACCCGTTTGTCGACTATCCTGGCCTTGAACAGCTGGTATGGGGTGATAAGCAAGACGTGGCTTTCAGTTATGACAACTATGATGGTAGTAACCCGAATCCCGATCCTACGCCTGATCCTACACCCGATCCTGACCCAACGCCCGATCCCGATCCAACACCTGACCCCGATCCCACTCCTGATCCAGGCGTTGAGGGCTTAACCTTTGTAAAGGTAACAGCTGCCGAGGCGCTGACTCCTGCCGCTACCTATATTATTGTATGGGAAGGCGATGGCGGTAAACCGGCTATGGCCTTAGGTGCCTTAGATGCTGCTAAGAAAGACTTTATGTTGGCTAAGCAAGTGACCATTGCTGATAACGGCACCATCACCACCGAGGTAAATAAAAAAGAGAAACCTCATACACTGACCCTTGGTGGTAGCGCAGGCAACTATACGTTCTATGATAATGTAGACAAGAAGTATCTGGCGCTTACCTCTGATAACAATAAACTGTTTCTGCAAGAGAAAGCCGACGATATGATGGCTAAATGGAACATCAGCATCTCGGGTGGCTATGCATCAATAGCCAATAATAAGTTTGCAAAGCGTGTTATCCAATATAACGCATCGTCACCACGCTTTGCTTGCTACACAGGCAGCCAGCAAAAGGTGGCGCTGTATAAGGCTTCTACCGCTACGGGCATCAACAATGCTCCGCAGTGGAACACCACCTCTACTGATAAGGTAAACGTATATACCGTAACGGGTGTAATGGTGAAACGTCAGGTTGAACGACAGCAAGCCATGCAGCAGTTGCCTAAGGGCATCTACATCATGAACGGACAGAAAGTGGTGATACGATAAATCTATCGAAAATAATAAGAAAACCTACTCGTTTAAAAGAGATAACTTACAAAGTGAAAGTTGTGACCTCTGTCGCGGCTTTCACTTTGTTCGTTTTGGGGCAAATTCTGTTACAAAAGTGCATTGTGTAAGCGTTTTAGCCCACATGTAGCATATTTATGCAGGCGATATTTACAAAATGAAAGAAAAAGGGCTTAAAATGTTTAATTTCGAATTATAAGGGCCTTGCTAAATTATAATCGAAAAAGAGGGTAAAAATTGTTGCAAAATAGTGTTAAAGAAATAACCAACTTACAATTTAAAACACTATCTTTGCAATAGAAAATAAAACAAAACACATAACACCACAAACCTTTTAAACATTACTACAATGAAAAAGATATTGCTACTTACAATGATGGCCTTTATAACAATGGCATCTTATGCACACAAACGTGTGTCTGAAACCGCTACAGTGGTATCTACCGACACCATTTATTACAATGCTGATTATATTCGCGTTGATAATCGTGCTGATGCAGCTTACGGACGTTTGCTCCTGACCGAAGGCACTGGTAGACAAAAACGCGAGGTCTTTCGCGACTACTATATGAACGGTAAACTGAAACTGGAAGGTGGATATAGCTTCATCGACCTGAACAACGACCGCAACACAAAGGTAGAAGGCGACGTTACTGCTTTCTATCCTAACGGAAAAGAAAAGTATCGTGGCTCGTTTATCGGCGGAAAGCCCGAAGGCTATCTTACCGTAATGATGCGCGACGGAAGCATCGCTACCGCTGAGTTTGTAAACGGAATATCACGCTTCAACTATTTCGTTGTGACCGCTACCGATGGCAACCAAACGCGTCGCGACATCAACGATTTAAAGATATTCCTGAAACGATAACAGGAGTATGGCCTAACAGCCACATAAACACAGAAAGATTTTTTCATAAGCAAAACAATAGATATCTCTCTTAAAAAACAAAACAAACAATAAGTAGAAATTGCTAAAGAAATGAAAGGCATGCCTCGTGAGAAGCATGCCTTTTTTGTGTTTGTTCCTTTCCAAACACCTTTTTTATATTATTATTTGTTTTGCTCAAGGCTTTTGCTTACTTTTGTATTGCATAATCATTCAGATGTAGCGCATTGTAACTTACTTGTATTGCATCGTAACTCTGAATTCAAACTTATAGCATGTTCAATGGCATGCAGTAATTAACTATATACCCTTTTCTATGACAAAGAAACACTTACGTCTTGCAATGTTATGGGCCCTTTTGGCCTTTAATGCCCTTATGATGAAGGGCGAAGGATGGGTGCGCATCAACCAGTTGGGCTATCTGCCTCGAGCCACAAAGGTGGCGGTGCTGATGAGCGACCAACCTACTACTGTTGATAATTTTCAGCTCATCAATGCCTTTACAGGCAAGGTGGCCTATACCTCAAACCAAGTGAGGCCATGGGCGCTATGGGAAATATGAAAGCTACTTTCCGCCTGCGCTTCTCTGCCTTTACTCAGCCTGGTACCTATTATATAAAGGTGGGGCAGAGCCGCTCTGAAATATTTCCCATCAATGGGCAGGTGTATAAGGGCACGTCTGACTTTGTGCTAAACTATATGCGCCAGCAACGTTGCGGATGGAACCCCTACATACAGGATAGCTGCCACCAAAAAGATGCTCGCATAAAATATCATCCTACAAAAGAAGGACAGCATATTGACGTGCGTGGCGGATGGCATGATGCTGCCGACTTGCTGCAATATACCCCAACATCGGCCAATGCTATCTATCAAATGCTGTTTGCCTATCAGCAAAACCCATCGGCATTTACCGATCACTATCAGGCCAACGGCATGCCTGGTGCTAATGGTATTCCGGATATTATCGATGAGATTTACTGGGGGCTCGATTGGCTCGATCGCATGAACCCCGCTAAAGGCGAACTGTATAACCAGATTGCCGACGACCGCGATCATGTGGCAATGAAGTTGCCCAACTATGATCCTGCCGACTATGGATGGGGAAAGAACCAAGACCGACCTGTATATTTTGTTGATGGCAAACCGCAACAACGGGGTAAGTTTATGAACGCTACTATGGGCGCCGCCAGCACTGCTGGCAAATTTGCCAGCGACTTTGCTTTGGGATCGTGTGTGCTGAAGCCCTTTTATCCCGAATTTGCTGCTAAGATAGGGGCAAAGGCTGCCGATGCTTATCAGGTGGGTGTTATAAACCAGGCAACACGCAAACAGTGTCGGTGGTGTCGCCTTACATCTATGAGGAGGATAACTGGGTTGATGATATGGAACTGGGCGCCATGGAACTGTATCGTAAGACGGGCGACCGACAATATTTGTTACAGGCCGTTGAATATGGACGCCGCGAACCAGTAACGCCGTGGATGGGAGCCGACAGCGCGCGCCACTATCAATGGTATCCGTTTATGAATATGGGCCACTATCAGTTGGCTAAGCATGGTACGGATAGCCGCTTGCGTAACGAGTTTGTGCGTAACCTGCGCGCGGGCATCGACCGCGTTTGGCAGCGTGCGCAGGGGCACCCATTCTTGTGGGGCGTGCTGGCATCTGGTGCTCAAACAACCTCACCGTGGCCATGCTCACACAGTGCATACTGTATCGTCAGCTCACCAACGACCGCACCTACGAAGAGATGGAGGGTGCTTTGCGCGACTGGCTGCTGGGTTGCAACCCATGGGGCACCAGCATGATTGTTGAACTGCCTATGGGTGGCGTGTATCCTACGCAGCCCCATTCGGGCTATGTGTATCTGAACAAGGGTAACACAACGGGCGGACTGGTTGACGGCCCCGTATATTCCACAATATTTAAAGGCTTGCGGGGCGTAAACCTTACCAACGGTATGCGCGCTAACGAGGCTCGCAACTACGAACTGTTTCAGCCTGGCGACGTGGTGTATCACGATAATATGTCTGATTATAGTTCGAACGAACCAACAATGGATGGCACGGCATCGCTCACCTTCCCACTCTCTGTGTATGAAATGGAGGGACGCGAACAGACGGGCGTCACCGATAACGCTAACGTGTATGAACAGGCCGGTGCCATTATTAAGGGCGACCCCACAAAGAAACATATCTGCCTGGTGTTTACTGCCGACGATAAGGCTGACGGTGCAAACACTATCATCAGCACGCTGAAGAAAGAAAAGGTGAAGGGAGGCTTCTTCTTTACAGGTAAGTTTTATGAGATGTATCCCGACATTGTGCGTCAGCTGGTGGCCGACGGACATTATGTAGGTAGCCATAGCTACGGCCACTTGCTGTATGCTCCCTGGGAAAAACGTGACTCGATGTTGGTTAGCAAGCAGCAGTTTGTTGATGATATGCTAAAGAGTTATAACACAATGGCAACCTTTGGCATTAGCAAAGAAAAGGCTCCCTATTTTATCCCACCTTACGAATATTATAACAGTACGGTGAATGGATGGGCGCACGAGATGGGACTGCAAATCATTACTTCACTCCAGGTACGGGTACCAATGCCGATTATACTACGCCCGACATGGGCGAACGCTATAAGTCGAGTGCACAACTGTATAAACGTTTGCTCGATTTTGAACGCAGCATACGCTTAACGGCCATTTCCTTATGATACATTTCGGTACTCATCCTTCGCGCACCGATAAATTCTACACCATGCTGCCCAAGATTATCAAAACCTTGCAGCGCCGTGGCTACACCTTTGTATCGGTAGAGGAGATGCTGGGATTGAACCTAAAGTGATGTTGAGATTGAGTTTGAAGTGACGCTGGAACCTACGACGTATAGGTAGTAGGTAGACAAAATATGATATCGTTAACCGTCGTCGTTACTGGCGACGGTTAGCGATAGCTAACAATAATGAGTGTAGCGAAAGCTGTTACCAAAACTTATGATATTGTTCGCTATATTCAAAGCCCGCTGCTTTCAGTTTTTCCTCCAGTGCCGTGCGATCGACATTCATGTCATCGCAGAGGGTATCAAGCGAATTATATTCGTCACGCAGCAGCATGTTCACTGCTGAAAATAACATCATCGGATCGTTGGGTAAATGTTCCATAACTATTTTCCTATTCTATATTTTAACTGTTTCTTCTTTTATGTGCAAAAGTTTTGCTAATTTTGTTTCTCTATAACGTTGTTTTATAAACGTTATTGTACAGATATCTTCTTTTAAAGAAATATCAATACTATTATTGACATATAACAAATAATATGCCTACAAACAACACAAGTAAAAAAAATAATCAGACAGACAATATACTGACAGACAATATGCCTACAAATAATATACCGACAAATGCTGACGATGAGCGTTTTATGAAGGCTGCTCTTACCGAGGCACAGACTGCTTACGATGAAGGCGAGATACCTGTGGGAGCCGTTATCGTGGCGGGTGGACGCATTATAGCTCGTGCCCACAACCTAACCGAAACTTGTGCGATGTGACGGCTCATGCCGAGATGCAGGCACTAACGATGGCCGCGTCGGCCTTAGGTGGTAAATATCTATCGGGATGCACGCTATATGTTACTGTTGAGCCTTGCATTATGTGTGCTGGCGCCATTGGTTGGGCTCAGGTGAGCCGCATTGTGTATGGCGCGCCTGACGAGAAGCGAGGTTACGCCCTTTATGCGCCCAAAGCGTTTCATCCTAAGGCCCCGTCACGCGTGGCGTATTAGAAGATGAATGTAAAACGCTGATGCAGCGCTTCTTTCAAGAGAGAAGATGAAGTGGGAATTCATAATTCATAATTCGTAATTCATAATTCGTAAGAGGTAATTCATGATTTATGATTTATAATTCGTAATATATAATTCAATAACCCAATAAAAAAGAGGAGGCAATGCCGATGGCGTTGTCTCCTCTTTTTCAATCTTTATATATCAAGGGTCAGCGACACTGGACAGTGGTCGCTACCAAAGATGTCGTTATGTATCTCGGCTGCTGTAACCTTGTCGCGCAAGCGGTCAGACACTAAGAAATAGTCGATGCGCCAGCCTGCGTTTTTCTCGCGTGCCTTAAAACGATACGACCACCACGAATATTTTATCTCGTCGGGATGCAGCAAACGGAAGCTATCAGTGAAGCCATTTTGCAGTAAGAACGTCATCTTCTCGCGCTCTTGGTCAGTGAAGCCCGCGTTCTGTCGGTTGGTCTTCGGGTTTTTAAGGTCAATCTCTTGGTGCGCCACGTTAAGGTCGCCACACACTATCACGGGCATCTTCTCATCCAATTTATGCAGATGTTGGTAGAAGGCATCTTCCCATGTCATGCGATAGTCGAGACGTCGCAGCCCGTCTTGCGAGTTGGGCGTATAAACGGTGACGAGGAAGAAGTCGGCAAACTCGAGTGTGATGACGCGTCCTTCGTGGTCGTGTTCCTCAATGCCGAGCCCATAGGTGACGTTCAGCGGCTGGTGTCGGCTGTAGATGGCCGTTCCCGAGTAGCCTTTTTTCTCGGCATAGTTCCAATACGACTGATAGCCAGGAAATTGTAGGTCGAGCTGTCCTGCCTGCATTTTTGTTTCTTGCAGACAGAAGAAGTCGGCATTAAGGGCTTTAAAGCTATCTTCAAAACCCTTTGTTGTGCATGCCCTTAGGCCGTTAACGTTCCAAGATACAAATTTCATTATGCTTTACTTTTTTGCGCCTTTAAGCCCCAGTGCACTTTGCACGTCGTAGGTTTTGCCGTCAATCTCCATGTTTCTGATGATGACATTAGCGGCTACCTTTTTGTTTTGGAAGGCGAGTAATGAATAGTAACCTACATTTCCATAAATGTATGTGGTTCCGAATGTAATCATTACTCTGTGGTTCTGTCCTTCATTTTCGAATGATGTGCTATACTTAAAATCGGTATATTTGGGCAGGAACCAGAACTGGTAGTAGTTGCCAGATGTTGATGCCGATGGTTTATAAACATCATACAGGCTCATGTTGAAGACGATGGGCTTTACGGGTGCTTTTTCAATCAGTGTACGTGTGTCGGCATCGGTAACAAATGCCTTCAGCGCGCTGATAGGGAAGTTCTGAATGGTAGCTGTTGAGTCGATTACATTCCAGTTGATATCTGCTGAGTCGGGTTTCTCGGCAGTTTTGTTGGGAATATATATCTTGCCTTCGTATGTACCAGCAGTTACAAGCATGGCTTCCTGCTTTTGTTCTTTTGTGGGCGGTGTATAACCAGTGCCATTGTCATCTGTGCTAAGACATGACGTGAGCGATGTTGCTGCCAATGCGATGCAGAGCAGCGAGAGGAAAGCTGTTTTTAATTTGTTCATATCAAATAATTCTTTTTTTGTTCATTACTAAATATAAAATGTGCTTTCTTGCCATTTCTTGCATAAAGAGAAAGAAAATTTTATTTTGTTGCATTGGGTTTATATTTTTCTTGCTTCGCCTCTTAGCAGGTTCATAAACTCTTCACGTGTTTTGGCCTGATTGAAGGCTCCGCTGAAGGCGCTTGTGGTTGTGATGCTGTTTTGTTTCTCTACGCCACGCATCTGCATGCACATATGTTTGGCTTCAACCACCACCATTACGCCCAGAGGTTTGAGGGTGTCTTGTATGAGTCCATGATTTGTTGTGTGAGGCGCTCTTGCACCTGCAACCGATGGCTGAAGATGTCAACTACGCGTGCAATTTTGCTCAGCCCCGTGATGTATCCGTTGGGGATGTATGCCACATGTGCTTTTCCGTAGAAAGGCAACATATGGTGTTCGCACATTGAGAAGAAGTCGATGTCTTTCACCATGACCATTTGGTTATACTTCTCGGCAAACAGTGCGTCAGTCAACACTTTGTGTGCGTCCATGCGTAACCTCTTGTCAGCACTTGCATGGCCTTTGCCACGCGCATGGGTGTTTTACCAGGCCCTCGCGGTCTGGGTCTTCGCCAAGCAGTGTTAATACTTGGCGGTAGTGTGCGGCGAGCTCGTCGAGCCCTTCCGGTATTCTGTTTCTGGATTCATCTGTTTGTTGTTTGTTTTCTTTTCGGTGCCCCTAATTGTTATTAGTAGGCTACAGTTATTTTTCCGCTTACGATGCAGGCTTCTTTGAAGCCCAACTTTTTCAGTTGTTTTAAGATATGGCTTGCCTCTTCATAGGAGCGGAAGTTGCCTACGCGGCAAATCCATCGTGGCGAGTAGAAGTGTACATATACGGGCAGTTCTGGGAACACTGCTTTTACGTCGTTTCCAGCCTGTTGCACTCTTTTTTTGTCTTGTCGGCTATTTCCACCGCTCAGCACTTGCACACGATATCCGTTTACCTTGTAGCTTCGTTTTGGTAGCTTTCGTCGTGTGTCGATGGTTGCGCCTTCGTTTTCTGTTTCGTTGTTGTTTTCAGCGTTTGCGTTATGCTCGCTGTGTTGTATATTGTTCCTGTTGGCAGGATGTTCCTCTTTCTTGTTATTGTCGGCTTTCTTGTTATTATCGACTTTGCCCAGTTTGTGTGGTGTTGTGTTTGTGGTGGTGTTAGTGTTTTCAGGTTTCTTTGTTTCTACCTTTTTATGTCCCGACACGTCGGCGTTGTCTACCAGTTCGTCAATGTCGTGGCTTTGAACAACCGTTACCGTAGCCTTTCCTGCCTCTTTTTTCTGAATGTGTTGCAGGAACGACTGTGCCTGAAGCTTTGTTACGGCTCCGATGACCAAGATGATGGTGAGGACGAATGGTTTCATATAAGAATGAAATATATATATATGTATATGTTGAATGAAAAACCAGCAAGCCGTCTTTACCCGCTTGTTATGTTGTAGCAAGCAGATAAAGGCGGCGGTGCTGATTTAATGTTTAATGTTATGATGCTTATTTCTTCCAAGCGTCGATAATGCCCTTGAAGTCGGCTGCCTTCAGAGAAGCGCCACCGATGAGGCCACCGTCGATGTTAGGTTTAGCAAACAGCTCAGGAGCGTTGCTGGCCTTGCAGCTACCACCGTAGAGGATAGAAGTTTCCTCAGCAGCCTCATTGCCATACTTCTCGGCAACGATAGAGCGGATGTAAGCCAACATTTCTTCAGCCTGGTCAGAAGTAGCGGTCTTGCCAGTGCCGATAGCCCAGATGGGCTCGTAAGCGAGGATGATGTTCTTCCAAGCCTCTGCATCGAGGTGGAATACAGAACCCTCGAGCTCAGCCTTAACCACGTCGTTCTGCTTGTTAGCCTCACGCTCTTCCAGAGTCTCGCCGCAGCAGAAGATGATCTTCAGGTTGTGCTTCAGAGCCAAGTCAACTTTCTCCTTCAGGATCTCAGCAGTCTCGCCGTAGTACTCACGACGCTCTGAGTGGCCGAGGATAACATACTGTGCGCCGGTGCTCTTAACCATTTCGGCTGAAACCTCGCCAGTGTATGCGCCCTTCTCTTTGTCAGCGCAGTTTTCAGCGCCGAGGCCTACGATAGAGGCGTCGAGCACCTGAGCTACAGAAGCCAAGTGGATGAACGGAGTGCAGATTACTACGTCGCAGTTGGGTTTTTCAGCAACGAGAGCCTCGTTGATTTCTTTGGCGAGAGCTACGCCATCCTGCAGGTTCATGTTCATTTTCCAGTTGCCTGCTACAATTTTCTTTCTCATTTTCT
>ERZ859937.882-NODE-882-length-10895-cov-1.993450_pt1 | contig 10895 bp, 7 predicted proteins | sample MGYA00509985_ERZ859937 | MGnify/ENA primary metagenome ERZ859937 (study PRJEB30046, sample SAMN00715169) | human gut metagenome | study: EMG produced TPA metagenomics assembly of the A metagenome-wide association study of gut microbiota in type 2... | reverse complement strand
CAAGGCCGCAAGGGGGGGGCTGCCCGAAGGCGAGCCAAAGCCAACGAGATATGGTTTTCTACAGTATTAACAGAGATGCCCAGCGTATCAGCAATATTATTATACCTCATTCCTTGCTCTCTACTCAGCATAAACACCTGTCGGCAGCGTCGTGGCAACCTATCAACAGCACGAGCTATGGCACGTTGTGTTTCTTTAAAATAAATATAATGGGCGGGATTCTCCATGTTAATAGTATCTACTATCAACGCCCATGCCCTATTGGTATATTCGCGTATGTAAGCTTCATGGCGCAACCTATCAAGACAGCGATTACGCACAGCGGCATAGGCATAAGCATATATGTCGGTTAAATCAGACAGTTTTTCGCGTCTCTCCCATAACATTAAGAATACATCTTGGGTAATATCGCGGGCATCCTCCATAGGCACCCAACGACACGCAGTCTCTGTCAACTGTGTAGAATAGGTTTTGTACAATTCGGTTATATTCATTTCGGTAAACGATGTTGTTGATGTTGCAAAAGTAGCGCAAACCACACAGAAGAAACATAAGAATTGAACCGAAAAGAATAAAAATAGAACCAAGAAACAGGGTTTGGTTCTAAAAAGAGCCTTCTTGGTTGTTTTTTAACAAAAAAGCTTCATACAGCACTGAGAGCAAAATGTGTATGAAGCTTTTTCTGATACATAACTTAATAAACAATATGGTTGTTTTTTGATTATATACGAACCTAATAGTTTATTTTTGACAACGAAAAGGGAGCCGCCGCTTTTCCTGTACACCGGTGCAACGCAGGTTGCGCCCCCATTTTAAAAACGAGATGTCCACCAGCAGTAATATTTGAATAAGTGATATAGCTGCGCTCTAACGAAATGCCATTAAGGGTTGCACTTTGAATGTATACGTTGTCGGCAGAATTATTGTGAGCTTCAATCACAAATTGACGGCCATTTTCCATCGTCAACGTAACTTTGTTAAACAGAGGGCTGCCCACTACATACTGGTCGGTACCAGGGAAGTCTTATACATTGTTTTAGCATTAGCTGGAAGAAGCTGAACTACCGTCAATGCACAAAAAAACAGAGTAAAGAATGTTTTATATTTCATCATTTAACACCTTATGATTATATTATTAATATTCATTATTACAGACTGAATAATAGAGCATTAGCACAATTATACGCCTTTACTTTTGCTTATATATAACGTTTAAAAAGAAAGCTACCACCAAACCTTAAACATTATTTAACTACATTATTTTTAATTCTTTTTTTTATTATTTTCGGCCCTCTTTTTATGGAGTATTTCCTTGCATAATCGATACCTTTTTTATAGTTTTGCACCAACGAGAATTAACTATAAGCTTTATTAAACACTAATGAAATCTATTTTACAAAATGAAACATTACTATAAATGGATAGCGACAGCAATGTTAGCGCTTTGCTTCTTCAGCACTGCGTACACACTGGCCAACAACTATGCTCAAAAAGTAAACACGCTAATAGGAACGAAGGGCGTAGGGCTCACCTCTGGCTACCTATATCCTGGCGCCACCTATCCACATGGTATGGTACAATTTACACCTTCTTATTTTTATAAGAGTGCAGGATTTGTCATCAACCAAAACAGTGGCGGAGGATGCGAACATATGGGAAATTTTCCTACTTTTCCCATAAAAGGACGCTTAACAGTATCTCCACACAATATACGCGATGCACGAATTAATGTGAGCGATGAACAAGGGCATGCTGGCTATTATAAAGCTATGGTTCAAAACGATATTTCCAGCGAGCTTACTGTCACCGCACGTACAGGTATGGCAAGATACACATTTCCTAAAGATGAGGTAAACGGCACTATCATAATTGGTGCGGGTGTAGCCGCAACGCCCATTGAACAGGCTGCTATAGCCATCACCAGCCCCACTACTTGTGAAGGCTATGCTGATGGAGGATATTTTTGTGGTATACGAACCCCTTACAAAGTGTATTTTGCAGCTGAATTTGACGTTCCTGCCCTTGAAACAGGCACATGGAAAGACAAACGCATACACCATCACGCCACCTTTGCTGAAGGTGCCTCATCAGGTGTCTATTTTACCTTCGACACACAAACACATCATACCATACATTATAAAATAGGGGTATCGTATGTATCGGTAGAAAATGCTAAAGCCAACTTGAAAGCCGAAAACTCAGGATGGAACTTTGCACAAACCGTTAATACTACTGAAGAAAAATGGAATGAATACCTTGGAAAGATTGAAGTCAAAGGCAATAATGAAGACCGCATATGCCAGTTCTATACGCACCTATACCGCTCATTCATACACCCCAGCATTTGTAGCGACGTAAATGGTGAATATATGGGTGCAGACTTCAAACCACACAACACTAATGGTATACAATATAGCCAACTGAGCAACTGGGACACCTATCGTACACAAATACAGCTACTAAGCATTATTGAACCAGACGTAGCCTCAGATATTGTTATATCACACCGCGACTTTGCAATGCAGTCGGGCGGTGGTTTCCCACGTTGGGTACTGGCAAATATTGAGACAGGAATCATGCAAGGCGACCCTTCATCCATACTTGTATCAAACGCATGGGCTTTTGGTGCTCGCAACTATGACCCGAAACCCCTATTTGACATCATGCGCAAAGGAGCCGAAGAACCGGGAACCAAATCGCAAGACATAGAAACGCGTCCACACCTAAAACAATATCTTGAAAAAGGATACTGTAATGCTTCAATACAACTTGAATATACCTCAGCCGATTATGCTATCGCACAATTTGCCCTACATGCTGTGGGAGATGAATTCTCTAGTTGGCGATATTTTGCCATGGCACAATCATGGCGAAACTTATATAACCCCGAAACGACATGGCTACAGTCGCGCAATACCGATGGTTCATGGAAGGCTCTGAGTGAAGACTTCCGTGAGGCTACCTATAAAGATTATTTTTGGATGGTGCCATACGACTTTAAAGGACTAGCCGACATTATCGGCGGATACAGCAAGGCAGAAAAACGATTAGATGAATACTTTGTACGACTAGATGCTGGGTATAACGACCCTTGGTTTGCTTCTGGCAACGAACCAAGCTTCGGAACACCATGGGCATATAACTGGATGGGATGCCCCTATAAGACACAGCACATTGTAAACCGCATTCTTAACGAACAATACAAATCAACAATTGATGGTTTGCCTGGCAACGATGACCTAGGTTCAATGGGAGCTTGGTATGTATGGGCATGCCTCGGTCTATATCCTGAGATACCTGGCGTAGGCGGTTTTTCACTCAATACACCTATCTTCACATCAGCAACCATACACCTGCCTAAAGCCGACATCGTTATACATGGTGGTTCTGAAAAGAATATATACATTCACAGCATGAAGGTAAACGGAAACACATATAATAGTACATGGCTTTCATGGGATATGCTACAAAAAGGAGCCATTATTGATTTCAAAATAGGCCGACGACCCAACAAAACATGGGGAAAAGGTATTCTACCCCCATCACAATCTGATAAAAAATAATACAACCATTTTTTACTTATGCTGAAACGACTTATACTTATATTCATACTAATAAGCAGTGTGCACCATATAAACGCCACACACTATCAATTTAAACATTATGACAGCAACGATGGTTTGTCGCAAAATTCAGTATTGAGCATCTGTCAAGACCACATCGGTTTCATGTGGTTTGGCACACGAAATGGTTTGTGTCGTTTCGATGGAAAAAGTTTTCGCACCTACCGTCGTAGCGAATTGCCAGGGGCACTCGGCAACGACCACATAAGCACCATATTTCAAGGTCCCAACAATGAACTTTGGATAGGTACCGATTGTGGCCTGTATATCTACTCTCCGATATCAGACTCCTTTCGTCTACTAAACGAGAAAGCAAACGACGGCACCACAATTACTGGCACCGTAAATATCATCGTCAGCAATAAAAAGAAGATATACATCGCAAGCCTTGGACAAGGAGTATTTGTGTATGATATTGCATCAAAAAAGTTGATACACCATGCACTTAAAGATACGCCTGCTATCATGAGTATGGCCATTGGCGATAACGACACGGTATGGGTAGGTTGTTTTCAAAGCGGTTTACACTATACCCAAGATAACTTTGCACACATCCTGGCTTATAAAGACGCACAAAACAACTATATACTAAAAAAACATTCAATTACGGGCATTGTCATCAAGGGCCAAGATTTATTTTTCAGTTCATCAACCAACGGCTTACACAAACTTCATTTTCCTTCACGCACGGTATCGTCATGTATTACAAGTCATGATGGAAAGGGATTGTTTGCCCATAGCTTATTAAGTATTAACGACAATTTGCTGATGATGACTGAAACAGGACTTTTTGTCTACAATATCTCAAACGGTAGCCAAAGCTTCTACAAAGAAGAAGCCACAAACCCTTACTCACTTTCTGACGATCATCTACAAACCGCTTTTCTTGACAAAGACGGTGGTATATGGATAGGAACTTATTTCGGAGGTGTAAATTATTCGCCGAATATGTCATATACCTTCGTCAACTATTTTCCACGAGTTGACATCGCCACCTCTCTCTACGGTAAACGTGTTAGACCGATTGATGAAGATAGTGCTGGACGTATATGGGTAGGAACAGAAGATGGCGGTCTTGGTTACCTATCCCCACAAGCAGGACGTTTTCATAAAGTTCAACTAAGCACACACTCACGTAACATACAAAGCCTAAAAGTGATTGGTGATGAGCTGTGGGTGGGCGCTTTTCAAAGCGGAATAGAGGTTATTGACATACATACAGGGCATGTGTTACGACATCTACGCCAAACTCCTAACCAACAACTGAGCGACGACAACGTGTTTGCAATACAACCGCTGCACGATGGACGAGTGGCCATCGGTTCGTACGGTGGCCTTGATATATATTCACCCACTACACAATCGTTTGTTCGCATTTCTGAAATTCCTTCACACACCATATATGCTATTAAAGAAGATCACCAACGCAATCTATGGACAGCAGTTTATGGAAAAGGCATATACATGCTAAAACCCGGAACCCGTCATTGGAAATGCCTAACAAGCCATAGCTCAAACCTTGACAACGTTGTAAGCCTTTGCGAAGACTCGCGTGGTGGTTTATGGGCAATAACCGAAGGTAATGGTGTGTTCAGATACAACACTCGTACACACAAATTTGTATCGGTAGCCATACCCAGCTACAACTCTAAAAAAGTGGTTACAGGCATGGTAGAAGACCATCAGGGCAAGCTATGGATTACTACAAACGAAGGTCTGCTGCGTTATGACCCCTATACACAAGCAACACAAATATTTACCACTGCCAATGGGCTGCTTGACAACACCTTTAACCAAGGTTCTGCGTTTTGCAGTAGGTCAGGACGTATCTATATTGGTAGCCAAAGTGGGCTTACCGCCTTCTCTCCAAACAGTTTTACACACAGGGCAACGATATACCCTATTGTTGCCACTGACCTATTAGTTAACGGTTTACAGGTAAACAGTTTACAAGACAGCCAACTGTTAAAGCAAGATATCACGTTGGCTCGTAAGCTTACGCTCAACTACGATCAAAATTCTTTTGCCATAAAAATGGCAGTGCTCTCATATCGTGATGCACAGACACAACAATTAGAATATATACTAGAAGGCTTTGATAAACAATGGCAATATTTATTCAGCGATGGCTATATACGATATACAAACCTTCCGGCAGGACACTATACACTAATAGTGCGCAATATCTCGACAGGCAATAGCCAAACATATACATTAGACATTACGGTACGCACACCATGGTGGAACACTTGGTGGGCATGGCTTTTATATATTACAGCAATTGCTGCCATGATATATTTTGCCTATCGCTACCTTACACAACGCTCTGAAATGTTACACCGCATGGCGCTAAACAGGTTTAAATATGAAAAAGAGAAAGAACTATACCGTAGCAAAATAAATTTTTTCACCAATGTAGCGCACGAAATACGTACGCCACTCACACTTATCAAATGCCCGCTCACCGACATTATAGAAGAGCCCAACATGAATGATACGATGCGTGAAAGTCTTACTATTGTTGATAAAAACGTTACCCGCTTATTAGATCTCACAAACCAGCTGCTCGACTTTCGTAAAACAGAGCAAGCGGGTTTACGTCTTAATATTGAGCGCTGCAACATTGGCGATGTAGTAAAAAATGTGTATGTGCGGTTTTCAAGCGTTATGAAAAAGAAAAACATAGAGCACAACTTATGCTTGCCCCACGAGCCCTTGTATGCTTATATTGACAGAGAAAGTTTCATAAAAATAATATCAAACTTAATAAACAATGCTGTAAAATACGGCGACAAACACATAAGCGTTACCGTGGGCGCTAATATACAAGAAGATTGTTTCAGTGTAAGAGTAGAAAACGATGGTGCTGTGATACCTCAGGCCTTACGCCAAAAGGTGTTTACCCCCTTCTTCAGAGCCGAAACGGCCACCACGGCATCTACCACTGGAACTGGCATCGGGCTGGCCTTAGCACGCACACTGACTGAGCTGCATGGCGGAACACTAACCATCGTCGACAGCAATGTGTATAACATCTTTGTTGTTAGTATTCCTGTTGGCAAGCAGGCAACGCTCCTGCTTACCGCTGACGAAACGCCTCTGCAAGCTACATTCAACAAAGAAGAAGAAGAAGAAGCGGTCCCTACTGAAGAACTTGATATTGAGGAGGCCGACATTGACAAGGTGGGCACCGTGCTGATAGTAGAAGATAATAAAGCCATGCAGCAATATGAAAAGCAGCAAATGAGGCATCTGTATCACGTGCTTACAGCCGATAATGGGCAGAAGGCGCTGGAGGTTTTGAAAGAACATACTGTAGACATTATTGTGTCAGACGCTATGATGGAACCCATTGATGGCTTTGAGCTTTGTAGACAAATAAAAGAGGACGTAAACTTCAGCCACATACCCTTCGTCTTACTAACAGCCCTTACGCTCGACTCGGCCAAGATCAAAGGTATGGAAAGCGGTGCCGACTCGTACATAGAGAAGCCCTTCTCTACCGATTATCTTCTTAATGTGATACAAAACTTGTTACGCACGCGCGAAAACATCAAGAAAGCATATGCTACATCACCATTTACGCCACAAGAGACAGTCTCTATTAGCAAAGCCGACGAGGCGTTTATTCAACGGTTAAAAGATGTGGTATCTGTACATCTGAAAGACAGCGAGTTTGGCATTACACAGTTGGCCAGCTATATGTGTATGAGCCGCACAAATCTTAACCGTAAGATACGTGGTACCTTTAACCTCACGCCCAACAATTATATCAAAATAGAACGTCTGAAGCTGGCCGCTCAGTTGATGAAAGACGGTGACTGCAAAGTAAATGAGGTTTGCTATACCGTGGGGTTTAGTTCTCCATCTTACTTTACACAATGCTTTCAAAAGCAGTTTGGTCTTTTACCTAAAGATTTTATTGGAGGCAATTAAAGAGAGAGTAGATAAAAAGATAAAAAGAGAAAATAATAACACACACGCTTATCTCCCCCTGTCTCTCCCTACACCTTCCGGATAAGCGAGTAGATAAAGACGCGTATCTTCATGGGCATGATGCGGGTGGTGAAACGTATGGTCATGTTTTTCAGCATTTGAAGCAGCGAGGTGAATCCCAAACGGTGTATGTTTATTTGCACCACCACCTCGTCTTTAGCATAGCGCCATCCGCCACGGCGGGCCACCGTCTCGGGCGAATAGCGAAACCACAACAACGAGTGTTGAATGTTGTAACACTTAGCGCCATTCATCAACATACGTATCCATAAGAAATAGTCTTCAGGGAAATACTCTACCAGATAGCCTTCGGCATCAAGCACCGCCTGCTTGCGATACATCACCGTGGGATGGTTAAAGGGGCAGCGGCTTTTGGCATAACGCACGATCTCGCTGGCCGTCTCGGGCACCTTGCGCGTAGCACGACACTGGTTGGGCGAGTCGATAAACTCGTCAATCCATGCGCCCACCAGGGCATAGTCGGGGTGCGACTGCAAGAAGGCATACTGCTGTTCGAAACGTTGCGGCATGCAAATATCATCGGTATCCATGCGAGCCACAATGTCGTGCTTGCACAGCTGTAAGCCATCATTTAGGCAGTGGCCCAGTCCGCGATTTTCGGCATAGGCCACCACACGCAGCTCGCTGTGCTGGCGTTGCATATGGCTGATTATGGCGTCGAGCTCGGGCGTAAGGGGGCCATCTTTGATAAGCACCACCTCGTCAGCGCAAAGGGTTTGTGCAAACACGCTGTCAAGACTGGCTTTAAGAAAGGGAGCCTGCTCTTTCTTATACACCGACATCAGAACTGAAAATGGGGCTTTGGGTGATGGTTTAATCATAAATTGGCTGCTTTTGTTACAATGATAACGCGGCTATCGTGGTTTTATTGCAAACAATGGGCAGCGATTATAAGGTAAAATTAAGAAAAGAATGCGAAAAGAGAGAAATATGGGCAAAAAAGCGTAACTTTGCAAGTCGATTACCTATTATAAGAGAGAATGAATATTGAGAGTGAATGGTTAAACCGCACCGAACGGTTAGTGGGGTCTGACATTATGCATAACATTACTACCCAACGTGTTATTATTTTGGGCGTTGGCGGCGTGGGCAGTTGGTGTGCCGAAAGCTTGATACGATCAGGCATTAAGCAGCTCACCATTGTTGATGCCGACTGTGTTTGCGTTTCAAATATCAACAGACAACTGATGGCTACCACGCGCACCGTGGGACGAGCAAAAGTTGAAGCGCTGAAAGAGCGATTGCTCGACATCAACCCCGAAGCCAACATTACCGCTATTCAAAAAATATTCAATGATGATACGGCCGAGAGCTTCAATCTCGACCAATACGACTATATTATTGATGCCATCGACAGCCTAAAAGATAAGGCGCTACTGATGATGAAAGCCTGTGAAACGAAGGCTAAATTCTTCTCGTCGATGGGCGCTGCGCTGAAGATGGACCCCACCCAAATCAGGGTGGCCGAATTCTGGAAGGTGCGTGGATGCCCCTTAGGTTCGGCTTTGCGCAAGAAATTCAAACACATGAAGGTGCGCCCTGCCCATAAATTCAGTTGTGTGTATAGCGAAGAGGTGCTTGAAAACCGTGGCGAAGCCATGAGCAGCCCTGGCGACGTGATGTATAACAAGGTGCAGGTAAACGGCAGCATGGTACATATTACTGCCATCTTCGGGTTCACCATCGGCGGACTGGTGCTGAACGACATTTATCAGAAGACATTAGGCGCGGTTTCGGCCTCAACACAAGCCTCTTCTACTGAAAACGAATAGAAAAGGTAGAAGATTATACAACATTTTAAACTTTTTTCAGTTATATAGATAACGGTGTTCAAAAACACACGACGAAAAAGAACATGTACCAAACAATAAACGCTGATATCACACACGACCGCATGAGCGTAGCCGAACGAGGGGTGAAACGCTTTGCCGACATTCTGTGCTCACTGGTGGGCCTGATTGTCCTATCACCCGTTTTCTTGCTTATCATCGTGCTGATGAAGCGACAAGGCAACGGCCCCGTTTTCTTTCGCCAAGAGCGCATAGGCTACAAGGGCAAGCCGTTCACCATCATTAAGTTTAGAACAATGAGCAGCGTCATTGAAGACAATGGGCCACAACTGGTAGCTAAGAGCGATAGTGCCAACTCAACACCACTGGAGATGTTTCTTCGCGATCATCATCTCGACGAGTTGCCACAGTTGTGGAACGTGCTGAAGGGCGATATGTCAATTGTAGGGCCACGACCCGAACGTCAATACTTTATCGAAAAGATAATGGAGCACGACAGCAGCTACCCCCTGCTGTTTGAGATGCGCCCTGGCCTCACCTCTGAAGCCACCCTATATAATGGCTACACCGACACTATGCAAAAAATGCTGAAACGCCTACACATGGACATACATTATCTTGAGCACCGCACCCTATGGACCGACATCAGCATTGTATTTAAAACCGTGGCGTGCATCGTGAGCGGAAAGCGCTTTTGATAAGCCAAACACAACAATATTCATCAAGAAACAATACAACTATATTATTTAGATATAAAAAGACAATGAAGAAACTTGCTTTTTTCTTTCTCCTACTGCTAATGGCAACCGTGAGTGCCAAGGCACAATCGGGCATGACCGACAACCAAGTGATGGCCTTCGTGCTGAAGGAGCATAACGCTGGCACGTCGCAAACACAGATTGTGACCAAGCTGATGCAACGTGGTGTTGACATACAGCAGATACGACGCGTAAGACAGAAATATGAAAGTATGAAGAAAGGCAACGCCGTGGGATATATGTCTGACGGCGAGTCGAAAGCCAACGACAGCCGTATGCGCAAGAACAATGGAAAGAAGAAAACAACAGGCTCTTCACTCATCGACGCTCAGGCTGAAGACGACAACAGCATGAGCGACAGCCGTATACAAGATTTTCGCAAGAGCAAGCTGAGTGGCAAAGGCGGAAAGCAATATGCCAATGAAGACCAGCTGGCCATGGAGAGCGAGCTGGGACTGTTTATGCCCACCGACACCGCCACGCTGGTAAAACAGTTGATGGAAGAACGCGAGCGTGAACGCAAAAAGGTGTTTGGACGCGACATCTTCAACAACTCGGAACTCACCTTCGAGCCCAATATGAACATTGCCACACCACAGAACTATCGTCTGGGGCCTGGCGATGCCGTTATTATTGATGTGTATGGTGCCTCACAACGCACCATTGAAAGCACTGTATCGCCCGATGGCGAAATTACGATTGAAGGC
>ERZ859937.881-NODE-881-length-10900-cov-1.603412_pt1 | contig 10900 bp, 8 predicted proteins | sample MGYA00509985_ERZ859937 | MGnify/ENA primary metagenome ERZ859937 (study PRJEB30046, sample SAMN00715169) | human gut metagenome | study: EMG produced TPA metagenomics assembly of the A metagenome-wide association study of gut microbiota in type 2... | reverse complement strand
CTTTCGACTGTCTCACAGCCAGAAGGGGTATGGGACTCATGCAGGGCGTGGAGTGCAGCCTTCCTGTAGGAAAGGTCTCAGCAGAGGCTTTAAATCAAGGCCTTATAGTCATTACGGCAGGCAGCAATGTGCTTAGATTTGTGCCTCCTCTTGTTATCGAAAAGAGTGATGTTGACGAAATGATAGAAAAACTTGAAACAACACTTGTAATACTGTCAAAAAGTCTGTAAAATAAAGAGGACATCGATTTCTCCTTTGAGATTATGATATTAATCAAAGGAGACCATATGAAAAAAATAATATTATTAAGTGCGTTTATTTTAACAATAGCGTTTGGCCTTTGCGGCTGTAAAAAGGATGATGCCACAGTTCATTTTGCTTCTGAAACGGAGCAGACTGCTGTGGTTTCAAGTGATGTAAACAGACAGACTGCTGATTCCAAGGAGAAGAAAGCTTCATCCGATGGAGAACAGGAGCAGAAGGCAAAAGACACAGCAGATGACACTGATGAATCTACTGAGTGGTGCGTCTATATCTGTGGTCAGGTTGCCAATCCCGGTGTATACAGAGTAAAGCCGGGCGCGAGAGTTTGTGAGCTCGTTGATATGGCAGGAGGCATGCTGGATACAGCTGACAAAAGCTTTTGGAATCTGGCATCAGAGCTGTATGATGGGCAGATGCTGTATTTCCCGACTGTAGAGGAGCTTAAGTCGGATCACATACCTGAGGGCACATATACCACCGGCATAGATGGCTCGCTGATGAGGGGCGGCGCTGAGGAGCATATAGGCGTAAAGGATGGCAAGCTCAATATCAATACCGCAACTGTCGAGCAGCTAATGGCTCTTTCCGGAATTGGTGAGAGCAAGGCAAAGAGTATTGTTGAAGATCGCGCTAAAAATGGGTTGTTTTCTTCGATTGAGGATATCACGAGGGTGTCCGGCATCGGTGAAGCGATGTTTAATAAAATAAAAGATGATATAACAGTAAATTAGGAGTGTATAAATGGCAAAAAAAGTGCTGGTCGTTGACGACGAAAAGTTAATTGTAAAAGGAATACGTTTCAGTCTGCTGCAGGATGGCATGGAGGTAGACTGCGCATATGACGGTGAGGAGGCCTTAAATATGGCGAAGGCCAATTCATATGATATGATTCTTTTAGATGTCATGCTTCCAAAGATGGATGGCTTTGAGGTGTGTCAGGCAATAAGGGAGTTTTCTGATGTCCCGATTGTCATGCTCACTGCAAAGGGCGATGACATGGACAAAATTTTAGGACTTGAGTACGGCGCTGATGACTATATCACAAAGCCATTTAATATTCTTGAGGTAAAGGCCAGAATCAAGGCAATCATGAGGCGCACTTCACCGGAACGCGCACCACAGGTACAGTCATCTGTAATCGAAAAGGGTGATATCAAGCTCGACTGTGACAGCAGACGTCTGTTCATAAATGATAATGAAATCAATTTGACTGCAAGAGAGTTTGAACTGCTCGAGATTCTGATCAAAAATGAAAATAAAGTGTACAGTAGGGAGAGCCTTTTAAAGATTGTATGGGGCGAGGATTACCCGGGTGACGTGCGTACGGTTGATGTGCAGTCAGACGTCTTCGTGAAAAGATTGAGGCAAATCCAAGCGAGCCGAAGTACGTTCATACCAAGTGGGGTGTGGGATATTACTACAACCAGAAGTAATACTTTCAGAAAGGTTCTAAAATGTTTAAGAGTAAAGTACATTTTGCATTTTATAAGAGTCTGAAATCCAGGCTGATTTTCATGATTTTTGTTCTCGTTCTGGTACCGGAGGTGGTGCTGTGCTTCGGCATACTTAACACCTACGAGTCCAGAGCGGTTTCAATCCGCGAAAGTGAAGTGCTTAGTCAGGCAAAGATTCTCGCAAACAAGATATCCACAAGTAAAACTTTGATAAGGATGGCAGTGACTTGAGTAATATTGATGCTCAGATTGACACTCTTACTACTATATATGAGGGCCGTGTGCTCATAGTTGACAAGCATTTTAAGATTATTAAGGATACGTACAATTTAGATGATGGCAATACTATTGTCTCAGAGGAGGTTATCAAGACCTTCTCTGCTTCAGAGATTACTAACTATGATTCTAAAAACCACTATATCGAGCTTTCTGTTCCGATAAGCAATCCAAACGACAAGGATTCAAAGATAGAGGGAGCACTTGTTGTAAGTGTGTCGACGGACAATATATCGCTAAATATGTCGTATCTGACACAGATTGCTGTGACGGTTGCCATTATCGCAGGTGCGGTGGTGCTCTTTTTTGGTGTGCTTGTGCTTTTGCACCTTTTTGTTCCGATTAAGAAGCTTTCTGACGAGATATCAGATATTAAGGATGGCTTTGGAAAAGAGCAGCTGGATGTAGATGACTATGCGGAGACTGCTATAATAAGCAGGAATTTTAATGAGCTGATGAGCGGAATGAAGGTCATGGATGAGTCCAGACAGGAGTTTGTATCGAATGTGTCACATGAGCTCAAGACACCTCTTACTTCCATGAAGGTACTCGCAGATTCCATCAACAGCATGGGTGATGAGGCTCCGATTGAGATGTACAGGGAGTTCATGGGAGATATCACAAGCGAGATAGACAGAGAGACAAAGATAATAAATGACCTGTTATCACTGGTCAAGATGGATAAGTCGGCTGCCACGCTGAATATCGAGAGTGTTAATATCAATGACCTGCTCGAGCAGATTATGAAGAGACTTCAGCCGATTGCTGACAAGCAGCAGGTGGAGCTTGTACTCGAGAGCTTCAGACCGGTAACTGCAGAGGTAGATGAGGTGAAGCTGACGCTTGCTTTTACAAACCTCATTGAGAATGCAATCAAGTACAATGACAACGAGACCGGTGGCTATGTTCATGTGTCCTTAAATGCGGACCATCAGTATTTCTATCTGAAGGTGGAGGACAACGGTATAGGTATACCGGAGGAGTCCTTAGAGCACATCTATGAGAGATTTTATCGCGTGGACAAGTCGCATTCGAGAGAGATTGGCGGTACAGGTCTGGGACTTGCCATTACAAGAAGCTCTATTCTTATGCATAGGGGAGCTATAAAGGCTCACAGTGTGATGGGAGAGGGCACTACCTTTGATGTGCGTATACCGCTCAACTATATTGTATAGGAGGCTTGACGTGAAAAGAATAATTATATTCGTGCTCACTGCAGTAATTCTGCTCTCCATGGGCGGCTGCACAAAGAAAAAAGCAGACAATACGGTTGAGGTGTTTTGTCTGAATATGGATGTTACGAGCAGTGTGCCGGAGTCATATGTGCTTAGAAGCAAAAACTCAGATGTGGACAAGCAGGTGGATGAGCTTCTTGGAAGACTGCAGGATAAGCCTGAAGACTCAAGACTGCGCAAGGCAATTCCGGATGAGGTGTCTGTGAGAGGTCATGACGAGAAAAACTATAACTGCACTGTGGATTTCAGCAAGGAGTATTATGACCTTACGGCTGCGCAGGAGGTGCTATTGAGAGCTTCTGTAGTCCGCACGCTCACACAGCTGGATAGTATTTCATATGTGACATTTACCGTAAACAGTATTCCTCTTGTGGACTCGGATGATGAGATTGTCGGTAGCATGGGTGCTGATGATTTTGTTGAGAATCCGGGTGAGCAGATTAATACAAGTGTGAAGGAGACACTCACGCTTTATTTTGCTGACAAGGATGGTACAGGGCTTGAAAAACAGACCAGAGTGATACATTACAGCTCAAATATAGCGCTTGAAAAGCTTGTTGTTGAGCAGCTTATTGAGGGACCGAAGGGCTCTAAGCTCAAGGCAACTCTTCCGGGCACAACAAAGCTTATCAATGTGTCTGTGGCAGATAGAATATGCTATCTGAACTTTGACTCTTCATTCAGAAATACTATTGACAATAAGCTGACAGAGGATGTGGTGCTGTATTCGATAGTTAATTCACTCACCTCACTTCCTACTGTGGACAAGGTACAGATCTCGCTTGACGGTGAGAATGACGGCATGCTGCTTTATAATTACAAGCTAAGCGACATGTATGAGTTTAATAAGGATATAGTGGATTCTGATGATTCCACGGAAAAAACTGAAAAATAGAATAGATTGGATTAGATTAGGAGGAGAAGAGTATTAGTAAAAGACCGATGTTTTTATTTGCGTTGGTCTATACTGCAGGAACTGTTTCAGGTATGTATGGCAGGGGCTTTGGCTGTTTGGTTTTTGCCATGCTGGTTGTGGCTTTAATAGCTGAGTGTGTGGTGTCTAAGGGCAGTTTTTCCGGTGTCAGGCGCATAGTTGTTTTGCTTATCCTGATATCGTCAGCTGTTTTTGCCACAGCACAATTCAGATACACTTCGGTAGAAGAAAACCGTGACAGCTATATGCAGTATATGACAGATGAAAAATCTGTCATCGTCTGGGGGAAGATTTATAAAACTGAATACAGGTATTTTTCATACAGGTATTATATGACGGACTGCGTAGTACAGCCCGGGTACGGCAAGGCTTTTGGCAGAAAAATATCCTGTGGTGATGTCGTGGTATACTGTGACAGCAAAAGCGCACATCTGGGCGATTATATGAAAGCTAACGGCAAGATAGGCTTGTTTAAGTCTGCAACCAATGAGGGAGAGTTTGAAAGAGCGCGCTTTTACCGCTCACAGGGAATTGATTTCTCGGTGAATGCAGACAGTATTAAGACAAGCGCCGGTAAACATGCATGGTATTACCACAGACTTGAAAAACTTCGTGATACGTTGTCAGCTTCGCTTCTTGAGGTGACTGATGAGACAACGGCAGGAGTGCTTTCGTCCATGCTGCTTGGAGACAAGTCGTATCTGGATGATGAGATAAAGGATTTATACCAGGTCAGTGGTATTTCACATATACTGGCTATTTCCGGACTTCATATTTCTATAGTTGGCATGGCCTTTTACAAGCTTCTCAGAAAAAGAAGGGTGAGCTATACAGCGGCATTTGTCTGTTCTGCGGCACTTATACTAAGCTATGCTGTTATGACAGGAAATGCCGTGTCCACAAGGCGTGCCGTGGGGATGTTCATACTTACAATGCTTGCGGCAGCTTTAGGCAGATGCACAGATATGCTCAATTCTCTTGGCATCATGGTCATTTACCTGTTGTGGGACAATCCTATGGTTTTGGAATATGCTGGATTTGTGTTCTCGGTAGGGGCAATACTTGCTATAGGTATTGTGACGCCTGTGATTAGTGCTCCTAAGGGCGGAAAATTCTGGGCATCAGTATCCATACAGCTTCCGATGCTTCCGGTTGTGGCTATGAACTATTATGAGCTGCCTCTTTTTGCGGTGTTTGTAAATCTCATTGTGATACCGGCTTTACCTGTCGTATTTATTTCGGGTCTGTTTGCGTCTGCCGCAGGCTGCTTTGGCGTGATGCCCGGCAAACTGCTGGTGTTTCCTGCATTTGCGGTGTTAAAGCTCTATGAGGTGCTTTGCAGTCTTGTTATGAAGCTTCCGGGGGCATCGGTTATTACAGGAGCTCCTGATGGATACAGGATTTTCCTTTTTTATGCTGTTATGAGTGGCTTTTTGGTGGCATTTTCGCTTAAAAAACGTGCCATAGAGTGTGGCTCAAAAGAAAAAGGCCAAATCCTTTACAGTGTCCAAAGAGTGGTGTGTACAGCAGTCCTGCTTGCAATTTTGCTTGTGAAGCCAAAAACTGCTGCGCAACTTGATATACTTGATGTGGGGCAGGGAGATGGCATATTTTACCGCTTTGAGTCAGGCACATGCATCTTTATTGATGGGGGAAGCTCTGACCGAAAACAGCTTGGCGAGAATGTGATTATGCCGTTTCTTAAGTATAACGGCATACAGAGTATATCATACTGGTTTGTTTCACATGCAGACAGTGATCATATAAGCGGATTGTCTGAGGTGATAGACAGCGGGTATACTATAGAGCATATAGTTGTGGCAGAAGCAGCGGCTAAAGAGGAAGCTATGGAGGAGCTGCTTTTTAAAGCTAAGGAAGCAGGAATTGATATATGCCTTATGTCAAAGGGGGATTCGATTGAAATAAATGATGCATCAGGTTCGCGCAGTACTGCAAATGAAGAAGCTGATGGTATCATGTGCCTGTATCCGGGGCCTTCGGATACTGCCTTAGACAGAAACGATATGTGTCTTGTGCTGAAGCTCACGGATGGCAGGTTTAGTGGTATTTTCGGCGGAGATATATCATCTGAGGTAGAAAAGAAGCTTGTTAATGAGTATGGGGATGAGCTTTCTGTGGATTTTTACAAGGCAAATCATCATGGTTCCAGGTATTCAAGCTCTGCAGACTGGATTGAGGCTTTAAGCCCAAGGTGGGCTGCAGTATCATGCGCGGCAGAAAACCGCTATGGACATCCGGCTGATGAAGCCATGGATAGGCTTATGGATGCAAAGTGCCGTATTTTATACACAATGCAAAGTGGTCAGATTAAGTATAAAGAGAGTACTATATATGAAAACAATAGACAATGATATAAAAGCAGGAGATTTCAAAAAGGTTTATCTGCTGTATGGACAGGAGAGATACCTCATAAAACAGTACAGGGACAAGCTGATAAAGGCTATGGTAAGTGAGGGCGACAGCATGAACTTTTCATCGTTTGAGGGCGATGGAATCAACCAGAAGGAGATAATTGACCTGGCGGAGACACTTCCGTTTTTTGCGGATAAAAGAGTGATTCTTATAGAGGATGCAGGCATTTTTTCAAAGGCAGGCGATGAGCTTGGAGAGTATTTAAAGGATTCACCTGAGAGCACGCACTTTATATTTGTTGAGGAGAGCGTTGATAAGCGCTCAAAGCTTTATAAGGCGGCAGCCAGGTGCGGTAATCCTGTGGAGTTCAAGGAACAGACGGATGAGACACTTGCCAGATGGATAGGAATGAGGATTAGAAAAGATGGAAAGGGTATGAGTCAGGCTGCCTACAACAGCTTTATAGAAAAAACCGGCACAGATATGGAAAATATCGACAAGGAGCTTGAGAAGCTGCTGTGCTACTGCATGGACAAGGATGTGATTGAGCTTTCGGATGTTGAGGCTGTAACGACAGAGCAGATCACAAACAAGGTGTTTGAGATGGTTGATGCGATTGCATCACACAAACAAAAGCGTGCGCTTGAGCTGTATTACGATCTGCTGGCACTTAAAGAGCCGGCCATGCGTATTATGTATCTTATATCGCGCCAGTTCAATATACTGATGAATGTGAAAGCCATGACAAATAAGGGCTTTGGCAACAAGGATATAGCATCAAAGGCCGGATGTCCGGAGTGGGCGGTGCGCAAATATCAGGCGCAGTGCAGGGCATATTCGCTGGATGATTTAAAGAGGGCTGTGAGAGATGGTGTGGCATATGAGGAGGCTGTTAAGACCGGCAGGATGAATGACCAGATGGCTGTGGAGCTTTTTATAGTGCAGTACTCTGCAGATATGACCGGCACTCATGCGACAGGCAGTAAATGATATAACGCAAATATATATAAAAAACAGATAAAAAACAAATAAAAAAACCCATCGGTATGACGGCACCGATGGGTTTATTATTTATTGCTATATAGTAATTAAGCTAATCCGTTAACAAGCTTTGTTAAACGAGATACTTTTCTGGCTGCGTTGTTCTTGTGGAAGATACCCTTTGAACCAGCGCTTGCGATAACAGAAGTTGCATCCTTTAATGCAGCCTCAGCAGCAGCCTTATCATTTGCAGCTACAGCAGCCTCAACCTTCTTGATTGCTGTCTTAACTCCTGATTTGATTGCTTTATTTCTTGCAGCCTTAGTTTCTGTTACTAAAATTCTCTTTTTTGCTGATTTAATGTTAGCCAACTCGTACACCTCCAAATATTTAATCTAATGTATGCCAAAACAGACACGGACGCTTTGGCACAAACATACTAGAATATAATATGTCAACCTTTCTGCTCTGTCATACATATTTTGAAAAAAATTGCAAAAAATTAACATATATGTGATTTTGGATATCATACAGGGGAGGTGTATTGATTTGTCGGCTGATAAATGGTGTGCAAGAACTGATCTGGCGCTTGAGACGCAGGAGAGCCTTAAAAAGGCAAACACAGATATGAGAGGTGTGAATTTCTCTGAAAAAAAGCTGGATAATGGAATCATAGTCAGTGTAGTGACAATTGACTCAGAAAATGCAGTCAGGGCTACAGGCCGTCCTAAAGGAAAATATGTGACAATTGAGGCTGCTATGCTGTCCGAGGGAGATGAGGAGTGCTGTCAGGCTGTGACAAGGGAGCTTTCAAGAGAGCTTAAGAGCTTTGTAAAGGCTGTCTGTGACAAGCGTATATATGCGGCACTTGTTGTCGGACTTGGAAACAGAAATGTAACTCCTGATGCGCTTGGGCCAAGATGCGTTGACAGCTTGTTTATCACCCGCCATATAGTAAAGGAATATGGCAGGTATGCGTTTAGCAACGAGAATGTAAACAGTGTGTGCGGCCTCGTGCCTGGCGTGATGGCTCAGACAGGCATGGAGTGCCTTGAGATAATAAAGGGTGTGGTGAGCGAGGTGAAACCTGATTTTGTTGTGACAATTGATGCACTTGCGGCACGCAGTACAAAGAGGCTGGGCTGTACAATACAGCTGACGGATACAGGCATAGTGCCCGGAAGCGGGGTAGGAAACCACAGGGACGGTATTAACCATGACAATCTCGGAGTGCCTGTTATCGCAATTGGTATTCCGACAGTCATTGATGCGGTGACCATTGTTTCAGATGCGGTAAATGCCAGCCGGGAGAACACCGCAAAGCTCATGTCGCCTAAGTTAAACGGCATGTTTGTGACGCCGAAGGATATTGACGAGACGGTTAAGAGACTGGCAGGGCTTTTGTCTGAGGGCATAAATATGGCTTTTTCAAACGATGAATATGATGACTATAGTGAATAATTTTATTGCTTCGAATATCATTAGAGCCAGCCGCATAAGCTTTATGTAGCAGGGGCTGCCTGATGCTTTAGATGGGAGATGATATTGTGAAGAAAAAAATGATTGTGCTTATAGCATTTATATATATTGCGTCTATGCTGTTTTGCGGTGATGGTGTGGGAAAGAAGTTCGTGGAAGAAAAATTTCCGCACCTTACATATTCTGACAAGGAGTGTGATGATTCAAAAAAGAAGGAGCTGCGTATTGTGGAGGATGAGGATACAGCAGGAGGTATTCTCTCATACGAGGAGCTTGCTGCGATGGAAAATGAAAATGCAAGTGTCAGGAACAATATGCTGCCGGATACCGACCAGCTGGCATTTGTTGATGAAGCTGAAAAAAACGGTGAGCTGGCAGAACTTGAGGAGCAGCAGAACGTGAAAATGCCACAGGTAGATATGAGCTTTGACAATCTGGTAAAAAACTATTATCAGGTGGACAAGACTACATATATAGGAGCCGATGAGCTGTGTGAGGACGTTTTGCTTGGGCGCGATATGTCTATAGAAAAGTCAGGCGACGGTCCTGATATACTCATATACCATACACATTCGCAGGAGGGGTACAGTGATTCCCTTGATACATCAGAGACAGAGACCGTAGTTGGAGTGGGTGACAGGCTTGAATCACTTTTGAGGGAAAAATACGGCTACAATGTGCTGCATCACAAGGGGCAGTATGATGTGAATGACCGCGACCATGCGTATTCTAATTCACTTCCTGAGATTACAGAGATTATTGAGAAAAATCCGTCTATAAAGGTGGTTATTGACCTGCACAGGGATGGAGTGGCTGAGACTACAAGGCTTGCTGCCACAATAGATGGAAAGCCTATGGCACAGATTATGTTTTTTAACGGGCGTGCCGCACTGCTGCAAGGGGACCGATTAATAGTCTGCCCAATGAGTATCTGGGGGACAATCTGGCGTTTTCATTTCAGCTGCAGCTCATGGCAAATGAGTATTATCCGGGGCTTGCAAGGCGCATATACTTAAAGGGCTACAGATATAATATGCATCTGTGTCCGAAATCGCTGCTCGTGGAGGTGGGAGCGCAGACAAATACCAAGGAGGAGGCATACAATGCAATGGAACCACTTGCAGATATACTTGATAAAGTGTTAAAATAATATAGACTTTATTTCACAAATCTGATAAACTTTGATGAGTTATTGAAAGCATTAGGAGGACATATGTCAATAGATCAGAGCAAAATCCGCAATTTTTGTATTATTGCCCATATTGATCACGGTAAATCTACACTCGCGGACAGAATTATAGAAAAAACAGGCACACTTACCAGCAGGGAGATGCAGGCTCAGGTGCTCGACAATATGGATTTAGAGAGAGAGCGTGGTATCACAATCAAGTCTCAGGCAGTCCGTATTATATATACCGCAAAGGATGGCGAAGAGTATATTTTTAATCTGATAGATACACCGGGACACGTGGATTTTAATTATGAGGTATCAAGGAGTCTTGCGGCATGTGACGGGGCTATACTTGTAGTGGATGCGGCCCAGGGTGTTGAGGCACAGACACTTGCAAATGTTTACCTTGCACTGGATCATGACCTGGATGTATTTCCTGTTATAAATAAGGTGGATCTGCCGAGTGCACGCCCGGATGAGGTGGCACAGGAGATTGAGGATGTTATCGGTATTGAAGCTATGGATGCACCGCGTATTTCCGCAAAGACGGGACTCAATATAGAGGATGTGCTGGAGCAGATTGTAAAAAAGATTCCGGCACCAACAGGCGATAAAGATGCACCGCTTAAAGCGCTTATATTTGATGCAACATATGATTCTTATAAGGGAGTCATTATTTTCTGCCGACTGAGAGAGGGCTCTGTAAAGGTAGGAGACACAATAAAGATGATGG
>ERZ859937.879-NODE-879-length-10904-cov-1.935109_pt1 | contig 10904 bp, 12 predicted proteins | sample MGYA00509985_ERZ859937 | MGnify/ENA primary metagenome ERZ859937 (study PRJEB30046, sample SAMN00715169) | human gut metagenome | study: EMG produced TPA metagenomics assembly of the A metagenome-wide association study of gut microbiota in type 2... | reverse complement strand
TCGTGGGTGGGGGGGTGTGGGGGGGGGGGGGGCAGGGGGGAGACCTCTGCGCATCGGCTGACTTCATATTTTGTTATCACCTATTACCCATCCCATGATGAATATAGGCATCAATTTATTATAACGGTTTGGCGGTGCGGAATAAAGAGCCAAACTGTAAATTTTATAAAAAAATAAGGTATGCCCGGAGGCAGGTGCCTCCGGGCATACCATTACGAGGCATTATCATCCGGCGGCCCGAGAGCCGCCGGACGAAACACCTTCAGATTTTAGGGGTCAACAATTAGCCAGCGATGCCAACGACGGTCTCGCTGATGTAGTTCTTGACGGGGGTGGTGCCCAGGGTGTACACGGAAGCAGCCACGCCCAGAGTGCGCATGACCTTGTTGCCAAAGTTCATCTCAGCGCCATCCAGGGTGGTGACAAACGGATCAGCCTCGGTGCCGGTACCGGTGGTCTTGAACTGATTGGTGAACAGCTTGTTCACGGAGCCGTCATCGCCGAACAGCTTGACGCCGTTATCGCCGCCCCAGTTGCCGCTGAACATGGTACCCATGGTAGCAGCGACGGTGTACTTGGTGAAGGTGTTGCTCAGGATGGTCAGCAGGTTGGTGTTGAAGGTCTTGACGTTAGCAGGACCCCAGATAGGAGCGGTGGTGTCAGCCAGGATGGAGAACAGGTCAGCGCCGCCGTAGACGACCTCAGAGTTAACAGCAGTAAAGTTTGCAGGCATCATCATAATGAATTACTCCCTTCAAATGATTGAAAAACAAATTTAGTCGGCTCAGTTTCCGGATGCGCATCCAGCCAAAAAGCCATTTTATGTAACCGCGTGCGCACGCGGCTGCAACGAATTAGTAGGTGATGGACTCGCCATCGTCCTCGTCTTCCACCACTTTGGCGGCAGAGACGGGGGTGGGCTTCTCCCCGCGTTTCTTATCGCGGAAGATGCCCTGCTGCAGGCTCCAGAGCTCGTAGTATTTGCCCTGCTTTTCCAGCAGCTCTTCGTGGGTGCCGCGCTCTACGATCTCGCCGTGGTCCATGACCAGGATGAGGTCACAATCCCGGATGGTGGAGAGGCGGTGGGCGACGATCAGCATCGAGCGGTCTGCAAGCTGGTTGTAGATCATATCAAAGATGGTATTCTCTGTGCCAAAGTCCAGACTGCTGGTGGATTCGTCCAGGATATAGAGGTTCGCATCCTTCAGGAAAGCGCGAGCCAGTGCAAGGCGCTGCTTCTCACCGCCCGAGAGGCCGTTGCCGGCTTCTTCCAGATAGGTGTTGTACTGCAGCGGCAGCTTGCGGATGAACTCGTGGGCATCTGCCTTCTTGGCAGCGGCCTTGACCTCATCAAGGCTGGCTTCCGGTCGGGAAATGCGAATGTTGTCGTAGATCGTCTTGCTGAACAGCTCGACGTTCTGGGGGACATAAGCGATGGCACGGCGGACGGATGCATTGCTGTACTCGTCCAGATCGACGCCGCCTACGCTGATGGTACCGCTTTCCGGCTCATAATACTTGAGCAGGAGTTTGGTGATGGTGGATTTGCCGCTGCCGCTGCTGCCCACCAGTGCTACCTTCTTGCCATAGGGAATGGTGAAGGAAACATGGCTCAGCGCCGGAGAACGGCTGCCGTAACGGAACGAAACATCCTTGAACTCAATGTCACCGTCGATTTTTTCCATCTCGGTGTATTCGCGGGTCTCGTCCTGCTCGGACTCATAATCCATGATCTCGGTCAGACGTTTGATGGAGATCTGAGCCTGCTGGATGGACATCTGCAGGCTGACCAGCTCGCTGACCGGAGAAGTAAAGTAAGAGGAAAGGGTGCTGAAGGCCATATAGCCGCCCAGCGTCATCTCACCATTCAGCACCTGCATGATACCCACATAAGAGGTGACCATACCGAGGATGGTGGTGATGAGGGTGGAGATAAGGGACTGCACCGTGCTGATCTTGCTGGAGCGCAGGCTTATCTTCAGACTCTTGATGTATTCCCGCTCCAGAGCTTCCAGCTCACGGTCCTCTTCGGCGTTGCACTTGACGGTCTCGATGCCCCGGAGGCTCTCGATCATCTGGCTGTTGAGGATAGCAGACTGCTGCATGGTCTCTTCGTTGATGCGCTTGAAGGGCTGCTTGAAGATGAACACCAGCAGGATGCTCAGCAGGGTGGTGAAAATCGAAATGGAGTACATCATGGTAGTCATGCGGAAGAGAATGATGTCGGTGATGACAGCCATGGAAATATCCATCACAAGGCTCAGCGCGATGCTGGTGAACACCGATTTGATGGTGCTTGCGTCGGAGTAGCGGGTGGTGATCTCGCCGGTCTTGCGGGTGGCGAAGAACTTCATGGGCAGCCGGAAGACATGCCCGAAGTAGCCCAGCATCAGGGGAATATCGACCTTGATGGACAGATAGATGAGCACCCACTGCCGCACCATGCTGATGAGTGCGCTGGTAACATTGACGATACTGAATACCAGAATCACAGCCACCAGCAGGCTCTTCAGGCCGTAGGGGAGTATCTCATCCATCAGTATTTTGTTATACATCGAGGATGCGATACCGATGATGGTCATGATGACCGAGCTGAGGATGGCGTAGAAGAAAAGCTTCTTCTGGGGCCACAGCAGGTCGAGGAAACGCTTGACCATGCTGCCCTGTTTCTGCTTGCCTGTCTTGAACTCCGAGGTCGGGGTCATCAGGAGCAGAACGCCGGTAAAGTTCTTGTAGAACTCATCGAGGGAGATCTTTTTCAGCTCTTTTGCCGGGTCGCCGATGATGACGTAGTCGCGGCATTTGAACTTTTTGCCTTCGTCAGCGCACTTCTTGCGCTCCTCTTCCTGCCGGAGCATATGCCGACGCCGCTCGCCGTCATCTTTGATGGTGGTCTTTTTGAAGACCGTCACAAAGTGGGCCAGACCTTCGTCGGTGATGACCTGTGCAATACAGGGAGTGGTGAATTCGCTGAGAAAGTTTTCCCGGTCTACGCGGACGGCGGCGGTGCTGAATCCCAGCTCCTGCGCAGCCTTTTCCATACCGGTCAGGTTTGTGCCTTTTAAGTCGGTACCCATCATGTCCCGCAGGCGGGTGATGGTGATCTCCTTTTTGTAATGGAGGCACACCATTGCGAGACAGGCGGCAGCGCAGTCTGTGGTGTCGTGCTGCCGGACATAGGTATAACGCATAGATGCTTCCTTTGTGGTTTCTATTTCAAAACGCCCGCCTTGTGGCTAAGGACGATTTGGCGAAGAAGAAAGGGCTTCCATTCCTGACGCCTCACCCGCTTCTCCAATAAAGCAGCATACAGCTCTCTGCCTCGCCCCGCCCTGCGGCCGGACGGAGCAGAGAGCAGCTGCTATCAAAAGAAGGGAGCGCCTACCCTTTGATCATTTTGGTCGGCCCGGGAGAGGGGATTTTGACGTACCGTCTCCCAAACCTTGGGCATAGTATAACACATTCTGTCGGGTTCTTCAAGAGGACAATTTTTAATAAACCCTTAAATTTTGAAAAAAATGTGAAAAAAGTCTCAGTTTGGTAACAGAAAGGCAGCAAAAAAGGGGGGGGGGGGGGAAGGCTTTTTGGGCCCCCCCCTTTTTTACGTAATAGGAGATATTATGTGGAATGTTTTCAGTATTGAAAGTGAATTTTTTAGATTTGAATTGGAAATTTGGTTTATCGGATGAGTTTTTCTGTTTGGGGCGTGGCAAATGGGCGTAGAATGGAGTATAATTATGAAAATGCCCACAACGTGGGCGCAGATACAGAAAAGCAAGCGGAAAAACCCATCCCGGAAATTTTAAGCGAATTTCAGAGTGGATTCTGTATATCCACTCTGATGTACATATATAAAGATAAGAAGAGGATGAGACATGAAAATAAGGAACGTTATATTTGACTGTAATGGCACGATGATTTTTGATGGCAAATATCATGATATTGCATGGCGGACGTATGTGGGTAAGTTGGCTGGCAGGGAACTTACCAAAGAAGAATTCCAGCATCAGATACTCGGACATACGAACCGGGATATTTTCGAGTGGCTGCTTGGGAAGGGTGCTTTGTCCGAGGAGAAGATCATGCAGTTGACCGAAGAGAAAGAGGTTCTATACAGAAGCATGTATCAGGAAGATCAGGACGCCTGCAGGCTGGTGAAGGGGTTACCAGAATTTCTGGATGAGTTGCAGCGAAGAAATATAAAATGCAATATCGCAACGGCATCTGGTCTATCCAATGTCAACTTTTATTTTGAGCGGTTTGCACTTGCAAAATGGTTTGACAAATCAAAGCTTGCCTATGAAGATGGAACGATGCGGGCGAAACCGGCACCGGATATGTATATTCGTGCGATGGAGCGCATCGGGGCGGAGCCATCTGAGACGATTGTGATCGAAGACAGCCCATCCGGTGTGAAAGCCGCCGCTGCTGCGAACGCAGCTTGTATTGTAGGAATCTACGGCGATTCCGATAAAAAGCTGCTTCAGAATACAGGAGTGTGCGATTATCTGATTGAGGATTATACACGAAATTATATTGGATATATAGAGCGGAATCTGTTAGAATAGGGTAGCGGATAAAGTTACTGTGTTGTACGAATAAACGCAGGAAAGTAATTGGTATGCTATGGAACGATAAAATATAGGAGAATACAATAATCAGGAGGATAAAAACATGCAGGTAACTATTTCAGATGCAATTCGTTATATTGGAGTGGATGATAAGGATATTGACTTATTTGAGAGTCAGTATGTAGTACCAGAAGGTGTATCGTACAATTCATATGTGATTCTGGATGAGAAGATTGCAGTTATGGATACGGTTGATGTCAGGGGCATGGAAGGCTGGGAGGATAAGCTGCTTCAGACATTGAATGGAAAGAAGCCGGATTATCTGATTATCTCGCATCTCGAGCCTGATCATGCGGGAAGTATCGGAAGAATGGTCGAGCTTTTTCCGGAGGTAAAGCTGGTTGCAAGTGCAAAGGCGATTGCGATGCTGCCACAGTTCTTCGAGGATAGATTGGATGCGCAGGAGAAGATTGCGGTCAAGGAGGGCGAAGAGTTATCGCTTGGAACCCATACATTGGTGTTCTATATGGCACCGATGGTACACTGGCCGGAGGTCATGGTGACCTATGAGAAGAGCGAGAAGGTGCTGTTCTCAGCAGATGGATTTGGTAAGTTCGGCGCGCTTTCCCTCACAGAAAATGAGGACTGGGCATGTGAGGCAAGACGGTATTATTTTAATATCGTCGGTAAATATGGCATGCCGGTGCAGACACTTCTGAAGAAGGCAGCAGGACTTGATATCGAGACAATCTGTCCATTGCACGGTCCGGTATTGAAGGAAAATCTCGGATACTATATTGGACTTTACGATACATGGAGCAAGTATGAGCCGGAGAATAAAGGCGTGCTTGTTGCGTATGCATCGATCCATGGCAATACGGCGAAGGCAGCTAAAAAGCTTGCAGACATGCTTCGCGCAGAGGGCGTAGAGAAGGTCGTTGTCAGTGATCTGGCGAGAGAAGATATGGCTGAGGTAATCGAGGATGCATTCCGCTATGACCGGATGGTGCTCTGTGCCGCAAGCTATGATGGTGGGGTATTTCCATGCATGCAGGATTTCCTGAATCATCTGCAGTCAAAGGCGTACCAGAAGCGTACCGTTGGTATCCTGGAGAATGGCAGCTGGGCACCATGTGCCGCCCGCACGATGAAGACGATTCTTTCTACGATGAAGGATGTCACGATTGTGGAGCCAACCGTTACGATCATGTCTACGATGAAGGAATCTGATTACCCAGCGATGGAAGCCTTAGTGAATGCAATCAAATAAGGAGAGTTTTAAGTGAAGAATTTGTACATAGCAGAGAAACCCAGCGTTGCCCGTGAGTTTGCAAAAGCGCTCGGCATGAAGGGGGCTGCAACTGCCGGTGCAAGGGACGGATACTTAGAGAACGAGGATACGATCGTGACATGGTGTGTCGGACATCTGATCACGATGAGCTATCCGGAGGTCTATGATCCAGCCTTGAAGAAATGGAGCTTTGATACGATTCCATTTATACCGGAGGAATATAAATATGAGATTATTGATGAGTCAAGCAAACAGTTTCAGATCGTAAGCAAGCTGCTGAATCGTGAGGATGTTGGACGCATCTATGTCTGCACTGACTCCGGGCGGGAGGGAGAATATTCTATCGGCTCGTGGAGCAGATGGCGGGCGTGGACAAAAGTAAAAAAGACGGCGACGAGTGTGGATTGATTCGCAGACCGAGGAAGAAATCATGCGAGGTATCCGGGAGGCGAAAGAGCTTTCTGCCTATGATAACCTGAGTGATGCGGCATATCTGCGTGCGCAGGAAGATTATCTGATGGGAATCAATTTTTCCCGTGCATTATCGCTGAAATATAGCTACACAGTCCGGAATTATCTTGGCATGGATCGATGCGTGATCGCAGTTGGACGTGTCATGACATGTGTACTTGGCATGATTGTGAAGCGGGAACGGGAGATCCGTCAGTTCGTGCCGACACCATTTTACCGGGTGCTTGCCAGCACAGAAGGATTTGAAGCAGAGTGGAAGACGACGAAGGATTCTGCCTATCTGGATTCTCCTCTTCTGTATAAGGAAAATGGTTTCAAAAAAGAAGAGAGTGCTAAGCAGTTGATTACTGAATTGTCTGCGGATGCACCGATTGAACTGATCGTGCAGAAGGTAGAGAAAAAGACAGAGAAGAAAGCACCACCGATGTTATATAACTTAGCGGAGCTGCAAAATGACTGTTACGGTTGTTTAAGATTAGTCCGACCGATACGTTGAATACCGTGCAGACACTCTATGAGCGAAAGCTGGTAACATATCCGAGAACGGATGCCCGTGTGCTTTCCACAGCCGTTGCGAAAGAAATCGGGAAAAATATCGGTGGCTTGCAGAAATATGAACCACTTGCACAGTATGCGCAGTATATTATGCAGCAGGGCGGATACAAGGGTGTTGCCAAATCCAAATATGTCAATGATAAACAGATTACCGACCACTATGCGATCATTCCGACCGGACAGGGACTTGGGAATCTGAATGGGTTAAATGATATTCAGCGGAAGGTGTATGACATTATTGCACGGCGGTTTTTGAGCATTTTCTTTCCGGCAGCAGAGTATGAGAAAGTAAGCCTTGTGTTGTCAAGACAGATTCATACGGTGGTTGGGAAAAAGAAAATGGAACCGAAAGCTTTTTTGCAAATTTCAAACGACTGAAAAATCCAGGGTATCTGACGATAGCCGGACTTCCGTCTGACAAAAAACAGGAAGAACAGAAGCTGACGGATGAGGAGTTGGTGAAGTTTGCATCTTTGAAGAAAGGTGATGCGATTCCGGTACAGGCATTCGATATCAAGGAAGGAGAGACATCTCCGCCGAAGAGGTATTCTTCGGGTACGTTGATTCTGGCGATGGAAAATGCCGGACAGTTGATTGAAGATGAGGAACTTCGAAGCCAGATCAAGGGTAGCGGTATTGGAACGAGTGCGACGCGTGATAGTATTATCACGAAGCTTGTGACGAACAAATACATTGCGTTAAATAAGAAAACACAGATCGTGACACCGACATTTCTTGGAGAGATCATCTACGATGTATGTTTAAATTCCATTCAGAGTCTGCTCTGGGCGGAAATGACGGCATCGTGGGAGAAAGGGCTTTCCGGTGTTGCGGAGGGAACGATTTCGAAGGATGAATATACAGCCAAGATGAATAAATTTGTCTGTGATAACACGAATGCCGTGAAGCAGATACGAAATCAGAATCAGATCACGCGATTGTTTGACCGGACGAAGCCATTTTATGAGAAGGCGGGAGCGAAGAAGGCTGCAAAGAAATCGTAGATATATTGAAAAATGAGCAGAATCAGATGTTTCATATGCATGAAATAAGTTTCATGCGTATGGTTCAATAGATGGATGGAGGATAGAAAATGAAAAGTGTAAATGCAGTAACAATCAAGGAATTATATGATCTTTCCCATACGGAGGCAAAACCTTTGATGGAGCAGTATACCTATCCGTGGGAGGTGCTTCCACATATTGGAGAATTTATCGTTAAGCTTGGGGAGTCTCTTCCGAAGGAAGAGTATACCGAAGTAGCGGAGCATGTCTGGGTGCATCAGACAGCGAAGGTATTTGCATCAGCATATCTGGCAGGACCGGCAATCATCGGCGCCGAGACAGAAGTGCGCCAGTGTGCGTTTGTCCGCGGAAATGCGCTGGTTGGAAAAGGCTGTGTGATCGGTAATTCCACAGAGCTGAAAAACGTGATCATCTTTGATAATGTGCAGGTGCCACATTATAACTATGTTGGCGATTCTATCTTGGGATTTAAGTCGCATATGGGAGCAGGTTCGATCACATCGAATGTAAAGAGTGATAAGACACTTGTCCATGTGAAAGGAATTGATCCAGAGACAAATGAGAAGTTTGATCTGGAAACTGGTTTGAAGAAATTTGGAGCAATGCTTGGAAATCATGTAGAGGTTGGTTGTAATTCTGTATTAAATCCTGGTACAGTTATTGGCTCAAACAGTAATGTCTATCCGCTTTCCCCGGTACGTGGATTTGTACCGGCAGAAAGCATCTATAAGACGGGCGGCGTAATCGTAAAGAAACACGCATAAGTGGTTAGTTTGTATCAATCCGGGCAGATTGTGCTGCCTGGCGGGCGGCTTCCAGTATGAGCAGTGTGGTGTACTGGTTGTCGCTGCATATGTAACAGAATCCAGATCACCGGTGATCTGTAGCTGCTCATTGATGGCATCCACGGAAGGTGTTAAAAGCGGATACATGGCTGTGACGGTTTCGTTTGTGTTTGATACTTCGATGTGTGTGACTGCATGTTTGTCGATGGTCGTCTGTAATTCCAGTGTGGTGCCACCAAGATTTAACTGCGAGGTATAGACACCTGGCTGGTATGTGGCAAATGTTTCCGTGAGATGCTTGTATCTGTGGTATCCTTTTCGTCCTCCTTTGGCGAGAACATATACCAGAGCAGCAGGATCAACAGGATGCCGAGGCGATAAATATGCCAGTGTAGATGAGTTCTTTTGATTTTAAGACGATAATTTTCGTTTTGGATGACATAATAAAAAACTCCCTGTTCAGAATTAGTATAATATATTCTGAATAGGGAGTTTTTATTACTTTAGAATTAGGAAAATCAACACTTACAGGGAAGAATATCCGTGGCTGTTGATGATTCCCTTGATTGGTATGCCGGCTTTGCAGAGTGGGCAGTCAGCAGCAGAGTGTGTTTCGTAATTCGGGATATCCTCGGTACGGAAGATGGTGTTGATCTGCTCGCCGTGAATTTCATCGGCTGCGGAGAAGATCGAAGATACACCGACCACTTCACCACCGTAATATTCGATACACTCGAGTGCGGTCTGCAAGGTCTTTCCGGTTGTAGCAGTTGCTAACAATACAAGGACATGCTTGCCTTTGATCATGGAAAGATAATTCTCACGGAATATAAGCTGTCCGCCAGAGTGCTGCTCCGGGGAAATGATGTATGCAGTATTGTGCAGGTTCGCAGATAAGATACCTGTGTTAAGAAGTTCGTCTGCAAGATAAGCACCGATCACATTTGTACCGTCCAGACAGACGATCGTATCAATGATCGTTGTAGCAGCGTAGCGGGCAGCCAGCACTTTGGCAGCGGCATGTGCTTCGCTTCGACGGCTCTTCAGACTTGTCATATCAATATAGTAGTTGATATGAGAAGAAGATGTTGCGTAGTGACCAGGTGTTACATTCAGTGAGATTAAGTTGCTGGATGTAGACTGTACCTTGAATGTATTTGTGTTTTCCATAAATAGTACCCCTCCTGTGCGTTTTATGACATACTGATATTATAAATGGTATACGGGATTTATGCAAGCAAAGTAGCACAATACACAGAAAATTCACCGTATATTTTCTCCGATTTTTGAGACACCGACATAGATCTGGGAGATCTTATACCACGTTGGAAAATCGACGATTCCACTTACCGGAAGGTTAAAAATAGACTGAAAGGCACGCACGGATTCTGCGGTTGCGGAACCATAGATACCATCGACTGTGACAGTCGGAATCGCCGGGTAATTCTGCGCAATACGGTTTAACTGCTCCTGAATCGTGATGACCGGTTCGCCGGAACTTCCAATTGTCAGATCATAGCCCGGATAAGAGGACGGGATTCCGGAGACAATTTCTGCTTCATTTACATACATATCGGATCCGTAATAGTAGTGGATGATATCTATGGCAGAGAAACCATCATCCCCGAGTGCTTTAGAACCCCACTGTGTCATCCAGTTTGGACAGGAGACGCGCTTGCCATCGCAGTATTGTGTGAGAATCGGCTGCTTGACATTTGGACGGGCGAGATAGCGGTTGTAGAGCCGGTCGGCAATCTGTGAGATATTCTCGTAAATGGTCTTGCCGTAGATCCATTTGTGGTCGTAAGCGGTGGAGGATGTAATCGTGAAATTATAGCCTTTGTTCCGGTACCCCGAAACCATTACTGATTCGGGGTTGCTGAAAAAAATCCTGCAGTTTGATTTTGAAATAGATTTTTATTACATCATGGGTTATTTCAATGCGCTCAACCAACTTGTTTACAAGAACTCGTTTGGTTGCTATATCTGCAGTTAACAACATATTATGCCAGTTTGGAATACATTGGTTGATTTCTTCCCAATCATGTATCGTTATCTCATAATTTGATATTTCGTTGTTCAACTGTTCGATGCGAGATAATTGATTCTGCTCTTTTTCTTTGTTTATTTCGAGAGAAGCTTTTAGATCGTCCAAAGACATGATTGTATCACCGCGTAGAGCCATTGGAATGGATTCCATTAAGAT
>ERZ859937.878-NODE-878-length-10912-cov-5.703970_pt1 | contig 10912 bp, 11 predicted proteins | sample MGYA00509985_ERZ859937 | MGnify/ENA primary metagenome ERZ859937 (study PRJEB30046, sample SAMN00715169) | human gut metagenome | study: EMG produced TPA metagenomics assembly of the A metagenome-wide association study of gut microbiota in type 2... | reverse complement strand
GCTGCCTTTCTTCGGGCAGGGGCTTTCTTGTTTTTCAACATCTTCTCCTGTACATCGTTGAAAAGCTCTACGGACACGATAGGTGGAATCGCATCGGGAATCAAAACATCACGATATTTCAGCTCCCCGATGTAGCGGCGATTGTTCAGCATATGCTGAATGGTGTTGAAGGTCATCAGCCTGCCACGCTGGTCTTGACGCCCTTTTCGTTCAGCCAATCCCGAATTTCCCGCATGGTCTGACCATCGTTGTACCGCTGGAAGGTTTCTGCCACAAAGGGAGCAGTCAACGGGTCGATTTCAAAGCGGTGGTCTGCGTTGATGATGTAGCCAAAGGGAATGGCACCGCCAGTGAACTTTCCCTTCAGTGCATTTTCGGTCATGCAACGATGACCTTTTCAGACAGGTCAGCCGAGTAGTATTCGGCGTGGCCTTCCAGCACCGATTCCAGAATAATGCCCTCCGGGCCAGCCGAAATGACTTCCGTTGCCGACACCAGTTTCACGCCATTCCGTTTCAGCTGAGTCTTGTACCGGGCACTGTCGTAGCGGTTTCGGGCAAAGCGGTCGAGCTTCCAGACAATGATGACGTCAAAGATGCCACGCTCACTGTCCTTGATCATCTGCTGGAACTGCGGGCGGTTATCGGTCTTGGCGGAGATGGCACGGTCAATGTAATGCTTCACCACCGTGAAGCCGTTCTTCTCTGCGTAGGCGGTGCACTCCCGAATCTGACCTTCAATGGATTCTTCGCGCTGGTTGTCCGAGGAATAACGGGCATAGATCACGGCGGTCATGGCAAGCGCCTCCCACTTATACATCATTGAACGGTGGAGTGTTCTTTCAAGAAAATGTTTCGTATAATGTATATGCCACAGTTTTTAACTGAATGCAAAACTTTTTCTCAAATAAAAGCCGCCCTCATTCTCAGATCGTCCAGTTCTGGCTTGCCGACTGCAGATCCACCATGTGGGTGTACAGTCCCTTTCGGGCGTACAGCTCTGCCGGGCTGCCCTGCTCGGCCACGATGCCGCCCGACAGCACCACCACCTGATCCGCACCGGCCACGGTGCGCATCCGGTGGGCGATGATGAGGACGGTTTTGTGTTTTATGAGCCGGGATAGAGCCTCCTGAATGATAGTTTCGTTTTCCACATCCAAGCTAGCGGTGACCTCGTCCAGCAGGATGATAGGCGCATTGTGGCAACGACCAACGCAAACAAAATGAGGCATCCGATTTAAGCGTCGGGTGCCTCTTGTCTTTGTGACAATGCGTTTTCTCTAGGCGGTTACAAAATTCCCATCGTCTGCCAAAGAGTGACGAGGTTCTGAGAGCGGATTCGGAATGAGATCATGGGGATGTACAGACATGAATCAGCGCTTCTTCCTCCGGAAGAATGCTTTTTTCAAATCGATCTGAATAGCGTGTAAGCCGTTCGCAAAATTTAGTGTGTGCCGTGTGATAAAAATTTCTGAGAATAAAGTCCATGAATTGAAAAGGAGAAACGGCAGAGGAAACGGGAATGCGGCAATTCTCATATTGCCCCAATGTCAAATGCGACTTTGGATGTTCCACGGGAATGAATGCATCACCTGAATCAAAATCGAACCTTAGCGGAACAGTAACGACTCTCTGATCTAAGATGTCAAGATACATTTCGTCCATCGAATACAGCTCCGGCTCATTCTGAAAAACCTCTAAACCCGGGGCAGGGAAAAAAGACAGTCGATGCGACACCAACTCATTGCCTTGAAAGCGATACAAGAGACTAATTAGAGCACCATCGATCATTTTGATGTTGTAATTTCTTTTTTTCACTAGCTCAGAATACATTTCACGATAGGGAACATTCTTCAGAAAAATAGAATTGTCCGAAGAACTGACTCCAATCTCGCTGATATTCCCGTTGTACGATTTTATCGAAGGAAAATTCTGCTCATCGCAGATACCGACCGCAATCACATCAGTGGTCAGACGCTTAATCTGATTCAAGACATCTACAGGATTCAATCGTTATCCCTCCTTACTTTTAAGAAGGGATATGAGACGATCCACGGTATCTTTTCCCAAATCTTCAAGATAGATGTTACCGCTTTCAAGTTCCTGAATCAGGTTTTGAGCATTTCCTTTGCTCTTTTGAATCTTTCGTTTTTCAGCTTCGCTCATATCGCGATTCACGATATTCATATGATCTCGCTGAGCCTTTGTCGGATAAATAAAATCCAACGTGAAGTTATGGTCTTTCACCTTTTTATACTCGGCGATTAGCCCGTCCATTCCGGAGCCGACCCCCAACACTCTCACCCATGCCTTGCTTCGAGTAATCGCGGTAAACAGCTGATTTCGAAGTTTTGCCAAATCAAAAAATGAGTCAAAGCACGCTTCGGCATTGACGATATAGACCATGGCCGCTTCGTTTCCCTTTGCCCGGTAAATTCCCGTAAAGGCCACAGAAGCATTATCCTCATCAAAGAAGACATCGGGTGCAGTATCTACGCCGGCTGTGTGAGACTGGATGCCCTTTTCATATAAAAGTGCCCGAATAGACGCAACGTTTGATTTAGTCGTGACAGGGTTCGGGTTGATTACAATGATATCGTCCGGACGCAGTTCGTCCTCCGTAAGATTCGTTTGAATCTCATTTGCAACCCATTGATCCTGCTCTTCTTTAGAATCGAACTGCTTGAACATTATCAAATCATCGATGTCAGAGTGGCTTTCGAGAAACTCCGGGCTGCTTTTGCTTGTGCGCTCCAAAACAACGCGTTTTCCGTCCTCAAGGGAACCGGCTTTCACATGATAGCCAATCTCTTCCCACAACGCACTCTGGTCAAACATCTGAACAAGACCAGGGCCATCCTCGCCAACAGGCTTTCGGTAAATTCCAAACCCCAATGCATGGGCCGTGACTAGAGCAGGTCTGGAATTTCTGTAGCATTTTTCCAGAATAATATCCTGCTCCGGCTGGCCATCTTCCGACGACCGGAACGTTACGTTTGGTACGCCATGCTCATCGACACCAAAGATTTCTTCCGGTGAAGGGAGAGACTGTAACCGCAAATTTTGCAGTTCATCGTATGCGTAAACCAACCGTTTAGGTTCCCGCAGCATTTCATAACATAGCTTTAAAAATGCCGGAGAAAAATCTTGAGCTTCGTCTACCAGAACAGCGTCGTACATCGGCCTCGGATCGGTTGCTTCTTCAAGTGCTTTTCTGCAAGCCGCACCAAATGGATCGGTAGAACCAAAACGATTTTTGGCAGACAAAAAATCCAAGTATTCAAGATTGTTCGTTCCACAAAAGATATAATACATACCGGTGCGTTCTCCGCCGCCAGGTGCACCCCATGCATGAAGGATGTGCAAGTTGTCCCAGTCCGGTTCCTCGCTGGTTTGTTCAATATAAAATGTGTTGATCAGCTGCCGCAATTGCCCTTTCAGAGAGCGAGTGTTAAAGGTGACAGCAATTTTCCATTCGGGATGCTGTGCGTGCAGGTATGCTGCTTTCAATGCCAGCACCACAGTTTTACCGGATCCGGCAAGACCGCGGATTCGCTGTACGCCCTCTACGGTCTCGATCACTGCTCGACTTTGCTGATTGTCTAGATTGGCGATGGAATCCTCTAATGCTTTTAGCTTCGATCCTCTGGATTCGGGCTTTGTGGTTTCCCTACGTTTTTTTCCTTTTCGGATTGTAGAAATTGCCTGAAGCACAGACACCAGTGCTTCATAATACCCGCTGTTGTTCCAGTTCAACGTTTCGATCTGTGCCAGAAGATCATTGTCGTTAGCACACAACGGATAATCTTCATCGCAGTCAACCTTGCGCATGAGAGCGGGGGCATACGTAATGACATTGATTTCAACGCATAGTTTTCTTTTGTTGACAAGCTGCCGGTATCCCTTGAGCTTTGCTTCTATTTTATTGGCGCAATCATCCTGTGCTTCTTCATATCCATCGATGTTTTTCCCTTCGATAAGATTGAAGATGACCAAACCTTTGTCGGGAGAGACCCAAAGACTGTCGATTGGATAAGCACCATCTACGGTCCCGATGATCGGGTATCCGATATACAGATAGCCGTCCAGTTCATCGTGACGTTGAAAAAAGCTTTTCAGGAGGTCGCTGGATGTCGGCTTTTGGGTTGTGCCGGTAATAATTGTAACCAAAAGTCTCACTCCTTTTCCATGTTATCAAGTCTATCGTACATCTTATAGAGCCATTCGTCAAGGTCGGATTTGTGCATGATTGAGTACCGCTTTCCAACTTTTACAGCTGGCAGTAAAAAAGAACAGTCTTGCCCAAGACTCTTAATACCAGCTTTCATAATAAAATCCGACACAAAAAGCCGATTGGAAGCAACTATATTTCCAATCGGCTTTTTTCTTTTTTAGGCAGGTTTCTTTGCGTCCAGTTCTTTTACTTCCTCAATTGAAAGCCCCGCATACTTTGCCACTTTCTCATAGGGCAACCCGTCTTCCAACATCGTCAAAGCATTCTTGATCGAAGTTTCATGTGCGGTTTCATCTCTCATTTTTTCCATTGCTCTGCACATAGTTGCCACTCCTTTCGCATCTTGTTTGAAATACTGTACCCGATTTGCCAGAATGGGATAATACATTTTGCTGGAATCGGTACAGAAAAAGTCGTGCATCAGTTTTCCCAACGCTGTTTCGTCCTTGATTTGTGAGTTCACATAGATAATATGTGCCCGATCATTGAAAACCATTCCCGTTTCCTGAACGGTGCGTTCAATGTGATAAATTGGCAGACCCGCCCTCAGTACATCATTTTCTGTAATGAATATGACGTATGTCTCATTCAGTGCATCGTAACTGCTGCCGGATTCTGTAAGGTTCGCATCCAGCAGGCTGCTGTTATAGCGAGCACGTTTTTCGCTTGCGCCTCGATCGCTGCGCTGCACTTCAATATTATATACACGGTTGTCCTGATCTACTGCCAGAATATCCAATCGAACAGACCGACCCTGCAAGTTTTTAATATTGTACTGTCCGTGAACTTCACGCACAACCAAATCATTGCGTTTCAGGATGATTTGCAGCAAGAACCCTGCGCAAGCGTGATCTTCAAACACAGCAGCCATGAAATCGTCGTCGATCAAACGAAACTCATGAATCCGCTGTAAGTCTTCCTCGTGCTTATGTGCAAAGTCCAATTCCTGTTCTGATTTTCTCTCTGACATCGGCTCACCAGCTTTCAAACTACCTTTTCAAAATAATAGTATCATAAATTCGTATTTTTTACAAGAGAACCTCTCTCCCCTTGCGCCAGATCATGATGAACCTTTCTATCTACCTTAAGCGATGCAATCGCGCAGCCTGCATCCAACGGATGCAGAACACAAGGGGTTTGGGCACAGCCCAACAAGCATTTTGCAACGCAAAAAGTGTTTTTGTATAGACGAAAACATTGCTTGCGGGCGCTATGAAACCTCTCAACATGCTTTCCAAATTTGAAAATCATTTTGCAATCAGGACCGTCTGCTTTCAAGTTCAACTTGAAGTGGGCGGTTATTTTTTAGATTTACCTTTGTAGAGGACGAAGGATGGCACCATGCGGCAGAGCGATACAGTGAATTTTTGCACCGTCATGAAGGGCAGCGCATCCTCTTTCTGGAATTGGGCGTTGGCTATAATACCCCGGTCATCATCAAGTATCCGTTCTGGCAAATGACTGCAAAGAATCCAAACGCATTCTATGCCTGCATCAATCAGGGACAGGCAGTTTGCCCGCCGGAGATCGAGCGGCAGTCTGTCTGCATCCATGCGGATATTGGCGCTGTTATAGCGCAATTGTGACCCACAGGGGGGCTGGTGCCTGGACGCACTCTCTCTTTTCGCCAAAGTTCCCCTTGCTTTTTCTTGCAAGCTGCCAAAATCGGCGAATTCTCAAAGTTTTTTTGTTGACACGACTCGATTTTTGTGGTAATCTATTCCAACAATTTAATATAACATATTTACTTGGAGTTCCAGCTCGGCTCCCGAAGGAGCCGGAGCAAGTTTTTGACTTTCTTATCGCTACATAGCAAACCCGAACCAAGGCCATCCCGGAAGGGATGGTCAGGTTCAGGTTGTTGTGTGGCGATTTTTTATTGCCAGATCCAGCACCGCACCTTGAAAACCAAATGACCGTCTGCATGGGATACCCGGCGAAGACCCCGCAAGGGAGAGCCGGAAAACGCCGCTGGAAAGGGGCAGGAAATCCATGCAGAGAGAACGGCGTAAGAACAATGATATTCTATTTCATTTCAGAAAGGATGATTTGCCTATGACAAAACTGAGCCAACTCAAAATTGACCCGGAGTTCCAGCGTCAGATCAATCCTCCAACATTTGAAGAAAAACACCAACTGGAAATGAACATCCTCAAGGAAGAGCGTGTGCTGAATCCGATCATCACTTGGAACGGCTACATTGTTGACGGACACACGCGCTATCAAGTCCTTCAAAAATATCCATTTATTCCGTTTGAAGTCATCGAGAGAAAATTTTCTAACCGTTATGAAGCACTGGCATGGATCTGCAAGAATCAGCTGGGTCGGCGAAACCTGACTCCAGAACAGAAAAAGTTCCTGATTGGAAAGCAGGCAGAAGCGGAAAAGCAAATCAAATCGTTTCACGGCAATCAGTACACCTTGGCACCCGAAAGTGGTCTGGTTCAAAATGAACCAGACCGCACAAAGCACGGTTCACGGTCGAAGGTCGCTGCGGAACATGGAACATCCGAAAGTTATGTTTACCGTGCAGAGCAATTTGCAAAAGGTGTGGAAGCAGCGGAAGAAGCAGTACCCGGAGCGCAGGAAGAAATCTTGAGTGGAAAGATTCGGGCAACCGACCGTGAAATTTCCTCGATTGCAAAGGTTCCAAAGGAAAAGCGCCCCGAAGTTGTGGCAGAGCTGCGTAAGCCTAAAGCCGAACGGGATTCCAGTATCACGGATTCTTATTCAAAGGACAATGCGTTTATAACGACCTTCAAGCAAGACATTCAGGGGCATAAGAAAGGACTCAACAAGGAAGAAAAACAGAATCTCAAGGATGCCGTCAAGAGCATTTATTCACCTCGCCGTTTGGCAGATGGCGAAGCCATGATGTGTGAGATTCAGGGCGCGCAGGAGGATTTTGTCCGGCGGTGGGAAATGTGTTTTCGTGAATACCCCGATATTCTTGCCGAACCAAAGAACAATGAGAAGCTGCTGATTTTTATCGACCGCGCCAGCCGGTATCTTCAGGCTGTAAAAGACAGACTGAATGATGACAAAGAACAACACTCCTAACCCGACAGATGGTCGTATGAAAGATAAGGAGGTGAATGCCATTTCAGATTATTTGAACCCCAATATGCCGCTGCCGCAGTATCTACCCTATGCCCGGTTTCTTCTCGACGCTGACCTGAGCCACACGGCAAAGCTTCTCTACACGCTCCTGCTCGACCGTGCCACTCTCTCGCAGAAAAATAACTGGGTGGACAATCAGGGGCGTATTTATGTGATCTATCCGCTTTCTCATCTGGCGAAGGATTTAGGGTGCTGCGTTTCCAGTGTGACACGCTCTTTTGCTGAACTGGAAAAAGCGGAACTTGCCGAGCGAGTGCGCAGCGGATTTTCCAAACCCAGCCACATTCTGCTCAAGGTTCCGCATACTGTGCAGAATTGCGCAGTCACAGTATGCACCAGTACGCAGTCTGATTGTGCAGAAACGCACAGTATGGTTGCGCAAAAATGCACACCTAACCAACGTAATAAGAACAACCTGAAAGATAACCACCTGATAAGAGCAAACCGTGCTCATCTCTCATTGGGAGAATACCAGAATGTCTTTCTGACGGAAAAGGGATATAAGCGGCTCAAGGCTGACTTTGCAGGGCTGGATGGTCTGATCGAGCAGCTATCCGCTTATATCCAGTCCACCGGAAAGAAGTACGCCGACCATGCTGCTACACTTCGTATCTGGGCAAAGCGGCAGAAGACAGAGAAAAAGACAACACCTGGTATCCCGGACTACACCTTTGCGGAAGGAGAAAGCCTATAAAGACGATAGAAAAAATTTTGGAACAACTCCCATCCAGTATTTCCGAAAATTCCGAAGATTATTATGGCAAGGACGGTCTGCTTTACTGCGGAAAATGTCACACCCCAAAAGAAGCGTTCTTTGCAAAGGGCATTGTCCTGATGGGCAAGAACAAGCATCCCGTCGAATGCAGCTGCCAGCGCACGGAAAGAGAACAGCAGGAAGCCCTTATTAACCAACAAAAGCACATCGACCTTGTGCGGCGGATGAAAACCGAGGGATTTTCTGACCCGGCAATGCTGGACTGGACATTTGAAAACGACAATGGCCGCAGCCCTCAGATGCACTATGCACACCGCTATGTGGAGCAATGGCAGACCATGCGTTCAGAGAACCTTGGGCTGCTTCTCTGGGGCGGTGTTGGCACCGGCAAGAGTTTCCTTGCCGGATGCATCGCGAACGCTCTGATGGAACAGAAAGTGCCTGTGCGTATGACGAACTTTGCACGAATCCTGAACGAGTTGAACAGCAGCTTTTCCGGGCGGAATGAAGCCATCGACAAGTTCTGCCACTATCCCCTGCTCGTCATTGACGATTTCGGCATGGAGCGTGGCACCGAGTACGCACTGGAACAGGTCTACAACATCGTGGACAGCCGATACCGCAGCCGGAAGCCGCTGATCGTCACCACCAATCTGACGTTGGACGAGATACGGCACCCACAGGATACCACCCATGCCCGCATCTATGACCGCCTGTTGGAAATGTGCATCCCTGTTTCCTGCATTGGGGTCAGTTTCCGCAAAGAGAACGCACAGAAAAAACTGGAACGCATGAAACTTTTGATCGGATAACCCAAAAATGTCGGAAAACAAAATTGCCGGGTGTAGAAGTCACCCAGCTACAAGGAATTGGAGGTCTGCCTATGAATATGAATCGGCCTGACATGACCGAAGATGTGAAATCTAAAGATTATACGAATAAGTCCTTGCAAAAGGACTCGAACCCGGTTACAATGAAAGCGTCCAAATCCCCTGCCACAGAATCTTCTGACCAGACCAAAGCAGCCAAGCACGAACCTCTTGTTTACCGGGTGGAGGAAATCGCCCAGCTTTTGGCGATTTCTCCCCGTGCGGCGTACAACCTGTGCAACACCACGAAGGATTTCCGGGTGCTGCGCATCGGCACCAGCATCCGGGTGAACAAGCAGAGCTTCGACAACTGGCTTGCATCGGCCTGAGGGAGGTAATCTATGGCATCTATTCTGAAGCGCGGAGATTCCTACTCCGTCCGTTACAAGTACAAAGACCATTCCGGCAAGCCCTGCGAGGGATGGGAGAGTTTCAAGACCAAAAAGGAGGCGCAGGAGCGAAAGATCACGGTCGAGAAAGAATTGCTGGACGGCACATTCCTTGTCCCCGACACCATGACGGTGGAGGAGATGCTGTACAAATGGATCCCGATCCAGTCCACCAAACACAAATGGTCTCCCAAGACCTACACCCAATCTGTGGCGATGGTGCAGAATCTTATCGTGCCGTATATCGGGAAACGGAAGGTGCAGGAACTGCGAACCTACGACATCGAGAAGTTCTATGCTACCCTTGCCAAGACTCCCTGCGGGCAGTACGTCCACGGCGTAAAGCAGCCCCTGACCGAAAAGCAGAAGAAGCGGTTGCTGTCCAGCACCTCTATTCACGAAGTCCACACCCTGCTGAAAACCGCCTTTTCCTATGCGGTGGAATGGGACTTGATCCACAAGATTCCCCTGCCCCGTGATGCCCCCAAGGTCAATATCGAGGAACGCACCATCTGGGACGAGAAAACCATGCTGGCAGCCTTGCAGACCATCGAGAACCCCGCCCTGCATCTGGCGGTGCACATGAGCATGATCCTTTCGCTCCGTGAGGGCGAAATTCTCGGCTTGCAGCCGAGTGATCTGGACTTTGATGCAGCCGATGGGCGTGGCACTATCTCGGTCAATAAGACCATGCAGCGAGCCAACAAGGACGCTCTGGAAAAGCTCGACCCCAAGCAGGTCTACTACACGTTCCCGGACAGGCGTGAGGGTAGCAAATCCTCTCTCATCCTGAAAAAGCCCAAGACCAAGAAGTCAAATCGTATCCTGTATATGACCAAACCCCTGAAAGAGGAACTTCAAGCATGGCTTGAAAAGCTCAAGCAGGACGAGCAGAGCGCCCCGGAGAAGTACAGCAACTGCGGACAGCTGTTCCGGCTCCCGGACGGTCTGCCCATCGCACCGGAGCTGCTGACGAAATGGTACCGTCTGTGGAGAGCGGAGCACCCGGAGTTTGAACAGATCGTGTTCCATGGTCTGCGGCACTCCAGTGCCACCTATCAGCTCTTGCAGTCGGACGGCGACTTCAAGTCGGTGCAGGGCAATACAGGTCACGCCACCGCATCTGTCCTGATGGACACCTACGCCCACACGCAGGACAAGCCCCGGCTGGAACTGACCGAGAAGATCGAAGCGAACTTCTATTCCCAAGACCTGACCCCGGCAGCACCCCAGCCCCGGCAAAATGAAAAGCCGGCGGCAACAAAAATCTCCGGCAAGGAGATCCTTGAAGCCATCCGGCTGATGGACGCAGACGAACGCAGAGAATTGACGAGAGCCTTGTTCGCCTAAAATTTCTTCTTTTTATGCAAAGGAAAGCAGGCTGTGCAAACCTTGCGCAGAAAAGCCCCTGATTTGGGCAAATGTGCAAACGGTGTGCAGAAAGTGTGCAGCCGCTTTCCTACATAAAGAAAGAACGCCAAATCTTACGATTTGACGTTCAATATCTGGTGCACCTCCAGGGACTCGAACCCTGGGCCCACTGATTAAGAGTCAGTTGCTCTACCAACTGAGCTAGAGGTGCATAT
>ERZ859937.877-NODE-877-length-10934-cov-1.171707_pt1 | contig 10934 bp, 10 predicted proteins | sample MGYA00509985_ERZ859937 | MGnify/ENA primary metagenome ERZ859937 (study PRJEB30046, sample SAMN00715169) | human gut metagenome | study: EMG produced TPA metagenomics assembly of the A metagenome-wide association study of gut microbiota in type 2... | reverse complement strand
TTACTATTGAATAAGCGCTTATGGAATTTATTTTAAGTAAACCTTTAAATTTATTAATTATGAGAAACAGAGATACATGAAACCTTTGTGTAAAACGGTAATCTCATTTACCGCATCTAATTACAACTCTCTAAAAACTATTTCTAATTAAAAAGAATAAGATGAAAGAAATTATAAAACACAAGTTTTCATACTTGTTATTCTTCCTTTTGTTGGTTTCGTGTTTTGCTTCAGCTTATGGGCAAGAACGAACGATCACTCTTAATCTATCGAAAGTACCCTTGAACACTGCTTTGAAAGAAATTGAGAAACAATCAGAATTTGATTTCTTCTTTGATAATACGCTTATTGATTTAAATCGTCGTGTATCAGTCACTTCCCGTAACGGTGATATCTTTAAGGTGCTGGAGAAGGTATTTAAAGGTACAAATGTGAAATATTCCATTTGGGATAAGAAGATTGTCTTGACTACTAATGCTGACAATACACAGACTGTGCAGCAGATTACTTTTAAAGTAATCGGAAAAGTAGTGGACAATATGGGAGAAAGCGTGATCGGGGCTACTGTGTTGGAACAAGGGACTACAAACGGTACTGTGACTGATATGGATGGAAACTTTGAATTGGTGGTTTCTAATAAGGAAGTTACTTTAGAGATTTCATATATAGGTTATAGTAAGTCTGTTGTGAAATCAAAAGTAGGTGTCCCTGTCACTGTGACTTTAAAAGAAGATACAGAAGTGTTGGATGAAGTGGTAGTAGTAGGGTATGGAACACAGAAAAAAGTGAATTTGACAGTGCTGTCAGTCAAGTAGGGGAAAAGGCTTTAGAATCTCGTCCTGTACAAAATGTATCTCAGGCTTTACAGGGATTAGTACCGGGAATGACCTTTGGGGTTGACGCTAAAGGTGGACAGTTGAATAATACTCCTTCCGTATCTATTCGTGGTGCAGGGACAATCGGTAAAGGCTCCACTGGCTCTCCATTGATTTTGATAGATGGTGTAGAGGGTAATATGAACTTGCTTAATCCGTTGGATATTGAAAGCATTTCTGTATTGAAAGATGCATCGGCTTCTTCTATTTATGGTTCTCGCGCTCCGTTTGGGGTTATTTTGATTACAACTAAGCAAGGAAAGACTGGTAAACCGGTAGTAAGCTATAATACTAATATTCGTTTTAATAGTCCTCTTACTGATTATGATATGATGGATTCCTATCGCTTCATGCATTATTATAATGATGCACGTACTAATGGTGGACAGGCAGCTTATTTTAGTGATGAGCAAATAGCTAATGTTTTGGCTTATCAGCGTGGAGAAGTAGGAAAAATTATTCCGGTTACAACTTCAAATACATATACACACAACTGGGCAAATGCTAATACCGATTGGTATGATGTATTTTTCAAAGACCATGCCATGTCTCAGGAACACAGCTTGAGCTTGAGTGGTGGTACGGAACGTTTTTCTTATTATCTGTCCGGCAATTTTATGGATCAGGAAGGCTTGTTGAATTATGCTGACGAAAGTTATTATCGTTATTCTGTAAATGGGAAAATCAATGCGAAAATAAACAAAAACATAAGTCTCTCTTATAATACCAAATGGTTTCGTACTAATTATGAAGCTCCTTCTTATTTGAATCAATTATTTTTCCACCAAATAATGCGTAAATGGCCTAATGCGTTTGTTACTGACCCACAAGGATATTGGGCGGATAACAGTGAGATTATACCATTAAAAGAAGGAGGACGAATGAAGGAAGATTTGGATCAGAACTTCCAACAATTGCAGTTGGATGTCACTCCATTGCCAGGATGGAATATTCACTTACAGGGCAATATGCGTATTACAACTAATTTTACTCATACTGACAGACAAGCTGTTTATGCCCATGACGCCAATGGAGAACCTTATGCTATAGCTATCACTAATGCGACGCAGCCAGGTCAGTCCAGAGTAATTGAAAAAGGAACAAAGAATGAATTTTATACAGTCAATCTTTTCTCGGATTACTCTCGCCAGTTGGGTGACCATTATTTCAAAGTAATGGGTGGATTTAATGCCGAGCATCAAAATGTGAGGACTTTAAGTGCTCAGCGTGATGGCATTATTGTACCAGATTTACCTACAATTGATACTTCTACTGAGCAGGACGTAGCGGGGGGCGGTTATAACCATTGGGCTACTGCCGGTTTCTTTGGGCGCTTGAATTATAATTATAAGGAGAAATATTTGCTGGAAGTAAATGGACGTTATGATGGAACTTCCCGTTTTATGAAAGATCAGCGTTGGAACTTTTTCCCCCATTTTCTTTAGGTTGGAATGTGGCCAGAGAAAATTTTTGGAAACCGCTGGAATCAGTTGTCAATCAATTTAAACTGAGAGGCTCTTGGGGTGAATTGGGAAATCAAAATACATCGAATTTGTACCCATTCTATGAAATCTTACCCGTGAAAAGCAATTCCGGTAATTGGCTGGTGAATGGAGGAAAAACAAATACGGCAGATATTCCTTCATTGGTTAGTACATTATTGACATGGGAACGTGTGCGTTCTTTTAATGTAGGTTTTGATTTTGGTGCTTTCTCTAATAGATTGACAGGTTCTTTTGACTATTTTGTGCGCAAGACTGTCGATATGGTAGGTCCTGCTCCACAATTACCCTTAGTTTTGGGTATTGCTCCTGCTATAGTAAATAATGCTGATATGAAGTCTTATGGTTTTGAAATAGAACTTTCATGGCGCGATAGAATAGGAGAAGTAGATTATGGAGTGAAGTTTAATTTGGCTGATGCCCAGCAAAAAGTGGTGAAATATCCCAATACTACAAATGCTTTCAATGACTGGTATGCAGGAAAAATGAGTGGAGAAATTTGGGGGTATACTTCATTAGGTATTGCAAAAACAGATGAAGAAATGAAAGAGCATTTGGCATCTTTACCTAATGGTGCCAAAATCAATTAGGAAACAAATGGGGTGCCGGTGATATTATGTATGCTGATATAAATGGTGACGGCAAAATAGATGGTGGTAAAGGTACATTAGCTGATCCGGGCGATCAAAGGATTATTGGTAATTCTACTCCCCGTTATAATTTTGGATTGGTTTTGGATGCTTCTTATAAAGGATTTGATGTTTCTATATTCTTTCAGGGAGTAGGTAAAGAGATTATGCTCCGATTGTAGGAACTAATGGTGCTGTTTTTTGGGGAGCTGTAAATAATATCTGGCAATCAATGGCGATGGAAGAACATTTTGATTATTTCCGTCCTGAGGGCCATCCTATGGGAGCTAATCTGAACGGGTATTATCCGAGACCGGACTTTACCAGCAACAAGAATCATCAGGTACAAACTCGTTATCTGCAAGATGCGTCTTATATCCGTTTGAAGAATTTACAGATTGGTTATACATTACCTAAACAATGGATTAATAAATTGCACATTAATAGATGCCGTGTATATGTGTCTGGTGATAATTTGTGGACTGGAACCAGCCTGGCCAGTATGTTTGATCCTGAAACACTAGCTGCCGGAGATTGGGGATCAGGAAAGACTTATCCATTATCTAAAGTGATATCTTTTGGCTTGAATGTTAATTTTTAAATAGAAATACAATATGTCTTACATAAAAAATACAGTAGCTTCTGTAGCCATGTTATTTACCTCAGTGGTATTGACATCCTGCAATGATTTTCTAGATTGTGAACCGTTGGATAAAATAACCCCGGATGCTTATTTTAATTCAGAAAGTGATTTGGCTGCCTATTCTATTCAACAATATAAATTCCCATCCTATCTTAATTTTGATATCTCTTTAGTAAAAACTGATAACAATTCGGATGACCAGGCCGCAACGGATGCTTCTACCGCGTTGTGGGTACCGGGAGAAAAACGTACTCCTGCTGATAAAGGAGCATGGGATTTTACAGAAATCCGTAAAGCGAATTATTTCTTCCAACAAGTATTACCCAAGTATGAGGCCGGAAGTATAAAAGGCGATGGAGTAATGATAAAACATTACATTGGAGAAATGTATTTTTTGCGTGCCTACCAGTATTTCAATAAATTGGTAAGTCTCGGTGATTTTCCTATTGTAACGGAAGTATTACCTGATGAAACAGAAGTGTTGAAGGAGGAAAGTAAAAGACAGCCTCGTAATAAAGTGGCTCGTTTTATTATAGAGGATTTAGATAGAGCTATTGAATTGATGTCATTGACTACCGATAATGGTAAGAATAGATTGACAAAAAATGTGGCATTGTTGTTTAAGTCTCGTGTAGCTTTGTTTGAGGCTACCTGGTTGAAATACCATAAAGGTACAGACCGTGTGCCGGGTGGTCCGGGATGGCCAGGAGCACAGCAAGAATATAATGCTGGCTTTTCTATTGATATAGACAAGGAAGTAGATTGGTTTTTGGAACAGGCAATGGATGCTTCTGCTCAAGTAGCCGATCGTATTTCATTGACAAAAAATACCGGTATATATAATCCGGACTCGAATCCTTATAACTGGAATCCTTATTTTGAAATGTTTTCGGCTGTTGATATGGAACCGATAGATGAAGTCTTGTTTTGGAGAGCATACAGTCTGTGCAGGGTGTTACTCATAGTGTAAGTTCTTATCTTTGCAAAGGAGGAGGGGATTTAGGATATACTCGTAGTTTAGTAGATGCATGTTTAATGAAGAATGGATTGCCTATTTATGCGCCAAATTCTGGCTATGCTGGTGACGTGACGATTGAAAATGTTAAAAAAGACAGAGATGACCGTTTACAGTTATTTATGGGTGCTCCTAGTGATTGTTCAAGGCTTGATCCATATGAGACATATAAATATCCTAAGATATTGGAGCAGACCAATGATAGATGCCCGACAGGTTATACGGTTCGTAAATTCTTGACTTATGATCCAGCTCAAGTTGTAATCGGTTCTGGTGCAGTCAATACGTATGGATGTCTTCTTTTCAGATCTGTTGAAGCTAACTTGAATTATATTGAAGCTTGCTATGAAAAAAATGGAAGCTTGGATGCAAAAGCGATAAAGTATTGGAAGGAGATTCGTAGTCGTGCAGGTGTGTCTGATAATATCGATATGACAATTGCTGCTACCGATTTGTCTAAAGAAAATGATTGGGCTAAGTATTCTGCCGGTCAGTTAGTAGACCCCACCTTATATAATATTCGTCGTGAAAGACGCGTAGAACTAATGAGTGAAGGTACCCGTATGCGTGATTTAAAACGTTGGCGTGCTTTGGACCAAGTAAAAAATTATCAAGTTGAAGGATTTAATTTATGGGGTGGCGAACTGGAAAAATTGTATGTTGATGAAGCTGGTAATAGTTTGTTGATTCCAGAAGGTGCTTCAGATAAGCAACCTAATGTATCCAACAAAGAAAACAGCAGTTATTTGCGTGTTAATCAGATTGTAAAAAAGAATAACTTGTTATACGATGGTTATACCTGGATACCAGCCAATTACTTAGAGCCTATTTCTGCTATCAACTTTACACTTACCTCTTCAAATCCTGATGACTTGGAAAGTTCAACGATTTATCAAAATCCGGGTTGGAGTAAAATAGCTAATGAACCGGCTATAGGATATTAATATAAAAAAGAGAATCATTTTTAAGGAGAAGATATAAAAGAGAGTGTGTAAGGAACCCTTCTCTTTTATGTCTTTCTGTTTGTGTATGTAACATCTTTTATTTTAGATAAGCACAGTTGTATTCTGTAAATACCATGAATATGAAAAAACTGATTATGTTGTATTTCTTTCTTGCCGGAGGAATAGCGGCAAATACGAAAAATATAGATTATACTTATTTGAAAATGCAGTCTGCTCCTTTTGAGGTAGATGACGATTACCTCTCCAAACATGATATCGTTTATTTTTCACCTACGCAACTGGAAGCGGAAGGCTTTCCGATGGGTAATGGTGATATAGGCGGCATGGTGTGGAATCATGACAATGGCATCGAATTGCAAATCAATAAAAATGATTTGTGGACAAAGGCACAACCAGAAGAATACGGAATGTCATTGTTGAAGCATGCGGCTCGTCTGAAGATCGATTTTGGTGCACCGGTATTCAGTTGGATGCATTTGGAAGAGTTTGAGGGGCGGTTATCGCTGGCAAATGCCGAGAATACATATCGTGCGGTTACGGGTTATTCCGCTACAACTATTCGTACTTGGTTGGCGCAAGATCGTAATGTATGGATAGTGGAATGTGAAAATATACCTGATCCTGAAATGTTGGGAAATCATTCGGTAGCTACGGTTTCGTTGGAAAGACTGGGGAGCCGTTCCTTTACCGGATGGTATGGAGGTTGGTTTGCGAAGAACCCTTCAGTGGGGCTTGGTAAGATGCGTGCAATGGCTGATGCTCGCGAAATGATATTGGAAGAAACGGATGGTGGACTGCACTTTGCTGTAGCTTGCAGGGTGGTAGAGTCGTCCGAGGAACCGGAAACGGTGAATATGCGTCGTGCCGAATGGCGGACAAATAAATGTAAATTCACAATTATGGTCAGTGTAGTAACTGATCGCGAAGATAAGGATCCGGTAAATGCAGCAAAGAAATTACTTGATGAGGCAGAAGCGAAGGGGGTAGATGAGTTGCGTCGCGAGAAAGATGAGTGGTATCGCAATTTCTGGTCCAATTCGTTTGTGAAGTTGGGTGATGATTATTTGGAGAATATCTATTACTTGCATCGCTATCTGATGTCTGCTGGTTCGCGAGGTGAGTTTCCGTTGGCTTTTAATGGGGGACTTTGGCGTTGGAACCGTGATGTACTTAATTGGGGGACACCGCATCATTGGAACCAGCAGCAGGAATATTGGGGATTGTGTGCGCAAAACGATTGGCGGCTGATGAAACCTTATCTCGACACTTACTTCAAGATGATACCGTTTGCTGAGAAACTGGCAAAGGAGTATGGAGCGGAGCATGATGCATTGCTCATTACCGAAGCGCATAATTTAACGGTGTACAATGGGGAAAGGACAAACGCTATCTGAGGGACAATTTTACTCCTGCTTCACAGATAGCTTCTCTCTTTTGGGATTATTACGAATTTACGGGAGCGAGGAATTCTTGAAAGAAAGGGCATATACGTTTATGAAGAAAGCTTCTCATTTTTATTTAGACAGGTTGGAATGGGATGAAGAAAAAAATGAATATTTTTTGAAAGCTTCTTTGTATGAGTCGGCCCCTATCGCTTATGTGAAGAATCCTATCAGTGACCGCAATTGCATCGAAAGGCTTTTCAAAGATTGTATCCGTGCGGCGGAAATATTGAACGTAGACAAAGAGAGGTGAAACAGTGGCGTCACGTACTCAATCATTTATGGGAAAGAGGCTATCAGCAGTTTGGTGAATGTGGCGAAGTAATCTCTCCTGCCGAGGAGTATTATACGGAAAAGCGTTATTCTCCATGGATTTGGGGTAACGGTGGTGCCGTAGTTTTTCCGGCAGGGCTGATTGGTATTGATGATAAAGACACTCGCTTGGGAAAAGCTGTTGTGAATCTGTTGAAACACGATGACGAGTGTAACGCGCATTATCCTTATCCGCAGATAGCCGCTCGAATGGGAGAAGGAGATGTGGCCTTGAAGTATATATGGAACGGGGTGAATGTACATCAGATGTATCCACAAGGATTGATGCACAATGTGACCGGTTATCCTGACAATATTTACGATCTTGCTTCTGTGCACAATCTGTTGAAAGACACGTATATGATACGCTCACATGATTTCTTTCAGTGCGGTATGGAACCCATGAGCAATTATTGCACGGGCATAAATGAAATGATGCTCCAAAGCAACGAGGGGAAAATCAGAGTGTTCCCTGCTGTGCCTGCTGCATGGGATTCTATTCCTATGGCATTTATTTTGTTGGCAAGAGGGGCATTTCTCGTTTCTGCAAGTAGGAATAATTCGGCTGAGGTTACACAAGTAGGTGTGAAGAGTTTAAAAGGGAATCTTTGTCGATTACAGAATCCTTGGGGTGACAAGAAATGTGAAGTGTTGAGATGCAGAGATGGCAGGAAAGTTTCCGTAAAGACAGGAGGGGATGGTGTATTGGCTTTCTCTACCCAAACAGGTGAAGAGTATGTTGTTCGGCTCATTGGTACGGAAACTTTGGTTAAAGAAGTGTATTTTGGCAAGCCTAATATGAAGGTGAAACAATTGGGAAAAAGAAGATTGGGAAAGGTTAGTGGCTGGAATGATTTTCAATGTGGAGGTGAAAAATGAATCTTTACAGTGAAAGTGAAGGCTGAATATGATTATGCACAGAAAAATAAAGCTAATTATTTGTTGAATATTGCTCTTCGCGGAGATGGGTCTATTCATCCTGCTGACCAATCCACTTTGTAAGGTTTTGCTGATCTAAAAGATTGATAGTATACGTGACTGGTTTTGAACAGATAGATTCTTCTTTCTTCCTTTCATCTACTTTTGAAAACGCCCTGCTGACAGGCGTTCCGGTAGTGACAGGACTTCCCGTCATCCCCTTTCAGTTTCCTCCACTCTGTATCTTCACTCCTTCCTGTGAAGGGAGGAGAATCTACAGATGAAACGGGAATGAGGGGAGATCTTACAGTTTTTAACCAATTGATAACTAGTGTGTTTTAAATGAAATGACAGAATGAAAGGAGAAAAGTGAACACCTGCATAGTGAGAGGATAGTGTAATGAACCGACTTGGCTGGTTTGCCGGACATGATAGGCTTGTCCGTCGGACCAGCTAAGCTGGTTCATGAAACATGCCGGCCTTTTCATCAAGACATGCTGACCTTTTAAGTAAAGGTGCTGGCATTTACCAAAAACATAAGGACATTTTAAAAAAACGACCGGTTCTTTTGAAGTAAACGACCAAAGCAACACATCCGGTAACATTAGTAACATGTGACCTGTCACGTTACTGACGTATGAGTCTACACGTATGTATGTGTCGGGCTGTACATACGGTAGCGTATGCCTATATATACGTATGTACTGTGTATCAAGTTCTACCGCAACTTGTACTAAGATGCACTATATCCTGTACCAAGATTCGCTATAACTTGTGCCAAGTTCCGCTACCTTTGCTGAAAATGGTAAAGGCAACTTGCAGGATAATAAGAATAGTTTTTCAGGAGAAATCCCGGCAAAAAAGTGGAATCAGTCCTTTCGACAGCTTCAGCCAGAAAAGCAGAGGAGAATTCTGCTCACTTGAAAGACGTGCAGAAGAAGGCTAAGCCGCATTCCTTGATGCAGGAAGTGACCACCTTTCTCACCTCCCACTACCACTTCTGTTTCAATGTACTGACCGAGGTAACCGAAGTGGCATGTCTGGAAAACGATGTGCCCGACCCCCATCTGCACTATGCTAAAGTTCTACAAACACGTACCCGAAGAGGAGTATTCCGCCTCTGCTTCCGCTTCGCTATGGTAGAGGATGATCTGCAGAAGGTACTGACCTTTTCCGTCACCCAGTTGTTCGGGCGTATGAAATCCATTCATCCTTCGGTCATAAGGAGCATGACCGCTTACAGTCTGAGCCGCATTCTGCCTCTGTTGGGCGGGTGCATACTGTCAAAGGGAATGTATATAGGGTAGTGGAATGCTAGATACCCTTAATTACCACATGGGATAGGAGAATTAGAAGTCCTTTCTTGAAAGTTCGTGAAAAAGCGAACTTTATTCGTTAAATTATGCGGAAAGTTCACAATAAAGAGATTCCTTATTTAGGAATATCCCCCGCACAATTGCCATTAAATAAAAGACTTTTTGTTTTGCTGTTATTGAAAGCAAAGTGGATATGGACTATAATCTCTATTCTGTTTCCGGTCTGAAAGTAACGTGCGCAAGGTGAGGGATAAGGCATGAGGTTATGCTGTCATCGGTGTGTATAAATCGGATGAATGGAGATAAAAAGCAAGACTTATTCTAAAAATAAATCAATATGAAAAAACTGTTATTATTATTTTTATTCTTGTGCTCGTTGGAAGTAGCACAGGCACAACCGGGTATCTCAACTGCAATACCTTCTGAAAAACCTTCAAAATACCAGAAAGATCAGATCAAGCGCAAGTATGGTATTTCATTCATTTTGGTATCAATACATTCCATGATGTGGAATGGTCAGACGGATCTTTTCCGGTGGAAACTTATGCCCCTGCGGAGATTGACGCCTGTCAATGGGTGAAGACAGCGAAAGATGCCGGTATGAAGTATATCATCTTGGTGGCAAAACATCATGAGGGCTTTTGTCTTTGGGACAGTAAATATACTGATTATGACGTGGCAAGTTCGGGAATAAAACGAATGTGATTGAAGCCGTAGCAGGGAATGTAAGAGACAAGGCATGAAGCTGGGACTGTATTACTCGTTGTGGGACAGGAAAGTCAATGCGGATGTTGACAATGTGGAGTCGGACAGGAAGTACAATACATACATGTTGAAGCAATTGGACGAACTGATGGACATCACGGAAAAATATACTAAAATAGTGGAGTTCTGGTTTGATGGAAGTTGGGTGAAACCCGGTTATCGCTGGCCGGTAGAAGGCATATACAGAACCATCAAAAGCCGTGAGCCGCAATGCCAGATCGGAATTAACTGGACGATAGGCGAGGATGCGGATCCTCATAATCCGAATGCGCCGGAGAAATCATATAAAATTATTCCGGAGGAACAGAAGGAAGGTGATCCTATCCGTTATTTTCCCAGTGACTTCCGCTTGGGCGATCCGCTTCTGCCCGCAAGTCTGATAAGAGAGCTGACTTCAAGAAAAACCGGATGGAGCTGGTGGCCCTGCACGCTACAGGTTTCGGAAGGCCCAGCCAGGCGGCATGGACGGAAATCTTGCGGATGGCCAGTCTCTGCGAATAGCCCGTTGGCCGAATCTCTACGGTTATGATTGGAAAAATACAGGAATCGGGG
>ERZ859937.876-NODE-876-length-10937-cov-1.563683_pt1 | contig 10937 bp, 8 predicted proteins | sample MGYA00509985_ERZ859937 | MGnify/ENA primary metagenome ERZ859937 (study PRJEB30046, sample SAMN00715169) | human gut metagenome | study: EMG produced TPA metagenomics assembly of the A metagenome-wide association study of gut microbiota in type 2... | reverse complement strand
TTGGCATTAACCTATTCGAGCAAAGCCACGCGACTGCACAACTTTCATCAGCAGCCCGACTCGGTAACGGCGTTCTACACCCAGGCTTACCATTATCTTATGTCGTCGGGTAACCTTAGCACGTTGCCCGACTTGTGCGGCAACTTGGCCGACGCTTATTATTTTAAAGACAACTTGCCCGAGGCGGCCCATTGGTATCGCCGAGCATTGTTTCTTGTCGACTCGCTCGCCTTGCCTAAAAGCAAGGACATCACGCTGTATCTGGGCTTGGCTCGCATCTACATGAACCTTAACGACTTTTCGTCGTCGCGCAAATATTATGAGCAAACGGAACGCCACTTTAAGGAGATGCAAACAGGCATGCAAGCCTACTTCTTAAACGACTATGGGTCGTATTTTTATTATGCCAAAGATTTTAAAGCGTCGCTCGAACGGTTTAAAACCTTAGAAAAGATGTTGCTGCAGAAGGGCATGGAGCACAACTTCGATATGTATCTATGTCGCACCAATCTGGCCGATGTGTATCTCAACTTAGGCCAACTTGACGAGGCACGACGCTATCTGTCTATGACCGAGGGCTATATGCGCCGCATGAACGACCCCGTAGCCAACTATTATATCAACACCATAAAGATTGGTATCGCGCTGCAAGAGGGCGATATGCCTACGGTGCAACGCATCTTAGCCACCGAACCCGCTGGCGCCTGCACCGTATATAATATGGTGCATATACGTAATGGATATCTGCAACAATATTATGCACGCACTGGGCAGTATCGTCAGGCTTATGCCGTAACGGTGGCCGACATGAACATGACCGACAGCATGAACAGCAGCCGAAGCAATATGCGCCCCACCGAAATATTAAACCGCTTTACACAAGACACGCTGCGCCTGCACCACGACTTGGCCATGCAGCAGAAAAATGCTTACATCTATCGCACCAACACACTAATTACGGTGCTGGTATCGGTGGCCATCGTGCTGGTGCTGTTGCTGGTGCTGTGGATTGTTATGTCGCGCAAGCAGTTGTTGAAAGGGCGCATGGACATTATGCAACTGAAGCTGTCGAGCGCCCGCAACCGCATCAACCCCCACTTTGTGTTTAACGTGCTAAACAATAATATTATTAATGTGCGCAGCGATCCCGCCACAGCAGCCGTGGCCGACCAGCTGCAAGACCTGGCTCGGCTCATTCGTGCCAACCTCGATATGTCGCTGTGCATGACGGTGACATTGGCTGAAGAACTGGCTTTCGTTGAACGCTATGTGGCGATAGAGCAGCGTATGATGGGCCCCGACTTCCACTTCAAAATCGAGGCCAGCCCTCAGGTGTCGCTCAACGAGGTGCACATACCCTCTATGTTCTTACAGATATTGACCGAGAACGCCCTGGTACATGGCTTGAAAGGATGGGATGGCACCAAGCGCCTTACCATTGCCGTGCAGCACACCCCTGGCGCCACCACCATCACAGTAACCGACAATGGGCGCGGCTTCGACATACGGTCGGCTCGCCCCAAGAAGCGCACGGGCCTAAGCATCATCACACAAACCATAACGGTGATGAACGAACATAGCAAACAAAAAATGCGTTTCAACCTACGTAACCTTACCAACGATAGCGGAAAGGTTATCGGATGCCAGTCGGCCTTAATCATACCCGATGGCATGAAGCTCAGTTTAGGAAACTAAAACAGAAGTGTAAAGGCAGTAAACAAAAAGAAGGAAATATATAAGTGAAGAATAATAAAATATATGAAAGCAGTAATTATTGACGACGAGAAGGCTGCGGCCCTCGACTTAGCTCGCCGCCTTGAAGCCTACCCCGACATCAACGTGGTGGGAACAGCGCAAGGTGGCGTTGAAGGCCTTGAACTATTGGCCAAACATAACCCCGACGTGTTATTTCTTGATATCGAGATGCCCGACCTCTCTGGCATCGACTTCCTTGAACGTATGGACCGTCAAAGCAATGGCCGCTGTAAGGTGGTCATGTTTTCGGCGCACGACAAATATATGCTCTCGGCCTTCCGCAATCAGGCGTTCGACTTTCTGATGAAGCCTATCGACGATGCCGACCTACGCACCGTGCTACAACGTGTATATGCCTCGCGCAAATATGAACCCACACCCATCGTGCAGCCCTCGCAAGACGAAAAGTTTTTGATGTACACGGGGCTGCCGACTTCCGCCTGGTAAACCTTCGCGACATTGGCGTGTTTCAATACAACTCGTCGCAACGCGTGTGGGAGGCCGTGTTAGCAGGCATCGACCAGCCCGTACACCTCAAGCGCACCGTAAACAGCGACTCACTGCTCACCGCCAGCACCGACTTTATTCAGGTGCACCAAAAATACATCATCAACATGACTTATCTTATCGAGGTAACGGGCAACCAGTGCCACTTCTTCCCCCCATTCGATAACATCGACTATGTAAAGGTGGGACGCCTCTATCGCCGCAAACTCATCGAACGATTCAGCTGTTTGTAAGGCCGCTGGATGCTGAAGTATGACGATTTATCCGTAAAGAAAACCATTTTTGTTCTTCTGAGGTTTGCCTAAACTAATAGTTTTCGGTAACTTTGCATACGTAATTAAAACAATCAATGCTAACATAAATTAATCAACGAATGAACAAATCTTCTTTTATCTACCAATGCACCTTTGCAGCAATGGGCTTCTTGGGCTTTGCTGCCACACAAGGCTTTGCTGCCACACAAGGCTTTGCAGCATCGCAAACCCATGGCACGGCGAAGGCTACCAACACCGACTATACAAAGTATGTTGACCCCTTTGTGGGCAATGCCGATAATGGCCACACCTTTCCTGGTGCGTGCAGCCCCTTTGGCATGATACAGGCCAGCCCTGTAACGGGCGGTGTGGGCTGGCGCTACTGTGCCGAATATGTTTACAGCGACTCTATCATCTGGGGTTTCACACAAAACCATCTTAACGGAACAGGTTGTATGGACCTTGGCGACATTCTTGTCATGCCGTCAACAGGCCAGCGCACCCGCTCATGGGATGGCTACCGCTCACGCTTCAGCAAGAAACAAGAGTTTGCCTCGCCAGGCTACTACTCGGTATATCTCACCGATGCCAAGGTGAAGGCCGAACTTACCACCACGCCCCACGTGGCGTTCCACCGCTACACCTTCGACAGCGCCGACTCTACCTCAGTGCTCATCGACCTGCAGCACGGCCCATCCTGGAACGAGAAGCAATATCACTCGCAGGTGAACCTTTGCGAAACCCATTGGGAAGATGCACAAACGCTGGTGGGCCATGTGCAGAACACGGTGTGGGTGAAGCAAGACTACTTCTTCGTACTGAAGTTTAACCGCCCCGTGGCCAGCCACATCACCCTGGCCAAAGCTGCCGACACCGAGAAGGGCGACCGCATTGTGGCCACCTTTGAAGGCATTGACCAGGGCGAGCAGCTGCTGATGAAGATTGCCATGTCGACCACCAGCATTGATGGCGCCAAGAAGAACTTGGCTGCCGAAGTGCCTGACTGGAACTTTGCTGCCACGCGCCGCGCCGCTCACGACGAGTGGAACGCCTACCTGCAGCGCATTGATGTAGAGGGCACCCTCGACCAAAAGAAAAACTATTACACCTCGTTCTACCACGCCCTCATTCAGCCTAACCAGATTGCCGACGTTGATGGTATGTATCGCAACGCTGCCGACCAGATTGTGAAGGCCGAGACGGGCAAGTTTTATTCTACCTTCTCGTGCTGGGACACCTACCGCGCCGCTCACCCCTTCTACACCATCGTTATGCCCGACCGTGTTGATGGCATGGTAAGTTCGCTGGTTGAGCAAGCCGAGGTGCAGGGCTTCCTGCCCATCTGGGGCTTGTGGGGCAAAGAAAACTATTGTATGGTGGGCAACCACGCCGTATCAATCGTGGCCGAGGCTTACCACAAAGGCTTCCGTGGTTTTGATGCCGAGCGTGCCTTCCAGGCCGTGAAGAAGACACAGACAGTGTCGCACAAACTGAAGAGCGACTGGGAAACCTACATGAAGTATGGCTATCTGCCCACCGACCTCATCAAGACCGAGTCGGTATCGTCATCGCTCGAGTCGATGTACGACGACTATTGCGCTGCCGACATGGCGCGCCTGATGGGCAAGAAAGACGATGCACAATATTTCACGCGCCGCGCCCAGTTCTATAAAAACCTGTTCGACAAGTCGACAGGCTTCATGCGTCCCCGCCTTGCCGACGGCTCTTGGCGCACCCCCTTCGACCCCAGCAACCTTGCCCACTCAGAAAGCATTGGCGGCGACTATACCGAGGGCAACGCTTGGCAATATACCTGGCAGGTGCAGCACGACGTGCCAGGACTGATTAAACTGTTTGGTGGCAACAAGCCGTTCATGAAGAAGCTCGACCAGTTCTTCTCACTGAAGCTTGAGAGCAATATTGCCGACGTTACGGGCCTCATTGGCCAGTATGCCCATGGCAACGAGCCGTCGCACCACGTGGCTTACCTCTACACCTTGGCAGGACGCCCCGAGCGCACCCAAGAGCTGATACGCGAGATATTCGACACCCAGTATCGCCCCACCGTCGATGGCCTTTGTGGCAACGACGATTGTGGCCAGATGTCGGCTTGGTATATGCTCTCGGCCATGGGCTTCTATCCCGTCAACCCCGTCAGTGGCCAGTATGTGTTTGGTGCTCCGCAGATGAAGAAGATAACCGTGCATCTGCAAAACGGCAAAACCTTTACAGTGATAGCCGATGGTCTGTCAGCCGAAAACAAATATGTTGAAAGCATCACGCTCAACGGCAAGAAGCTGAAGACCAACTACATTAACCACGCCGACATTATGAAGGGCGGCACGCTGGTGTATAAAATGAGAAAATAAATTATGAATTGACCTTGTGGTACCTACCACCACTTAACGAGCTTACCATTCCGCTCATTTCTAACTGAAAGAGCAGGGCAAGCACTTTATTTACAGGAAGACCTGCACGTGTGGCAATAATGTCGATGTGCAGGTCGTTTTCTTTTGTTAGCACATCGAGCACACCCTGCGCCCCATTGGGCACCTTGGCGGTAGAGGCCGACGTAGCCCCTAAGACAGAAGAACCCATCGAAGAAGCACCATTTGTAGCAACTGTTTCTTTCATATCTTCCTCCCACGCCATTGCTTTCAAGATATCTTCGGCCGAGGTTACCAGCCCCGCCATATTGTCGCGTATCAGGCGGTTACAGCCCACCGAGTAAGGATTATTGATACTTCCGGGAAAGGCAAACACATCGTGCTGATACGATTGTGCCAATCGGCACGTTACCAGTCCGCCACCATGTTCAGCACTTTCCACCAATAGTGTAGCCGCCGACATTCCTGCCACAATGCGGTTACGTTGTAAGAAGTTGCGTTTATCAATTTTCGATTGCGAGAAATATTCGGTTAGCAGACCTCCATTCTGCATCATCAGCGTTGCCTCTTTGCGATGTCGAGAAGGGTACAGCGTGTCGAGCCCATGCGCCAAAACCGCCACCGTGGGCAGCGCATGGTCAATAGCCTGTCGGTGCGCCATAATGTCTACACCATAGGCCAGTCCGCTCACAATCAGTATATCTGGGCACAACTGCTTCAGCCGAGCCGTTAGCTGTGCTATGCAGTCGGCAGCATAGGGCGTAGCCTTTCGTGTGCCCACTATGCTGATGCAGTGTTTAGCGTTAAGGTTAGCGTTGCCTTTAAAGAAGAGGGCCAACGGAGCATCAAAACAAGCTTTCAGCCGCTGCGGATAAGCCTCATCGGCCAAGGTGATGATGCTAATGTTGTTATCTTGTGCAAAGCGCATCTCCTCATCGGCGCGCTTTAGGTGCTCGTCGGTATGTGCGAAGGCCGCCAGCAACCGTTCGGGCATGTTGTGTGCCAACCGCTCGGGGTGTGCGTGCTGCTTCACGATATCTGCCATTGAGCCCCACGCGTCATACAGCTCGCGCAGCGCCGCTATGTTATGATAGCCCATGCGCGATAGCGCCAGTGCGCAGCGCGTTTCGACAGCGTTCATCTGATTGTTTTGCTTCGTTTATCTCTACCTCTTTTACTTTTTTGAACAGGTCAGAGGCAAACACCAGGTCGTTTAGCTTCTTGTTGGTCGACCCCATCACATCGTCTTTTGTTCCTTGCCATTCTTTATGTCCTTGATAGATGAAAAGAATGTTGTCGCCGATGCCCATCACCGAGTTCATATCATGCGTATTGATGATGGTGGTCATGTTATATTCTTTTGTGATGCCACTCAACAGTTCGTCAATGACCAGCGAGGTGCGAGGGTCAAGTCCAGAGTTAGGCTCATCGCAGAACAGATATTTGGGGTTGAGCACGATGGCGCGAGCTATGGCCACACGTTTCTGCATACCGCCCGATATCTCGCCCGGAAACTTTTGTTGAGCGTCGATAAGGTTTACGCGGTCAAGACATTCTTGTGCGCGATGCACACGCTCGCGATAGTTCATGTTTGAGAACATATCGAGGGGGAACATTACGTTTTCCAGCACCGAGAGCGAGTCGAACAGCGCCGCACTTTGAAAGATCATGCCCATCTCGCGACGCATATACACCTTTTCGTGTTTCGACATCGACACAAAGTCGCGACCATCATACAGCACATGGCCCTGTGTAGGTTCCAGCAGGCCCACGATATTCTTCATGAGCACCGTCTTTCCGCTACCACTCTGGCCGATGATGAGGTTTGTTTTTCCATCCTCAAATCGTGCGTTGATGTCTTTCAGCACCTCTTTGTCGCCAAAGCTCTTATATAAATGTTGTATCTCTATCATGATATTGTATAGGCGCATGGCCCGTTTTTACGTTACAAAAAGTGTTTAATAATGCTTACGACAGCACCTGTGTGAGGAACACGTCAGAGAAGAGAATGAGCACACTCGACGACACTACCGCATCGGTCGATGCCTTGCCCACCTCTACCGATCCGCCCTCGACGCTATAGCCGAAGAACGACGACACGCTGGCAATGATGAAGGCAAAGAAGAGACTCTTGATGATACTCATCCACATAAACCACGAGTTGAACGAGTGTTGCAAGCCCAGCGTCAGGTCGTCGGGCGGCAGAATATGGCCTATATATGCGGTGCCGTATGCGCCGATGATGCCTGTGGCCGATGAAAAGATAACGAGAAACGGCATGATGGTAACCAATCCTAATATCTTGGGCAGAATAAGATAGTTGGCCGAGTTGACGCCCATAATCTCCAGCGCATCAATTTGTTGCGTCACGCGCATGGTGCCCAGCTCAGAGGCAATGTTCGACCCCACCTTGCCAGCCAATATCAAGCACATGATAGAACTTGAAAACTCGAGCAGCAAGATCTCGCGCGTGGTATATCCCGACACCCAGCGTGGCATCCACGGACTTTGAATGTTCAGCTTCATCTGTATGCAGATAACGGCACCAATGAAGAACGAGATGAGCAGCACAATGCCAATAGAGTCGACACCCAGCGCCGACATTTCTTTAATATATTGTTTAAAGAACATGCGCATGCGTTCGGGGCGAGCAAACGAGCGGCCCATCAGCATGAGGTATTTCCCCAGTGTGGTGAGATATTTGATAATTAACATATTCAGTTCCTTTTTTAAAAAATTTCGTACATCATTGCCCTGTCGTTGAGAAACAGGTATATGCGTGACGTATGTTGCAAAAGTACGACAAAAAACCGAAACTGCAAGCATTAGTATAGTTTTTTAGATATTATTTTTGCCGAAAAGCGGAAAAGCAGTAACTTTGCACAACTGACTGCTGCTTTTGGCATTTGCCACACAGCGCGCCAGCAACAAGCATCACACGACATGAACGAAACAGCAAATAGCAACCCCACAGCCACTGGCCACAGCATGGTGCTGCGCACTGAAGGACTGGTGAAACGTTACGGCAAACGCACCGTGGTGAACGATGTGTCAATTAATGTGCGCCAAGGCGAGATTGTAGGCTTGCTCGGCCCTAACGGTGCTGGCAAGACCACCTCGTTTTATATGACCACGGGCCTCATTGTTCCTAATGGCGGACACATATATCTTGACGACGAAGACATTACCAACTATCCCGTGTATAAGCGTGCGCGGGCAGGCATTGGCTATCTGCCTCAGGAGGCCAGCGTATTTCGTAAGATGAGTGTTGAAGACAACATTTTGTCAGTGCTTGAGATGACGAAGCTGTCGCGCCAGCAACAGCGTGATAAGCTTGAGAGCCTGATTACCGAGTTTCGTTTAGGCAAGGTGCGCAAAAACATGGGCGACCAGCTGTCGGGTGGCGAGCGCCGCCGCACCGAGATAGCGCGCTGTTTGGCCATCGACCCAAAGTTTATCATGCTCGACGAGCCCTTTGCGGGTGTCGACCCCATTGCTGTGGAAGACATTCAGCACATTGTGTGGCGACTGAAGTATCGCAACATTGGTATCCTTATTACCGACCATAATGTGCACGAAACCCTTACCATTACCGACCGTGCCTACCTGTTGTTTGAGGGCCGCATCTTGTTCCAGGGCAACCCTGAAGAGCTGTCGCATAACAAGATTGTGAAAGAAAAATACCTCGGCACCGACTTTGAGCTGAAGAAGAAAGACTTCCAGCTTATTGACGAGCAGAAACGTGCGCGCGAACGTGAGGAGGAAGAAAAGTACGGACGAAGATAAAGACGTAGAGCCGATAAAGACGCAGATAAAAAAGATACGCCCTTACCTCAAATAATGAGCGTTGAGGTAGGCGTTAAAGCGTTCGCGATAATTGTCGCCAATGGGCAGAAACACATCATCGCCCATGTGATGCGGTTCTTGTTCACCTCTTGTATCTTTTTTAGGTTGATAATATACGAGCGGTGTATGCGCATAAAGAGGCTATCGGGCAGCCAGTCTTCAATGCGCTTCATGCTCAATAGCACCACCAGCGGCTTTTGCCCTTCAAGGTATATTTTCAGATATTCGCTCATGCCCTCAATATACACAATGTCAGGCAGATGCACACGCACCACACGGTGTCCTGTTTTCAAGAACACGGTGTCGGCCTCGGGTGTGTCGGCCTCAACCTGTGTGTCGTCGGCATGGCTGTGCTCAAGGTCGAAGAGGCGCTTCACCTTGAGGGCAGCACGCATAAACTCGTCAAGGCCGAAGGGCTTCAACAGATAGTCGACAGCGTTCACCCGAAACCCCTCAATGGCATATTCGCTATACGCCGTGGTAAACACCACGTAGGGTGCTTCGGTTTGCAGCGATCGCACAAAGTCGATGCCGTTCATATCGGGCATGTTGATATCTACAAATATCAGGTCTACCAGCGTGGCGTCTAACAGTTCGCGGGCCTCATCGGCACACAGGCATGAGCCACAAGGTGCAAGAAGGGCACACTATCTACATAGGTGGCCAACTGCTGAGGGCGAGCGGCTCGTCGTCGACGACAACACATCTTATCTGATTAAATTCTTGCATCTTTTTTATTCTTTTTGTTTAGGACGTTAGGGTTTTTATTTTTTCTCTGTCATATCAGTAAAAGGCATCTCCAAGCGTATGCTGAATTGTTCCACATCGTTGCAGATGTCAAGTTTAAAGCTGTCGCCATAAATCAGCTCCAAGCGGCGGCGCACATTGCGCAAGCCCATACCCCCTTTCTCGCTGGCCTGGCGGGGGTGGTTGCTGTTTTGGCACGTAAAGATCAGTCGGTCTTGCTGCAGCGCCATGTCAATATCGATAAACGAAGGCGCCTTATAGCTGATGCCGTGCTTAAAGGCATTTTCAACGAAGATGATGAACACCAGCGGCGGAATTTGCTTGTCGGGCACCTTGTCGGGCACCGTCGATGTAATTTTTACATGGCCAGCATAGCGCATACGCATCAGGTTCGTATATTTTCGCATAAACACTATTTCGTGCTGGAGCGACACCATAGGGCTGCTGACCTCGTATAAGATGTAGCGCATGAGCGACGACAGTTCGCGTATGGTGCTTTTGGCCAGCCCAGGGTTGATGTCGACCAGCGCATGAATGTTGTTCAGCGTGTTCATCAAGAAATGAGGGTTCACCTGATAGCGCAGATAGTCGCGCTGCTGGGTCAGTATCTGCTTCTCGCGTTCCTGTTGGACGTTAGACTCGGCTCTCGTCTTATAATATAGCTTTATACTGAGGTTCATGCCCATCATGAGCACGGCCAGCACCGCGTTTACCACTATCATTTGGTCGGCAAAAAACGAGGGCAGCGTGTTTCTATCATGCACACGCTGGTCGTAAAGAAGGGGGCGCGCCACTATTTGTATGGTAAGGAAGACGGCCAATAGCGCGAGCGAACAGCCCAAATATTTTTGGGGGCTATTTTTGTAAATAACCAGTGGTGCCAACAGCCTGTCGTGCACCATGAAGGCCATTAAAAAGATGGTTGAATAAATCCACGAGTGCAACAGCTCAGCAAAAGGGAAGCAGCCCTCATCAATATTTAGCATACGCACATACAGGTTAATGGCAGGCCCCAGAAACACCATTGCCCAAACGGCGGTGTAAACAGCGCCTTCGCTCCTTCCGATGGCGGTGAGCTGGCGCTTGGCCACAAGTTTCCATTTGTCTGTAGTAGCTTTGTGCATTGTATCTATTTTTCTTTCTGTTTTTGCAAAATTAGTTATTTTTCTTTTAAATCATGCGTTACCCACATTAATTTACGTATCTTTGTAAACAATTTTCACAACAACCATCATGGAACAGCAACAACATACCATGCGCAAGTTGCGCACCATAGAGATGCACCGCCTGAGCGTGGAGCAGTTTCGCGAGGCCCGCAAGTTGCCACTCATCGTGGTGCTCGACGATGTGCGCTCGCTCTATAACGTAGGGTCGGTGTTTCGCTCGTGCGACGCCTTCCGCGTAGAGGCCGTCTACCTGTGCGGCATCACCGCCACACCAT
>ERZ859937.874-NODE-874-length-10940-cov-2.759026_pt1 | contig 10940 bp, 7 predicted proteins | sample MGYA00509985_ERZ859937 | MGnify/ENA primary metagenome ERZ859937 (study PRJEB30046, sample SAMN00715169) | human gut metagenome | study: EMG produced TPA metagenomics assembly of the A metagenome-wide association study of gut microbiota in type 2... | reverse complement strand
CGCCCCGGGCCCCCCCCAGGAGAGGAGGAACCCCGGCGGGGGGCGGCCGCCCCCCCCGGCCAGGCAGCCGGCCGGCTGCGCAGGCGCCGGCGGCTGCCAGGCCGCTGGCCTTCAGGAACTGACGGCGGGAGATGGAAGTGTTCATCATAAATTCCCTCTTTTCTTGTTTTTGCTGTACAAAGGACAGCATCGCGTTGTGCGGTGTCCGCTGTTTCCCGGCAACGGACAAATGGACCATTTTTATGAAAAAAGAGCAACGGAAATCCATCCGTTACTCCTTTGTAACAGTCCCGGCCACCAAACAGTGTGGTCATGACTGAGTATAGCATTGATTTGCGGCCGCGTCAATCCTTTTCGGAAGCAGATGCTGTTTCTGCAACAGAAACAGCTGTTGCCGCCGCGGCGGCAGGTGCGGCAGAGACGGGAACCGCTGCCGTTTCGGCTGCGGCGGCACCGGAAGCATTTGCTGCATTTTCAGCGGCCAGCTCTGCGGCAGCGGCCTTTGCAGCCTCCTCCGCTGCCTTGCGGGCCTCGCGCTCGGCGATCCGCTCCCTGGCGCGGGCTGCGGCCTCCTCCTGACGCTGCTTGGTGCGGCGCTTGATGCGGCAGACCGAGCAGATGCCCTCGGAGCTGTTCGGTGCGATGGGCTTGCCGCAGTCGGCACAGAGGGTCTTGCTGCATTTGTAGACGCTCACCGGGCCGAGGGTGGTGAGCTGGCGCAGCTTCATGCCGTCGATGCCGCTGTTGGAGCAGGCCGCGACGCAGACGCCGCACTCGCTGCACTTCCAGGGCGTGATGACCACGCGGGTCTGGCCGTCGGGCATATCCTCGAGCTTGAGTGCGCCGGAGCGGCAGGCTTTTTCGCACTTGCCGCAGCCGAAGCACTTCTGGGTGAAGTTCGGCAGATACCAGCCATAGCGCAGCGGCGTCTCGGAAGCAGCCTTGAGCTGCTTTGTCCGCTGGTGGAGCATGAGGCGGAAGTCGGCGGCGCTGTCCTCCTCGCTGCGCAGGCCGGGCAGCATCTGCAGCAGCTTCTTGGTGCCGGCGCGGGAGCCCTCCGTCATGTGGGAGAACATCTCCCGGCGGCTCAGCTCCTGTACATGGTAGGGCGCTTCGTCCTGCTCATAGGCCAGCGTGACCCGGCTCTCGAAGAGTTGGGGGCCGAGGAACTCCACCAGACGGGTCAGCTCCTTTCGGAGCTGGGCGGCGCAGGCGTCGTTCTCGCACTCACCGCAGGGAGTCAGGTCGAGGACCAGCTTCTTGTTCAGAGCAAGATAGGCCAGCGTTTCCCACGAGAAGGAGGCCACGCAGGCGCGGACGGCGGTGTTCTTGCGGGTGCTTTTCTCGCAGCCCAGCCAGAGGGTGTCGTTATCGGTATCAGCCAGCGAGGTGTCCCGCTGTACCTGCTCCGGCGAAGGGACGATGCAGCCCGAGCGGCAGGCGGACACGCAGAGGCCGCAGTCGGTGCAAGGGTCCCAGTCTTTAACGAGGTTGGGGCGGGTGAAGATGGCATCGCCGTAGGGGCAGATGTCCTTGCAGGCCGTGCAGGGGGTGCGGTGGGGGTGGAGATTCCAGCACTGACGGCGGATGACCTCGGGGTGGGAGGTCTTCATCAGGGCGTCCATTGCATAACGGGTAAACAGACCCATAGCGGTATCACTCCTTTTCGGGGGCATCGGTCACGGTAGTGACCTGTGCGTTGTCCAGCAGGAAGCGCTGCACCTTCTTTGCGGCCAGCGCGGCGGCGATGGTATCCTCGGGCAGGGCTTTCCGGATCTCAGCCTCGGGGGTGTCCTGCAGCTGGGACAGGCGGCGGTACTCGGCGTTGACTTCCTCGGGGTGGACGACGATGTTCTCCGCCTCGGCGATGGCACGGGCTGCCAGCACGAAGCGGATGCGGCTCTCGGCCTGAGCGCGGTAGTCCTTCTCGAGGGCTTCCGGGGTGGTGCGGCTGTTCTTGCAGTGCTGCTCGAGGGTGATGCCGCTGCGGGAGAGGCGCTCTTTCAGCAGCTTCATCTCATTCTGGGCGGTGCGGTCGAGAATTTCGGCGGGCAGGTCTACGGTCATGTTGGCACCGGCCATGTCCAGCAGCTGCTTGCCGGCGGCGCGGTCAGCCCCTTCCTCGTGGATCTTCTGCTTTTTGGCGCGCAGGTCGGCTTTCAGAGCGTCGATAGAGCCGAAGCCCAGACTCTTGGCGAAAGCCTCATCCGGTGCGGGCGTGACTTTCTCGGCCAGAGAGCGGAGCTCGATCTCGAACTGTGCGGTCTTGCCGGACAGCTCCGGCAGACGGAAGTCCTGCGGGTAAGTAAAGTCGAAGCGGAACACCTCGCCGGCACGGTGGCCGTAGATGGCCTGCTCGGCGGAGGGCATCAGCTTACCGTCGCCCAGCACGACCATGACCTTCTCCATCCGGCTGTCGGGGATCTCCTTGCCGTCCATGTAGCCGGCAAAGTCCAGCAGAGCGCGGAAGCCGCGCCTGGCAGGTTCGGTGGTGGGGTGGTAGACCGCGTGCATCCGGGTCTGGTGGACAAGCTCGATGTCCACAGTCTTGTCGGTGACGGGGCGGACGTGACGGGTGACAGCCAGACCCTTGTACTGGCCCAGCTTCACTTCAGGCGTGTTCTTCTTATCCATAGTGGCGTACTCCTTATGACGTAAGCAGGCCGACGGGCGGCGCTGCGGGTTTTATAGCAACAAATCGAATTATACACGTTTTCAGCAGAAAGGGCAAGCTCACAGCCCGTGAGCGGTGAGCCAGGCTTCGGCCACCTGGGAGAACATTTCAGGGTACTGGGCGTCTTCGGCGGTAAAGGCGCTGAGGTAATACTCCACTTCCTCCCGGGTGGGGGCAGCGGTGCGCTTCCAGATGGTAAAGGTGGTGCCATTGCCCATATCGAAACTCTGCTCAAAGGCGAAATACTGGTCTCTCACGGCGAGGAACCGGTCGTTGAGCTTGATGGACATCTCGCCGCTGCCGGCGTAAGTCTGGGGGAAGGGCTCGCAGGTGATAACGTATTTGGCCTCGAAGAACTGGGTGGGGAAGTTGTGGGTGCCGGGGACCGAGAAGCCGAAGGCCAGCTTGTCGTTGATGGGGGCGTCCGGCAGGCGGCAGTTTTTGAAGTGGTCGGGGTTGTAGAGCATATCGTGGGGTATCATGTAGCTCACTTCGCCCTCAGCGCAGTGGGAGTCTATCCAGTCGGCGATGGCCCGGATCTGGCCGATGTCCTTCCTGTCGTAGATGAGCTTGTCCAGCGAGATGAAATACTCGGTGGCCGGGATCTGGATCGGGAAATGCTCGATGACGAAACCCGGCATGGCCAGCGTGGTCAGCGGCGAACACCGCACCGACATGGACAGCACCAGCACGAAGGCCCAGCAGCCCAGCTTCAGGTTCCGGCGGCGCGTGATGCCCTCGGCCAGCGCGGCGGCGCCCAGCAGAAAGAGGATGAAGTATCCCGGCAGGAAGAGCAGGAACTGATGGGAGCCGGTGTTCTGCACCCGGGTGAAGAGCAGGATGCTCACCACCAGCTCACACCCGGCGAGACACGGCAGGGCGGGTACTTTGTGCTTCGCCGCAAAGGCGAGACCCAGCACCATGAGGAGGATGTTGAACAGGCCCATCCGGCCGATGTGATAGAACGCCTCGAGGGCCAGACCGCCGCCGTTATAATAGGAATAGCGGCCTGCGTAGTTGTAGGCGAGGATGTGGGACACCATCGGCCAGAGCAGGATGACCATCGCCACGACGGACGCGAGACCGAAGAGGACGAGGTTCTTGATTCGAACAAGGGCAGCGGCTTTTTCGCCGCCCTTCGCCAACCGCACACAGCCCGCGATGAGCAGCAGTGCGTAGGCGAAGTAGTAGCCCACCACAAAGTAGAGGAACCACCGGCGGGCGAGGATGATGGCGGCAGTGGCCAGGAAGATGAGGCCGAACCGCACCGGCTCCAGCTTGTCGAACCGGAGATCCAGCGTCAGCAGAAGGATCGCAAACGCGAAAATGAGGCCGAACCAGTCCGGCTGGGCCAGCACCGCGCTCATCCGTAAGAAGGGATAAGCCGCCGTGAGCGTCATCCCGAAGAGGAAATAGTACGTCCGGTTCTTCACATTCAGGATCTGCCCGACCTTGACGACGAGGCCCGCCAGCAGCACCAGCAGGGTCGGCAGGATGCAGAACACCTGACTGAAGGAATAGGCGTCGCCGGTGTGGCTCGTGAGGCAGAATGGGAACTCGGTGAAGAGAGTGATGAAATTGGTGTAGTCGTCGGCCATGGAGCCGAAGATGTATGCGAGGCCCGCGCCTGCACTCTGGGCAAAGGCGGCTTCGGCGTCGTACTGCTTGAGCAGGTAGTTGGCGTAATCCCAGACGTATACAAAGCTCCGGCTCGATAATGTCCAGTAAAAATAGACGACAGCCACAGCCCAGATGCCGAAGACGACGGCTTTGTGGAAGAAGTCCAGCTCTGCGCCTGCCACACGGAGAACGCAGAGGGCCAGAACAAAGAGCCCCACGCTGGCCCAGAGACTGAGCAGCGGGAAAAAGAAGGCGCTGGCCGGTGCAAGCAGCCCCAGAAGAGCCAGCAGCACCGCGCAGCCGCCCAGACCGACCCCCGCCCATTGCAGAGGCGAGAACCGGCGAACAGCAGCAGATAGCATAGAAGGATGATCCCTTTCATTTAACTTCCGGAAAATGCAAAACACAACTTTCCATCTAACAGTATAATGAATCCGTTAAGGCTTGTCCAGCCACAGACCGCGCCAGAACGCAGAATATCCCGCTGCATTTTCAGCAGACGGGATATTCCGAAACAAATATTACTTTTTGGAGTTGTATGCAGCGGCATCCGCCTTGGCGTTCTGGGTGCGGGCTGCCTTGCGGCGTGCGGCAGCGGCCCGGCGGGCGCTGGCCTGTGCAGCCTCGGGGCGGGGCGCTTCGGGGGTGAGCCGGAACATCCGGCTGCCCATGGCGGGCAGGTCCACGGTGAGGGTGTAGTCCCGGCCATAGACGCCGCCGTCCGAGGTGTGGAGGGCTTTGGGCTTCGACTTGTCCGCACCGCCCCAGCAGGGGGCCTCGGTGTTCAGAAGTTCTTCGGCCCCGGCGGGGAAGCTCAGGTAGAGCGGGAACTTTTTGTGGGCAGTGTTCTGGGTGTTCATGACGCAGAGGATGGTCTGGCCCGCACCCTTGCGCAGCCAGGCGTACACGCCCTCGTCCCGGCTCTCGCTGGCCACCCACTCGAAGCAGCGGGGGTCATACTCGCCCGCGTAGAGGGCGGGCTGGGTGGCGTAAAGGCGGCTCAGTGCGCCAAAATATTTCTGGAATGCGTCGTGGAAGGGGTACTTGAGCAGGTCCCAGTCCAGCTCCCGCTTTTCGTCCCACTCCCGGAAATGCCCCAGCTCGTTGCCCATAAAGTTTAGCTTTTTGCCCGGGTGCGCATACATATAAAAATAGAGGGTGCGCAGCTGGGCGCATTTTTCTTCGTAGGTACCCCAGAGCTTGTCGATGATGGTCTTTTTGCCGTGGACGACCTCGTCGTGGCTCAGCGCCAGCAGGTAGAGCTCGTTGTAGAAATAGTGCATACTGAAAATGATCTTCCCGTATGTGTCGGGACGCTGGCCGAAGGGGGTGGCGAAGTAGTCCAGCGTATCGTGCATCCAGCCCATGTCCCACTTGTAGTCGAAGCCGATGCCATCGTAGCGGGTGGGGGCCGTGACTTTGAGGAAGTTGGTGGAATCTTCGGCCATGTAAACGCCGGTGGGCCAGCGCTCATTCAGGCCATGGTTGAGGTTCCGCAGGAAGGTGACGGCGCCCTCGTTGACGCCCCGGGCAGGGTCGCCCTGCCAGTAGAGGGCGCGGGAGATAGCGTCCATCCGGATGCCGTCGCAGTGGTAGACCTCCATCCAGAGGGCGGCGGCGCTGTTCAGGAAGCTGCATACCTCCCGGCGGTAGTAGTTGAAGTTGCAGGTACCCCACTCGCTGTGGCCCACATCGCTGTCGTATTCGTAGAGGTGGGTGCCGTCAAAGTTGGCCAGTGCGTCGGCGTTGGCCGCAAAGTGGACGGGGACAAAGTCCATGATGACGCCGATGCCCATCCGGTGGCAGGCGTTGACAAAGGAGGCAAACTGGGCCGGGGTGCCGTACCGGCTGGTGACGGCGAAGTAGCCGGTGGTCTGGTAGCCCCAGCTGCCGTCGAAGGGGTGTTCTGCCAGCGGCAGAAGCTCTACATGGGTGAAGTGGTGTTCCAGCAGCCAGGGGATGAGCTCCCGGGCCAGCTCTTCGTAATCGTACCAGCCGTCCGAGCCGTCGGGCTGGGTGGAGTCGGGCTTATGCTTCCAGCTGCCGGCATGGAGTTCGTAGATGTTCATGGGCAGATTACGGCATTTATCCCGCCGCTCCATCCATGCGCTGTCGTCGAAGGAAAAGTCCAGTTTGGTCAGGCGGCTGGCGTTGGCGGGGCGGACTTCGGACGCGAAAGCGTAGGGGTCGGCCCGCATGACCACGCTGCCGTCGGCCCCGTGGATGCGGTATTTGTAGAGCTCTCCCTCGCACAGCCCGGATACAAAGCCGCTCCACACGCCGGTGTCGGCTTTCTGGAGCGGGATGCCTGCGCCCCAGCCGTCAAAGCCGCCGCAGACCTCCACAGCCGTGGCACCGGGAGCCCAGACCGCGAAGCGCCAGCCCTCTTCGCCGTGGTCACCCTGCCAGGGGTGTGCGCCGAGGATGCGGTAGGCGTCGAAGCAGTCGCCGTTGAAGAAGGATTTGGGAATGGAGGGAAGATTCATACGAAAGACTCCTTTTATCGCAATTTTTACAGAGAACGCATACTATGGAATATGTAAAATGAGAAATATACAACACTTTTACCACACTTTTGTCGGAAAATGTGCTATACTGAATAGGACACAGATGCACTTTTGTCGGAAAAGTGCTCTGCTGTAACTTTTTGAAAACAGGAGCGGTACAGACAATGGCTTGGTATGACAATGCGGTATTCTATCACATCTATCCTCTGGGATTGTGCGGCTGCGCGCATGAAAACAACGGACAGCCTGTCCCCGGGGCTTTCAAAAAGCTGGATGCGTGGGCAGAACACGCGGCAAAGCTTGGCTGTACGGCGATCTATATCGGCCCGCTGTTCGAGAGCGGTTCCCACGGCTATGACACCATCGACTACCGTCTGGTAGACCGGCGTCTCGGCACCAACGAGGAGTTCAGGGAATTTGTCGCCGCCTGCCATGAGCGGGGCCAGAAGGTCATCGTGGACGGCGTGTTCAACCATGTGGGCCGCGATTTCTTCGCGTTCCAGGAGCTGAAGGAGCACCGCGAGAACGCCCGCTACCGCGACTGGTTCTGCGACGTGAATTTCTGGGGCAACAACGAGTACAACGACGGCTTCTCTTACGGCAACTGGGGCGGCTTCAACCTGCTGGTCAAGCTGAACCAGCGCAACCCCGAGGTGCAGAACTACCACTTCGACACCATCCGCTTCTGGGTGGATGAATTTGATATTGACGGCATCCGTCTGGACGCTGCCGACGTGCTGGACTTCGACTTCATGAGGGGCCTGCGCCGCGTTGCCAACGAGGTGAAGCCTGAGTTCTGGCTGATGGGCGAGGTCATCCACGGCGACTACAGCCGCTGGGCAAACCCCGAGATGCTCCACTCCGTCACCAACTACGAACTGCATAAGGGTCTGTGGAGCGGCCACAACGACCACAACTATTTCGAGATCGCCCATACCATGCGGCGTCTGCAGGGCCTCTGCCACGATACCCGGCTCTATAACTTCTCGGATAACCACGATGTGGAGCGGCTGCCCAATAAACTGCGCAACCGCGAGCACATCCGGCATATTGCTCTTCTAGTATATACGCTTTGGGGCATTCCGTCCATCTATTATGGCTCGGAATTTGGCATCGAGGGCAAAAAAGAGTGGGGCAGCGACTGGCCGCTCCGCCCCTGCCTCGAGCTGACCGACTACACCGACGCCGAGAAGACGAACCCTGTCACCAGCATCTATGCCGCGCTGGGCAGTCTGAAAGCGGAGTGTCCCGAGCTGAGCTGGGGCGAGTTCAAGGAGCTGACGCTGACCACCCAGAGCTACGCCTACGCCCGGGTGCTGGACGGCAAGGATATCGTGGCGGTGTACAATAACGGTGACAGCCCGGTTTCGATGGAATTCCAGCTGCCAGTGGAGGCTTCGGGTGTCGAAGATCTGCTGGCCGACTGTGTGGGCAGTCAGCCCATCCTGACGCAGGTGGAGTGGGGTAAGCTGAAAGTCCAGCTGCCCTCCAACTACGCCACCCTGCTGCGGCTGGTAGGATAAAAAGGGGGAGTGCAGAAGATGAATGCTGCGCAGCGCAGAAAAGTGATCTTAGAGCGGCTGACGGAGGCCAATGCACCGCTGAGTGCCAGTGTACTGGCCGGGGAACTGGGGGTCTCGCGGCAGATCGTGGTGGGTGATGTGGCCCTGCTGCGGGCGTCGGGGACGCAGATCGACGCAACGCCCCGGGGCTATCAGCTCCACCCGGCGGCGCGGGGCTATACGGGCATCCTCGCCTGTGTCCACAGCACCGCCGACCAGATGCGGGAGGAGCTGTATACCGTGGTGGACCAGGGCGGCATCGTGGTGGATGTGGCCGTGGAGAACCCGCTTTACGGCGAGCTGCGCGGCAACCTCAACCTCGCCAGCCGGTACGACGTGGACCATTTTATCCAGCAGGCGGCGGATACGCCCGAGTGCCTGCTGAGCCGGATGACCGGCGGTGTGCATCTGCACACCTTGAGCTGCCCCACGCCGGAGGCGTTCTGCCGCATCGAAGCGGCACTGGACGCCAAGGGCCTGCTCTATAAAAAAGAAGAATAAGGGTACTGCTTTCATTGTAAAAAATCCACGGGGTCTTGTCCATCGACGAAAGACGAAAACCGTTGGATAATCAACTAAAACACGGAAGAGGTGGATTTTGTGGACATCCGTATCGCCCGTACCGACCGCGCCATCGAACAGGCTTTCATGGAACTGCGGGAGAAGAACCCTCTGGAAAAAATCAAGATAAAAGACTTGTGTGCGATGGCCTGCATCAACAAATCGACGTTCTATGCCCACTATGAGGACATCTACGCGCTGGCCAATGCACTGGAAAACAAGCTCATCGAGTCTATCCTGGCCAGCGTACCCCGCACCAACGACAGCGTGGCACTGCATCAGGCAGAGACGCTGACGCGGGAGCTGTTCCAGGCCTTCATGCAGAACCAGCGGGCCGTGAACATCCTCTTTTCGGGCAGTCGGCAGGGCATCTTCGTCAACAGCATCGAGAAGGGCCTGCGCCAGCGCTTTGAGGAAGCCGACCCGACCTTCGCGGCTGATTTGAACCGGGGCATCCTGCTCTCGTTCTGCGTGCAGGGCTGCTTCTACGCCTTTGCCAACAACAGCAGCCGGATGGACGAGGGCAAGCTGGTGGAGCTGCTGGGAGCCATCGCCAAGGCGGCGCAGAGCATCGAGTTTTAAGAAGCAAAAAATGGCTCCGGCAGACAAGCTGGAGCGCCGAGAATGTCAATAGACGCCGGAGCCATTTTTTGCGATGCAAAGTTATTTAGAGTAAAGCTCAATGATATTCAGCAGGATCTCGGTGGCCTTGTCCATCCGCTCGACGGTGGTGCATTCGCAGACACCGTGGAAGTTGAAACCGCCGGTGCCGAGGTTGGGGCAGGGCAGACCCTTCCAGCTCAGGACAGCGCCGTCGGTGCCGCCGCGGACGGGGATCTCTTCCGGGGTCAGGCCGGCCTTCTCGATGGCCTTGCGGGCCGTCTCCACAAGGTGGAAGTGGGGCTTGATCTTCTCCAGCATATTGCGGTAGCTGTCCTTGATCTCGACTTCCACCGTGCCGGGGCCGTACTTGCCGTTGAGGTAGCAGGCGATGTGGAGAAGGTTGTCCTTCTTGAACTGCAGCTTGCCGGCGTCGTGGTCGCGGAGGATGTAGCCCAGCTTTGCCTCGGTGACGTCGCCGTACATCTGGCACAGGTGGTAGAAGCCCTGATAGCCCTCGGTGGTCTCGGGACGGGCCATGACGGGCAGGGCCATGTGGAACTCCATTGCCACGTTGGAGGCGTTGATCATGGCATCCTTGGCGCTGCCGGGGTGGACGGAGAAGCCGTGGATGGTGACAGTGGCAGATGCGGCGTTGAAGTTCTCGTACTCGATGCCGCCCACGTCGCCGCCATCGACGGTGTAGGCGAAGTCTGCGCCGAAGCCCGGGATGTCGAAGAGAGAAGCGCCCTCGCCGATCTCCTCATCGGGGGTAAAGGCGATGCAGAGCTTGCCGTGGGGCAGCTTCTTTTTGATAAGGGTCTCGGCGGCGGTCAGGATCTCAGCAACGCCGGATTTGTCGTCAGCGCCCAGCAGGGTGGTGCCGTCGGTGGTGATGAGAGTCTCGCCCTTCAGCTCCTTCAGGAAGGGGAAGGTGGAGGTCTTCATGACCATGCCGGTGCCGGGCAGGGTGACGTCGCCGCCGTCGTAGTTCTCGTGGAGGATGGGCTTGACGTTCTCGCCGGAAGCGTCAGGGGCGGTGTCCATGTGGGCGATGAGACCCAGTGCGGGCTTCTTCTCGCAGCCCTTGGTGGCGGGAATGCTGCCGTAGACGTAGCAGTGCTCGTCCACAAAGGCGTCCTCAATGCCGATGGATTTCATCTCTTCCACCAGCAGGTGGGCGAGGTCAAATTCCCGTGCGGCAGAAGGATGGGTGCCGGACTCGGGGTCCGAGGTGGTGTATACTTTGGCATATTTCAGCAGTCGCTCGTAAGCACGCATAAGTAAGGCTCCTTTGCTTTTTTCTTTATGATACCCTTTTTGAGGGCTTTTTACAAGGGTAGAGTGTTCTTCCATTAAGCTAAGTTCTCTTTTGCGCACCAAAAGAGAACCAGAAAAGTGCCCGCTACTTTCGAG
>ERZ859937.873-NODE-873-length-10946-cov-1.572491_pt1 | contig 10946 bp, 10 predicted proteins | sample MGYA00509985_ERZ859937 | MGnify/ENA primary metagenome ERZ859937 (study PRJEB30046, sample SAMN00715169) | human gut metagenome | study: EMG produced TPA metagenomics assembly of the A metagenome-wide association study of gut microbiota in type 2... | reverse complement strand
GGTGTAGTCGGTAGCCGAACTATAATTAGAGGCATACGAGTCGAGTCCGCCATTCTTAAAGCCCTCTTTCTTGAACATGGGCGACACATAATTGTAACCCACACGTACAGCAAAGTTGTCAAGAATCTTACATTCGGCACCCATCTTCACGGTTGAAACACCCTTTAAGGTTTCTTTGGTATGGTCGTTCATCTCGCTGTCGCTATAACTATTGTCGTAAACATTGTCCCAATAGTCGCGATAACTACCATCGTTTACACGCGAATCCATTCTGCTATAATCAGCATATTCGTATGAAGCGCCTAAGGCAAGCATGCGTCCAACGGTAGTTCCTGCACTCACACCAAACTTCCAAGGGGTAAAAACCTTATAGTCGTATGACGCTTTAGCTGTGTATTTAGGATTGGCGCCAACATAGTTTGAGCCATTCACCATATAGGTTTTGTTTGATGTAGTGAGGTCATACCAGGTGGGCGAGATGACCGAGAGGCCAATGCGGAACGGTGAAGCTTCAATAGGACGGAAGATAATGCCAGCACCTACGTTAAAACCTGTACCCGTAATGCGTCGGTCGTCAACAATAGTAGTGTTGCCTGCTGGAGCATCATTGGCATCAAGCAGTTGCTCAGTATAAAGACTTTGGCCCTTATAATGCACATCGTGTATACCGATGGTCATACCTAAATAAACACGGTCGTTTAGGTTTCCGCTCATATTAAAGTCGTACTGACCAATATAACCAGTGTTAGCACGACCAAACTGATAGCCCGAAGCATTGTTATAGAACAGTCCGTCTTGGCTACACATCAACGCATTGTAATACAAATTGTCGAGCTGCGAGGTGAAATAATTGGTGCCATGATAACCACTTGAACTGTTTTCTATATTAATATTTGTAAGCCCCGAAGCATCTCTATCGCCCAATGCCTTGATATATGAAAGGCGGTTTTGCGATGATCCATTCAGGTTATCAGCTGCCGAAAGAATGTAATCAAAATTCTTACTCTTATGATAATTGAAGGCAAAGTTGGCAAACGAGCGGCTACCAGCACGGTAACTGTACACAAAACCTATCTGGTCGAAGCTCATATTGGTTTTATTGCCATACTTAAAACTGGGGGCCTCGTCTTGCTGTACCAAACCTGCCGACACGCTTCCTTGCGAGTGACGGAATAAGCCTATACCAGCAGGATTGCTTGAAATGGTTGAGATGTCGGCACCCAAGGCCTCCATCGCACCACCCATACCTACGTAACGAGCTGTACCGTTGAGATCGTTATCAACCAATTTGGTGTTCTCGTATGTTTCTTGTGCATGAGCATTTGCCATAAACAACGATAGCAAACATGCACTGATAAATATTTTTCTCATATCTTATTTGTTTCTATATGTTCGGGTATAATATTGGGGTTGATGTCATTAACGACGGCCTGTGCGCATACCGCCACCGCCCATACCTGAGCCATGACCGCCACCAAAGCTACCGCCACCACCGAAAGAGCCACCTCCACCACCGAAGGAGCCACCACCACGAGAGCCGCCAAACGAGGGCGACGACTGCATAGGACGTGAGCCACCAAAGGTATCGTTATTAAAGCCCGAGGTGTTGCTACGACGACTACCAAATACTGTTGACGAATTGGGGCCACGATATGTGCCATTGTCAGATGACGAATAACGGCGACTTCCCCTGCCACTATTGCCTCGGCGCGAGCCACCTGCATAGTTTGAGCGGTCGTAATAGCTCAACGTGCCCGTATGACCACGGCGATAAGCTACGACAGGCGCCCCCCAGTAATAGGAGCTGCCCCAATAATAGGGATATCCCCAGCACCCCAATACCATGATGAATAATAGGGCCAGCCATAGCCATAATAGCCATAACGCCACGGACCATACCAGCCACGATAACCATACATCCATGGATCATACCAGGGGTCGTACCAGCCAGCGCTCCAATAAGGCCCATAAAAAGTGCTATATCCATAAAACCATGGGTCGTAAAAGCCATCAAAACGCTGCATACGGCGACAGTAACGATAATCGTCAGCATCGTCATAGTCGGATGCCGCAAAATTTTTACGATGAGACGTAACGGCTGAATCCAATCCAAGGCTATCGGGATAAACACCATCACCAGCAGCAAAGTCAATCACGTCGTTATGTAACGAGTCGTTGCCAAGCGTGGTATATGAACTGCGAAAGCCACGACGACGGTTATATTCATCCACATCACGATTGCTTCCCACATAGTAGGCAGGACGATCATCGTTAGCTTCCCAACGCGGTGCAGCATCCCAACGCGGTGCAGGTACCTTTTTCACCTTCTTCGGTACAAAATACATATCGTCAGTCTGTGCTGTACGGGTGGCACCAGCCATCGCCAGCAACATCAATATCAAGTTAACTCTTTTCATCATTATATACTCCTTTCTGATGTAAATAATAACATCATTCTGTTTTACGAATACAAAAATAATTACTTTTCTACATGCAAAATTAAGGAAAAACCCTAAAGGAGTATAGGATTTCCCCTATTTTTTATATTTTTGTAGCGAAAAATAAATTTATTAAGAATTGATTATGGATTATTTAAAGATAAAATTCAATATAACATGCAAGGCTGACATGAAAGACATTGTGACAGACTTGCTAACTGACATGGCTGGCGAATGTGGATGCGAAGCGTTTACCAACGATAACGACGAATTGACAGGCTATGTTCAAACCGAGCTTTTCAACAAGCCTGCATTGGATATGGCACTGGAAGAATTCCCCATCGACGACACTACGATTACCTATGAAGTGGAAACAGCCCCCAACGAAAACTGGAACAAAGAATGGGAAGAAAACGGTTTCGATCCTATTAAGATTGAAGGAAAATGCACTATCTTTGATGCCAAACGTGTGGATGCTGAAACCATTGCCACCCAAACAGCCCAAACAGAGCTACCTATGTCGATATTTATTGATGCGAGACAAGCCTTTGGAACAGGCACGCACGAAACCACACAAATGATTGTTTCGCACCTTTTCCAGATGGACTTGAAAGACAAAAACGTATTAGACTGTGGCTGTGGAACAGGCATTTTGGGCATTGTTGCCTCAAAACTGGGCGCTACCAAAGTGGTGGCCTACGATATTGATGAATGGAGCGTTGACAACACCCGACACAATGCCGAACTGAATAACGTTTCAAACATCGAGGTGTTGCATGGCAATGCTACCGTACTGAACCATGTAAGCGGTGTGTTTGACGTGGTGATGGCGAACATAAACCGCAACATTTTGATTGCTGACATGGAAAACTTCATTCAGGTAATGCGTCATGGAACCACCCTTATTCTTAGTGGTTTCTATGAAGAAGACATACCCTTACTGCTGGAAGAAGCTGAGAAGCACGACCTGCGCGAAACCCTGCGCAACAGTGCAAACAATTGGGCGTGCTTGGTGCTTACCTATAAATAACGTTTGCGTTTACAAAAAAACAATTGGCTACCTATAAAAACCTATTGGCTCACCACACATCTTCTTGTGAGCCAATAGTAAGTTTTTTAAGGTCATAGTAAGAGCCATTATAGATATTAAAATCAACATACCCCTTTATACCTGGCAACTTACCCACATCAGTATGTTGCCAGAATTTCCAATTTCCCTTGTATTCAATTTTGTCAACATAGTAGTGGGCTATCCAGTAAGGATAGTCTTCAAAGACAGGCGTGCTGAGATATTGCTCTTTAAACTTATAATAGGTGTAAAGGATGGGCTTTACATGATACTTATCTTCAACAATATGCAGCCATGTAAGGATGTCTTGTTGAAACTCTTCCACACTTTTATCAGCAGGTTTATGTTCAACATCAAGCACAGGTGGCAGGTCGCCCTCTTGCAGATGCACCTTATCAAGAAAATGATAGGCCTGTGAACGTGCCGACGACTTATTGCTCCAAAAATGATAAGCGCCACGAATATATCCGTTTTCACGAGCTTGATAAAAATTATCAACAAACTTATCATCAAGTTTTGTTGAACCTTCAGTAGCTTTAATCATGATAAAGCGTAGCGGATAGCCTTCAATCATGGCATCGCGCAACTTATCCCAATCAATCTCGCCCTGATAGTGTGAAATATCAACACCGTGTATCTCATAACCCTTAGGATAGTTGGCATCGCCAAACAAAGCACGCCAACGAAAGCCCGTAGGACTGACAAAGAAATAATAGAACAGCCATGCATAGAGCAAGGCTGCCAAAGAACCACCTATCCACCACCCCATGCGCATATGCTGTCCGAACAAGTTTGACAGCCACGACGGCTTACCCGAACGGCGTTGGCGCGTCGGTTTACGGCGATTGGGTGTGCTATGCGTAGTGGTTTTGCCGTGAGACATACGAGTGATTATTATATATTGAAGACAAATAACGGCTGAAACAAAAAGTGATAACAGCCGAAACAGCGAACGGTATATTTATAAAAGTTGACGAGTTGGTAAACATGATAAATGCCCAAGAAAAGGGCGATACGTATCTATTACCGACTCGTCAACCTAATGATATTCATTTTATTCCTTATTAAGCCGAGGCTAACAACAAGGAACAAAGCATGCGTTTATTACTTCTCTTGCTCGAGAGCAAGAGTGCGTGTGGTCTGATCGCAAACCTCGCTCGGACCCCAATACTGGATAGGACCAGGATAGACGTAGCAAGTGTTCTTAGCCCACTCGTCGCGATGAGCAGCGAAGGTCTTGAAGGGTTTGCCGTCGAGTTCAACGAGGGCCTTGCGGATAACGGGCTTCATCTCGCCATTACGACGTTCCATGTTCATCATCATAGTGATGGGCACACCGCCAGCCTTCCACTGGTCAGTACCAGCAGTAGTGTTCTTCACGATAGCCATGTAGCCAGTCTTACCGTTGGCAATGAGCTGAGCAGCGCTGGTACCGAGAGCATAGCAGTAGTCGGCATCAAAGTTAGAAGGAGCTGCGCAGCGTCCCTCGTAGCCGAAGAAATGATGCAGAGCTGAGAAAGAGCCAGTATACTTGCCCTCAGCCTTCCACTGAGCGAGCTTGTCGCCTACCATCTCTGACAGCAGTTTCTCGGTCTCGATGAGCGATACCTGTACGTTTCCGTGGGGGTCGCGGTCGAGTGAGAGCTGACGAGCAACACCCTCAGGCAGTGTCTCGAAGGTAGCCTTGTTAGCCTCGCTAAGGTGAGCGAGGATATATTCGCGCTGAGCATCTTTGTCAAGATCCTTGTAGTCGGCACCGTGAGCAGCGAGCAAGTCGTTCAGTTCCTGGATAAGACGACCGATAGCGGGGATAAACTCGATAAGACCCTCGGGGATGAGCACAACACCGAAGTTGTTGCCCTGGCTTGCACGGTAAGCAACAGTCTCAGCAATCTGCTCTACCACCTGGTTCAAGGTGAGGTCTTTCTGCTGAATTTCCTCAGAGATAAGGCAGATGTTGGGCTGTGTCTGCAGAGCACACTCAAGAGCGATGTGAGAAGCCGAGCGACCCATCAGCTTGATGAAGTGCCAGTATTTGCGTGCAGAGTTGCAGTCGCGCTCAATGTTACCAATAACCTCAGCATAGGTCTTGCAAGCAGTATCGAAACCGAAGAAGTCTCAATCTGGTCGTTCTTCAAGTCGCCATCGATGGTCTTGGGGCAACCGATAACCTGTACGCCATAGTTCTTGGCAGCATAGTATTCAGCCAGCACGCAAGCGTTGGTGTTTGAGTCGTCACCACCAATAATAACGAGAGCCTTGATATCGAGCTGACGCAAGATTTCGATACCCTTCTCAAACTGAGATCCTCCTCAAGTTTGGTACGACCAGAACCAATAAGGTCGAAACCACCAGTGTTGCGATAGTCGGCAATCAGTTCTTCGGTAATTTCGATATACTTGTGATCAACGAGACCGCCGGGGCCCATCAAGAAGCCATAGAGACGGTTTTCGGGGTTCAGCTTCTTAACCTCGTCGAACAGACCGGAAATAACGTTGTGGCCACCAGGAGCCTGACCTCCACTGAGGATCACACCAACGTTCATAGCCTTGGTGGTCTCGCTCTCTGCGGGAACAAACTCTACCAACGGCATACCGTAGGTATTGGGGAAGAGCTGTTTGATTTCTTCCTGATTGTCAACGCTCTGAGTAGGAGCACCTTCCATTACTTTTACTGCACCTTGAAGAGCTTTCGGCAGCTTAGGCTGATAGGCAGCTCTTGCTTTCTGCAATGCACTTTTTTCCATAAATGAATGTTCTGTTAAAAAATTATATTAATATAATGTATTCCGTTTTTTCCTAATTCGGTGCAAAAGTACGCTTTTTCTATGATATATTAAAACAAATAAAAAAGAAAACCTATTTTTATCATAATTTTTTAATCTTTCTTTTGTATTTATTATTTTTTTCTCTATCTTTGGCGTGGAAATACTAACAAAAGAAATATGGCTAACAAACGTAAACTTAAGAAAGCAATCAATTCAGTATGCGGCGAGTTGTTCGCCGAATGTGTGGCAACATCATTGTACAGCGGCAAGCCCGAACAAGACAATGTGCATGCTCTTTTGACATCTATCTTAGTGATACATAACGACTTTACACGCGTGTATCGCACCCTGAACCTGGCATGAAAGCCAAGGCGTATTATAAGGCCATTGTGGCCGACTTCAACAAGCAGATAGCAGAGGAGCCGACCAAATCACAAATTTAGGTTAACACCTCGCCAGCCATTAGCTGGCACACATCATCTCCCCAAAGAAAAGAGAAGGCCATCATTGTGCGCCATTGTCTCAATGCGACGTTACACAACGATGGTCTTCTTTATTTTTGAAAATCAGAATAAATAATACAATATATGTGGCAGAAATTTTGCGCTTGGATGTTATACAAGCGTATGGGCTGGTCAAAAGACATTAACCAGCCACACCCCAACAAGTATATCATCTGTTTAGCCCCACACACCAGCAACTGGGACTTTCTCATTGGCCAGCTATTTTCTGGGGCTGAAGGCATGAAAATAAACTTTCTGATGAAGAAAGAATGGTTCTTTTGGCCCTTGGGGCCCATCTTTCGCAAGATGGGCGGCATTGCTGTCTTTCGCGACCGACACACCAGTATGACCGACAATCTGGCCGAAACAGCTAAGCGCCTATCATCATTCAAGCTCTGCATCACACCCGAAGGCACCCGCTCGCTGAACCCAGAATGGAAGAAAGGCTTTTATTATATCGCGCTAAAGGCAGGCATACCCGTGCTGCTTTACGGTGTCGACTTTACCGACAAGCGCATTGTGTGCAAGAAGACCATTATACCCTCGGGCAACATCGACAAAGATATGCGCGAGATAAAACTATATTTCAAAGATTTTAGAGGCAAAAATCCAGAGCTCTTTACCATAGGCGAGCTTTAATGGCAAGACAAGCCTCATCCCCCCATCGACAACGAAAACAAAAACAATGACACGGCACAAATATATAACCTACATTCTCATTCTTTGGGCGATACTCTACACGGGCATCGCCCAAAGCGCATTTGCTCAAACCGATGACAGCGAAGCACGTCTGAATGAACAAATAAACCACTACTTCGCCCATTATCATCCCGACGACGATATACATTGGCCCAACCCGCCACAGGTGCAAAGCTATAAAGTTGACGACCTATTGCGACGCGTTACCGTACAGGTTGACGCCACTTTTGCCAACCAAACTTCACTCCCACAATGGTGAAAAAGGTATATAAAAAGCTGAGACGCAGCTTGCCACGCCCCTTCAACAAATATAGTGTGAAGGTTATGTGTTGTGGCCTACCCATCGAACACCTGTCGGCTCCCTACCCCGACATGGCTGGTATGAAACCTGGCCAGTGGGGACGCATCAATTATACAGGCAAGCCTTGGGTTGACAACGTGTCGCGACCCAATGCCATCACACATGGCCTTTATAACCATCACCTATCACTTTGGGCCAGCCATGGCCTCTTTTTCGATGCCAACAAGCAGCGCTGGCGCTGGCAACGCCCTAACCTTTTCGGCACAACTGAAGACCTTTTCACACAAACCATCGTGGTGCCATACCTTATGCCGATGCTACAAAATGCGGGTGCAGTAATCTTTACGCCCCGCGAACGCGACTGGCAGACCCACGAAGTGATTGTTGATAACGATATGGCCACGGACAAAGGCTATAGCGAAGAAGGACAAAAATGGCACCGAGCTCCCCTCAGCGGCTTTGCTCTGCACAGCGGATGCTATCAAGATGCCGAAAACCCATTTGCCGCTGGAACTGCCCGCATGACGGCTACCACAAAACGTAAAAGCAGTTCGGCCACAGCCACTTACCAGCCAAACATACCTGAAGAGGGGCGTTATGCCGTATATGTAAGTTACCAAACGGTAGAAGGCAGCGTTGACGATGCCGAATATACGGTGTATCATAAAGGACAGAGCACCACTTTTCGCGTAAACCAACAGATGGGTGGGTCAACGTGGGTGTATCTTGGTACCTTCGATTTCGACCGCGGAAGCAATATATATAATAAGGTAGTGGTGAGCAACCAGTCGGCCAAACGTGGCATCGTAACCACCGATGCAGTGCGCTTCGGTGGCGGCATGGGCAACATTCAACGCGGAAGCAGCGTCAGCAATATGCCCCGATGCCTTGAGGGCGCACGCTATTGGGCACAATGGGCGGGCGCGCCAAAGTCGGTTTACTATCTTAGAGAAGGAGGCGACGACTATGCCGACGACCTCAACTCGCGCTCGCTGATGACCAACTGGCTGGGGGCGGATCGGTTTATATGCCCGCTCTTGAGGGCAAAGGGGTGCCTATCGAACTGAACCTGGCCTTGCACAGCGATGCTGGCTACGACGAGTTTGGTGGCGATGCCCTTACAGGATCGCTGGCCGTATGCACCACGCGCTTTAACGATGGTAGGCTGAACAGTGGCGTTTCGCGCATGCTGTCGCGCGACTTTGCCGACTCGCTTCTCAATAACACCTACCGCGACATTCATTTTGCCTATCGTCGCTGGGCAAAACGTTATCTGTGGGACCGCAACTACTCTGAGACACGGTGCCCCGAGGTACCATCGGCCATCCTCGAAATGCTATCGCACCAAAACTTTAACGACATGAAGATGGGGCAAGACCCGAATTTTAAATTCACCTTGGCTCGTTCTATTTATAAAACCATTCTTAGGTTTATAAACACGCAACATGGGCAACCCTGCATCGTACAGCCACTGCCGCCCACACATTTCAGCGTCAACATGCGCGAACAGGGCACAATAACACTGTCGTGGACCCCTACCATCGACCGCAAGAACCCACTGCCATGCCCACCAGCTATAAGCTATACACAGCGGCGGGCAGCGCAGACTTTGACAATGGTACGCTGGTAAACACCACACACTACACGTTTAAGCCCGAACCTGGCGTTACATATCGCTTCAAGGTGGCAGCTGTAAACCGTGGTGGCGAGAGCTTCACCACTGAGACATTAGCAGCCCTTTACACCCCCACAGCCACCAAGACGTTGCGCATTGTAAACGGTTTTCATCGTTTAGCAGCACCCGCCATCGTTAACAATGTGGGCGAAGAGGGATTTGACTTTAACGCTGACATGGGTGTGCAACGCGATATCTACGCGGGATGGAACGGCGCACAAACCTGTTTCGATAAGCAACGCATGGGTAAAGAAGGACCTGGTGGCCTAGGCTATGGTGGCGACGAATGGGCAGGAAAGTTTATCATGGGCAACACCTTTAACTTTGTAGCCGAACATGCCGAAGCCATTGGCAACAACACTTGCAATATTGTAAGTTGCTCGGCCGATGCCGTTATCGACGGACAAGTAAAATTGAGCGATGCCAATGCCATCGACCTCATCCTCGGATTAGAAAAAAATGATGGCCACTCGCTCATCGTTTACAACGCATTGCCCATAGCATTACAACGCAAACTGACCGAATATCTGCGCAACGGTGGCCGACTAATGATGAGCGGTGCCTACATAGGCGAAGACATGACAAAAGAACAAGACAAGGCGTGGCTGGCCGACTTATTGAAAGTGAGCTACGAACCTACCGACAACATACAACAAGGCAAGCTAAACGGTTTGGGAATGGATTTCGACATCTACCGCACACCCAACGACAAGCATTATGCCACACAACACCCTAACGTGCTGGCCCCCCTATCGCCAGCCTATTGTGCTATGCAATATGCCGACGGCACATCGGCAGCCGTAGCCTATGATGGCGCCGACTATAAATGTATCGTAGCAGGCTTTCCATTTGAATGTATTACCGACAAGGGACTACAAGCAAAACTGATGAACGGTATGCTACGCTTTATATTAAAATAAAAAAACACCACACACTTACCTATCATGGGGAGGCTGTGTCGCAAATATCAGTTACAGCGACACGGCCTCCCCTCTTTTTATTGTTAAAACAAAGTTTTCTTTTCATCATCACCTTTGTATCAGCTATTTGTAAACCCTGAAACACATAGCATAGAAACACTTAACAGTTAGCATTTTTAGGTAAACATAGGATTTTAGAAGGTAAAACAACATGTATATAATGTTAATTTAGTTAATTATTTATAATTTAATGACTCAAAATAAAATTAGCCACCCCTCATTTTTTCATATATCTAAAAATGTACGTACCTTTGCACCTCGAATTTATACATATACATAAAGTCTAACTTTATTAATTTTTTAATTAACATTTAATAATTTATGTCAATTTCAAGAACGTACAACCGTTGGCAGACTTCAACTGGGACGAGTTTGAAAATGGTGGTAATGCAAATGTCAGCAAGCAGGACCTTGAGAAAGCTTATGACGAAACCCTTAACAAAGTATCTGAGCATCAGGTAGTAGAGGGTACTGTAATCTCTATCGACAAGAAAGAGGTGATTGTAAACATCGG
>ERZ859937.870-NODE-870-length-10959-cov-1.801174_pt1 | contig 10959 bp, 9 predicted proteins | sample MGYA00509985_ERZ859937 | MGnify/ENA primary metagenome ERZ859937 (study PRJEB30046, sample SAMN00715169) | human gut metagenome | study: EMG produced TPA metagenomics assembly of the A metagenome-wide association study of gut microbiota in type 2... | reverse complement strand
CGAAGGTTCAGAGCTGCCATTATTCCAATTTGTCTAATCATTATCCTATACTGGTGGAGAGCACAAATTTCTAAAAACTATAGGGAAAAGCTGCGCCTTCTCGAAATACAGGCTTTACGCACTTCCAAGTCAGAAGATAAAGCCTATATAGCTAAGCTTGAGGAAGAAAATAAGAGACTGGGTGCTATCGTTCATAAAGATAATAGAATCGTAAATGCTATGGCCGACTCTGTATGCACTTATCTTATGACGACTGAAAAATCGGATATTAATACCCTACGTTTAAAGGGCTTATCTTTGTCTGATGAAATAAACTCAATCAAGACATATAGGCAGGAGCTTTTAAATCAATGTGTACCAAATATAACCTCTATTCCGCAAACAGGATATTCCGGTATTGATGCAATTATTTCTTTTATGACAAAAGAAGCTTCCGCTGATAACATTAATTTGAAATTCAATTTTGATGGTACATTTTTTAATTCAATATATTCCACCGCAAATGAATTGGATCTTGTTCACCTTTTTTCAGATTTATTGGAAAATGCAATAATAGCAACTAAATGTGCCCATGCTAGCTCTATTGAATTATCTCTTCAAATGCTAAAAGGAACTCCAACCATCTCTGTTTCAGATAGTGGAATTCCTTTCGAAATTGATACATATATGAAATTTGGTATTTCCGAAGCTTCTACTCATACAAATGAAGGTGGTACCGGTATCGGTTTACTGGATACCTGGACATTCAAAAAGAAATATCATGTCTCACTGATCATAGAAGAATTAGATAATAACATTTATAGCAAAAGACTTTCGTTTTTATTTGATGGTAAAAATCGATACCTAATTATATCAAGCAGATATCAACAAATACGTTCCTATCAAACTAGGTCTGATTTGCTTGTTATAAGCAGTTCTGAAAATAATGCTACTTATCTCGCACTTTCTCGATAAGCACAGTATAATGGTCTATAGCTGGACAATCAAGATGTCAAGTAATGGACAAAATAAGGAATCATAACCAATAAGAATACAATCAGATTATTTTGTACTTACGCTAAATTTCCCTTGCAACCATTCATCAAAAGCTCCTCCTTAATATGTTCATCACATATAACACCAGAAAAATCATATGCACCAACATTAAAGCTATTAATAATTTGTGTCTGTGCATGATAATCGCAGAATAAATCACTCAAATAATATATACGACCTAAGGAAGTAATAATAATTAATTCTTCATTCTCATAATTAAACGAGACATCAAGTATTTCTCCCTCAATGCTAATCCTTGGTCCAGCTTCATACCAGTTTCCTTTTCTGCCATTATCCCAGGAAAAATATCTAAATACTATTACTTTACTATAAGAACTTACACACGCAACCGCCATCTTCTGATCATTCCACGCGATTATTCTCGGATTCGAATGTGTTTCAAGCTTACGTGTTCTCTGTCCTGTTCCAGTGTGATACATACTTACCAAACCATTAGAAGTAGCTACAGCAATAAAAGGTTCTTTATCAAACGCATATATACCTCGTATCTTACATAATTTTTCTCTATTAACCTTCATCAATCTATCATTTCTGATACTATTAAATATCACCTTCCGCTCATGCTCATCCACCATCGCCAGCTTCCCATTAGGAAGAAACGCTGCCTGACTCAAATTTTCAGGAATATAAGAATAATTGCTGGTCAATACATTTTTTACTTTAGAGTCCAAATCAAACAATACTAAGCCATTTCCATCGTAATATAGTATTTTATTCTCATAAGATGAATACTTCATATTGGAATTTGATAACGGTTCAGCTTCCAAATAATAAAAATTATCTTCATCATACCAGTTCCAGCACCAGAATCTATCATCTGTTTTTCCAAGAATCCAATCACCTGTTGCAAGCATATATACATTTTGCGTATTACCTGGGCAAAACCTTTCCATCTGTTTCTTCTTGTGTGTGATATCCCACATTTGGATTTTTCTCTGGTCATTTTCAATTTCGTAGTCAAGTGTTACCGCATGACTTCCATTAGACGAAATCGAAGCTGATTGCAATACAGTACGTCTGCTCGATAATATATGCTTTATTTGTCCACCCTTATAACAAATCCTTGTTAATCCATCCGGAGCTGAACCAGCCATTAACTCCTTATCTCTTGAAACAGCTTTACCCGACTTATCTACTCTATTAAACCTAATACTTGACTTATCCGGTTTATTTTCTGTATTCACGATCCACACATTATCATTTAATTCGAAAGCGATAATCTCATCATGCTGTCTTGATTTTATCTTCAAGTAAAGGAAATTGTTCTCAAATGAAACGCTATATGGCTGAGCAGATAATCTCCATTCTCCCACACGATTTCCTGTTTCAACATTCCATATAGTCATAATAGAGTTCTGAAATCCTACAAGCCAATCATTATCATCTGAGAAAATCAATATATTATAATATGGGATTCTATCTTTCTCACATCCAATACTATAATCTGAAATGTCTGAATTTCTAAGACTGATATCTCCATTAGGAAGTTTAGGTAATCTCACATTTGTCAAATCCAGGCAAGTATAATCCGCATCTTCACATTGATACGAAGAAATCAAATTAAAAATCTGGTTATATTTTATATCATTAGCTTTTCCCTTTGCGTCATCTGAAACAAGCTTAGCTGTATTACTCCACATTTGACCATCCAGTTCCGATATATGTCTGATAATAGCCTGCGGAAACATTCTTGAATTCCATATACCATCTACATTATCCGCAGCAGTATATTTCACAATGTACTTAGCCGACAAAAAATCACGATAAATCTGATGGGGAAAATACACATAATTTCCAGACTGCTTCAACAGATTTGATTCATTCAATAAATAATCCTCTACCTCAAAACAATCAATTATAGGTTTTTGTCTAAGTCGGTATTTTGTTCTGATATCATTCATTACAGAATCAAAAGCTACAACATTTATAATAGAATCAGTTAAATCATGAAACGATTGCATGTCCATGCGAAAAGCATTAACATTCTCACAAGAGAAAGCAATTACTGATAAGATCTGTTGTATTGCCACGTATGCCATCATTATTTTCTCGCCACGCACATCTTTTCTGTTCAATAAAATAGCAATCTGTGAGGTATAATAATTTTCCAGTAAATCCGATGCATTATCTACTGCATAATTCCATTTCAAAAAAGAAATATCTCTGTACTTTTCCATTACAGGATAAGTCTTTTGGTACATAGAAGCCATCATCGGATTTCTTAAGAGCTGTTTTAATGTATAATTTTTTTCTATCTCGTTCCATTGACTCTCAGTAAACACCTGTTTCAACTGTTCATCACGTAATAACAATAATACCGCATCCTGGAAACTTCCACACCATATTTGTATAGAAAACTTCCTCTTGATGAAACAATAATCTGTACCCGTTTTTCCATTGCAAGCATATTTATTTCTTTGGAAAATTTTTGTTCAGCCAAAACCTCATTCATGCCATCAAGAAAAAGAATAAGTTCATTAAGATTATAATCTTTTATACAAGCTCTTATCGACTGTCCGAATGCCTCAAGCTGTTCCAGCGATAAAAATAAGACGGTCTTTCCCGACTTCGAAAGACGAAAACAGGCATCAAGCATCATAGTACTTTTTCCCATTCCGCCATTGCCCAATAAAACAAAATTCTTTCCTGTATTAACAAGCTCAACCAAGGGATTATCATTAGAGTAAATTTCATTATCAGATTCAATGTTTGCAAACAACCCGGAAATGATTTTTGCTGGCATTTTTGCTTTATAAGATTCATTATTTTTCTCTGCTTTTACACATTCAAATGATCTGCCATCATTGCATTTTGTAGAGAGCCGTAAAGTATATGTCTTGCTATTTCGCCACAAAATCGGGTATTCTGCCCATCCCTCCGGTGAAAACCAATTATAAGCACGAATATCTACCTGCCCTGTTTCTGTATCATATTCTCCTACCAGAAATGTAGACTTACATCTATCCTCAATTTTAAGTTCCCCACACTGAATAGAATGAATATATCCACATGGTTTAAGATCATGATAATGCTCGTGACCTGCCAGCCATAAATATATATGATAGTCATCCAGCATATTAGAAACCATTCTGCGTTCTTCAGGATCCAAGGATGTGATTGCATAATGAGATAAAACAATTGTTGGTTTGCTATCATTTAAATCATCCAATGCCAGTTGAAGCTGCCTTGAACCAATTATCAAATCTCTATTCTGTTTCTCGGAATATGCCAAAGTACTGTCTATATGCAAAATATTGAAATGCTCTGTCTCAACAACAAAATGTGGTTTTAAATAATCATCATATAATTGTAATTTATCTCTATCATATATTTTCCCGAGGAAGCTCCTAAACTCTTTCTCACCATCATGCAAAGCCTGCAGTGTAGAATCACCAATATTTCCAAGCTCGGTTTTGTAATTCCTACTCCAGCTTTTATTATCATGCCATAACATATTCTCTACAACATTCTCACGATCTGATGCAGTTCGATTGACATCATGATTTCCCGGAACAATAAATAAATTATCCAAAGAAATATTACGAATCTCACAAAGATTTTTCAAAAAATCTGCACTCGGAAATGGTTCTCTCCAATGCTCTGCACTCGAATCTCTGATATCCCCTGTACAAAATACATAATCATACTCGATGTTATTTTCCAATATATATTGAGGAAGTTTTCTGCGCATCCTAATAGATTCTGTCTCATTTGTATTTAAATGCAAATCTGAAATATGTAGCCATCTGATAATTGACAATGTATCTTCTCCTTTGCTTATTCACATAATCAGGTACACTGTCATTTTACCACTTATTTAAGGAAAAGTCTCATAAAAGAGCAGAAAATTCCCATCGGGAAAAACGCATAGTTGAGGATACCTTCAGAAAAGCCATCCTGAAGTACGGACGTTTTGACAAATGCTACTTTGATAATGGCTCACAGTACGTTGCAAAGCAGCTTAAACTCTCGCTTGCCAGGCTTTAGATACAGATCGCATTTGCACCTTTAAGAAGCGGAAAATCGAAAGGAAAAATTGAAAAATTCCATCAGGTAGTAGATGATTTCATTGCAAAAGCAAAGGCAAAAAAGATACGTACACTTGATGAACTGAATCATTACTGGAAAATTTTCCTTGAAGAATACTATCATAACAAAGCCCACGAAGGAATCAGGGAATACTACTAAAATAGTCCGTTAGTATTAAATCACACATCTTCAGATGGACTTTGTATGAAAAAACAGCTCCCCTATTTTTCATAGACTAACTGCTCAAACCTCTGGTTCCATATTAAATTTTAATTTTCTGAAATGTCTTCTGTCCGGCTTAACTGCTTGCGAACATCACGTCCTCGATACATAATTCGAACTATATACACTATTTCATTTTCATCATTTGTCTTATAAAATACCAAATAATTGTCCACCGGAAAGAACCGAAGTCCTCTACTGTGCCATGGTTCTTCCTCATAAAGCCGGTTTCTATTCGGCATGGTGTCCAGCTTTCGAATAGCAGCCATAATTCGGTCTGTCTGTCCGGCAGCGTTCTCTGGAGCTAACAGTTCCTCTGAAATATATCTGAAAATATTTCTCAGATCTCTTTTGGCTCCTGCTGTATACATCACTTTATATTTCATATACCAAATTCCCGTTTCATTTCTGCTTCAACTTCATCTGCTGAATATACTCTGCCTGCTTTAATATCTTCCATGCCTTTTTCTATTTCTGCATCGAACTGTTCCTTTGTAAGAGAACCATACGCAACAGGTTCCTCATAAGCCGGAAGTTTCATTTCAAAAGGAATTCCTCTCTGGAGTACAACTGTCTCAGAAACATTCCTACCGCATTGGACATTGGGATGCCAAGTCGATCAAGCACCTGCTCTGCCTGCTCTTTTACTTCAGGCTCAACACGTACAAATACATTTGCTGTTCTTGCCATAGATATCGCCTCCTCTTTTTTCTTCATTATATTTCGTTTGATTGCTAATTGCAAGCAGTTTGCAAAAATACTGTGTACCATCAGTACTATCGACGAAATTAACAGACTTTATTCAGAAGCTGTCCGTAACAGGTCTCAAATAATGCCAGGCCGTACTTTCAAACGAAAAAAGAATAAAGCAAAGGGACGAACACACTTTAACAATCAAAAAGTTTCTTTTTGATTGAAATAAAAATTATACTAATTAATAGGACTTTCACGGAGTCCTTGTTAAAGTGCGTCATTTTCTGAATTACTTTATTTTTTAACTTCTATTTGATAACTTTATCTTGCATCAACTTAAGACTTTTTCTTAAGTTGACACTATTTTGACCACATTGATGTTACCCTCCAGAAATTTTGCGACTAAAACTCTTATTTATAGCTTATTTCCTGGATTCTCGGAAACATGACGAGGTTTTCAAGAATCCAGGAAATATATAGCTTTGCCTTGCAAAAAATGGATGGAATTATAATTTCATCGTACTCAGCTAAAACATTTCTCGTATTTGAAGAAGGGTTTTCATAATAGTTTTTACTGCAATAAAGAAACTGCCAATGGTAACTAAGAAAACTGTAATATTTTCAATCATCGCTTTTATTCCTGTTGATGAAATGTTATCTGTATTAAATAGCTTCATTTTCAATTTAACAAAAAGAGCATTCATAAAACTATATAAATCATTTAATTTTGTTATTACATAAATACAACTGACAAATACACCTAAACATGCCATAATAAACCAAAAAATATTTAACGATGGCATATTTAATAAATAATTCATTGAAGGTATCAATATACAGAAAAATATTAAAAACCTAAGCGACTCATATCCAACATATTCTAATCTCTCAATTCCTTTAGCTATTAACATCCAGCACGCAAATCCTATTGAAGATGCATAGGTAAAAGCCGTAGTTAAATTCTTGTCATCTTTATATATCCACGTAAAAATTCCAAATATTATTGCTGAAATTAAAAAGGCTGATGAAATTTTGAAAGAAATATTCTCATCAGATCCAAAAATTTTCTTAAAAAAATTTTTTCTAATTAATGTATCGGTCTCCATTGTCTTACCTCCTAGTATTCATTATGTATACACCTTTCGTTGCCACGATGTGTGATGAAATTTTCCACATAAAATAATATCACCCTGAATTAACATACATCCGCTGCAATAACATTCAATACAAATCTCTGAGCCTTTATCCTCGCCGCTATCATCAAAATTATATATATAAACGCCAAGAAAACTATTGCTTTCCATTTTAATGCAAACATCTGCAACACAACTGACAATCCTAAATACATTATCAATATTATAATGTTAACTGAGGTAAGATCTCTGCATAATAAATAATCGCGATTTGATACTTCAATCATCTTCTCTGTTTTGTGCTTTTTATATATTCCGTACCACACAGCATTCTCTAGCTTCTTACGCTCTTTCTCTGATGATATTCCACTTAATTTGTCATAAATCTCCGAATATTGATATAACACTGCCTCTCTGGTAAATCTATCATCTTTTATTTTTTCATTTTTGATATCCGAAAAGACTGTGGTTCCTGGCATACTTTTCTGCCAAAACACAATTCTCTCTTTTACTTTGTTATCTATCACACTATCAGCTATTATCACAAAAATAATCATGATTGAAGTAGATAGAAGCGAATTGATAATTGTAGAAAACAATTGTAGCATTTCCAAATTCAAATTATTGAACGACCATATTCCTTCTATATACATGATTATCAATGATATTCCCAAAACGTATGCTGTTAATTCCTTACTTCTATAATCCTTGATATCCATTATAATTCCTTTCATCTTTAAGCAATATAAATTGCTGATACTTTATCAAAAGCCACCTTCAATGCATTCATAAACCCTTTTTTCCTATTTTTAAAAAGTATTCGTTCTGATTTCGACGTAGGAAAGCCAAACATCCCTTTATTTTCCAGTTCATTTGTCTTTCGCAGAGCAAGTCCGCTTTCCAATGATACCACTTGCTTCGCATACCACAATATAATGTCTTGTCTTGCATGCATCAGCTCTGACAGAATTTGCTTTTCATACCCCTCTTCCCATATGCATGTATTTGCAACAACAAAATCAAATTTCCCAATACCGGGAGACTTACATATCTCCCACACCTCACCAACATGTCCAGTAATAAACAGACCGTTGATGTCATCAATTGTATTACATTTATAATAAAATCTATTATTAATATCCTTAACAATGATGTGCCACCTTGATGGTGACACACCGGTTATCATACCAATAAACTCCCTTCTGGCAGCCAATTCATCTTTACTACATACAATACCATTCCCATTTGTTACAATCCATTCCACCTAATTTAACCTTCCTTTCTGATGAACTACCGTTTCCATATCCATCATAGCCCGTTTCCTTCGGGAGCTTTATAACTCCATTTTTAGTATTGTAAGCAGCATTCATTTTTTCCGTTTTCATATACTCTATAAGCTTATCTGATCCACCACTTGTTGCTCCGCTTCCTGTATTATCAGATACTAAAAATTCCTTTATATATGAATCTTCCAAAGCATCAAATATCTTCTGAGCACTTTCCAGCTTTCCATGATGAGGTAATTGAATCAGGTCATATTTATCAAGATCATGAAGATATACCGTGGAAGCATCGCCACATAATAAAACTTCCGATGCATCATCAATCTTAATATTTAGTTGGACACTAGCTGCATTCATAACCGTTTCGTCATCTATTTTCGCACCTGAGCTTTGCTTTTCAATTGCCTCAGCAACTACTGCTGCAAACTCATCTACTGTTGGTCCTACTATTTTACCGGTTGACACTTTTGTATCTACCTCTGCATTCTTTACAGTAAATTCATATTCCTCTGCCTTCTCCACAATATCCTTAATATTATTGAACAATTCCAATATATGCTCACGAGTTGCCTTTTCAGTTCTCCTGTCATCATCTAATATATCCAAAATCTCCTTAGTTGCCTTAAGATATAATGAAGTATACAACGTAACAGTATAGTTATTCTCATATAGATACTCCATTAATGCTGATATACCATTGATATGATCTGAATCATTATGCGAGATTACGATATGTACATCCTTTATTGCTAAATGCTTTTCCAAATATGCTTCTACCTCATCAGCATGTCTCTGATGTCCACAATCATACACTATCAGGCTTGTATCATCTAATAACATAATACAGTCCCCGTATCTTGTGTCCATATCATCATCGTAATGACTTAAAGCTTGTAATTTCATATTCTGTTCCTCCTTGTTCATGAAATTTTTCGATTTATTAGCACTCATCCGTGTCCTTTGCTAATAAAACAATAGCACCTTTTTCTATACAAGTCAACATGCTAAAACGATTTTTTCGTTTTTATCCAACTTTTTTTATTTGTAAGCTTATATTTTCATCATTTTAAATTGACAAAAGCGTTTTTTTCGCTTATTATAAATAAGCGAAGGAGATTAATATGTTAATTAATTTTACTGTTTCAAATTTTCTTTCTTTTGATGAAAAGCAAACATTTTCAATGGAAGGAGGAAAAGCACGAAAGCACTCAAAACGATTATATAAGGACTCTCATGTAAAACTCACCAAATGTAAAGCTGTCTTTGGAGCTAACGCTTCTGGTAAATCAAATTTAACTAAGGCATTTGAATTTGTACAGGATATCATTCTAGATAAAATGCCAATTGGTTTTACGACAAAATATTTCCGACTCAAGCCGAACAATCAGGAGCTTCCATCAACATTTGAAGTTGAGTTATTATTGTCAAGAAAACGGATTGTTTATGGTTTTTCTGTTTTACTTAAAACCGGAATAATATTAGAAGAATATCTCTATGAAAAAACTTCAGATTGCACAAACAAAAACCTCTATAACAGAAACACCGCTGATTCAATTTTCACGGTAGGTGATTATTTTAGGAAAAGCAGTTCCAAGGAAAAGCTTCTCACATATGGTGAAGACAGCTCCTCTGATGCGGAAATACTATTTCTTTCTATAATAAATCATGGTAAATCGAAGATGTACGAAGATAATCCAGAGCTAAAAATACTTCAAGATATTTATCGCTGGTTCAGTAGAAGCCTGAATATAAGCTACCCAAACAGTATATTACCGGATACCCTTATTTTTCAAATTCGAATCTCAATGAAATAGCAAAACTACTGAATGCACTCGGCACTGGAATCAGCGACCTCAGAATAGTAACTGTTCCTCAGGATGTTATAAAAAGCCGTGTTCCAGAAGATGTGTACGATAAGGTTCTATCTGATCTCGAACGAAAAAAAACAAAGCTTCCAAACAAGCCAATTACATGCATGCTTCGTTCATATAAGGAATTTTATACCTTTGAATTAAATGAAAATAATGAATTAATAATTAAAACAATTGAATTCAGTCACGAAAAAGAATCTATATACTTTTCTTTGAATGAAGAATCTGACGGAACAGCCAGAATTCTGGACTTAATTGAAATATTACTGAAGATATCTGATAATAAGACTTTGATTATTGATGAAATAGACAGGTGTCTCCATCCCGTAATTACAACCAGGATTATAGAATTGTTTTTGAAAATCGCTGAAGAACGAAACACTCAACTTATTATAACCAGCCATGAATCCCGGCTCTTGGCTACTGAAATACTTAGAAACGATGAGATATGCTTTATTGTAAAAAATAAAGATGGTGCTTCAACCTTAAACCCGCTCGAATGCTATCAATTACGTGCAGACAAAAAAATTTATGCGGCAATGTTTGACGGAACACTTCCAGATGTTCTTCCAGCATATGACTCCGATAAAATGGAAAATATTTTGAAAGATGACAGAGCAGTTTTGAGACTATGAAGAAAAGTCTGTAAATAATAATCTTCTATGATAATTA
>ERZ859937.866-NODE-866-length-11026-cov-1.878862_pt1 | contig 11026 bp, 12 predicted proteins | sample MGYA00509985_ERZ859937 | MGnify/ENA primary metagenome ERZ859937 (study PRJEB30046, sample SAMN00715169) | human gut metagenome | study: EMG produced TPA metagenomics assembly of the A metagenome-wide association study of gut microbiota in type 2... | reverse complement strand
TCAAAGAAACCTTTCACACAACTGCTTCACAGGCTGGAGAAATCGCCCGTACCGCAAAAGTAAAACAACTTCTTATAGGACATTTTCAGCCCGCTACGAAGATGAAAGCATATTGTTACAGGAAGCATCGGATATTTTTCCTAACACTCTACTTGCACGGGAAACATTAAAAATTTCAATAGAATCCATTAAACCATAACATAAACCGGATATCTAATTAAAAAATAGAACATGAACACTTATAATGAGAAAGAAATAATAGCTTTATTACAGGACCCGGCACGACAAAAAGAAGCCTTCGAATGTATTGTCAACGAATACAGCGAACAGCTATATTGGCAGATACGCCGGATGGTACTTTCTCATGAAGATGCCAATGATCTGTTACAGAATACATTTATCAAAGCATGGACTAATCTAGAGTATTTTCGTGCCGAAGCCAAAATGTCAACCTGGCTTTACCGCATAGCTTTGAATGAATGCTTAACCTTTTTAAATAAACAACGTGCCACCAACCAATTATCCATAGACGACGCTGATGCAGATATGGTGAACAAACTGGAAAGTGATACATATTTTAATGGAGATGAAACTCAAATATTATTTCAAAAGGCATTACTGACACTCCCTGAAAAGCAGCGTATAGTATTCAATTTAAAATACTTTCAAGAAATGAAATATGAAGACATGTCTGAAATATTAGGAACAAGTATAGGAGCACTGAAAGCCTCCTACCACCATGCAGTGAAAAAAATAGAGAACTTTTTAAAAGAATACCTTTAAACCTTTTTAAAAGAAATGTATCTAACAAAGAAAGGAGAACCACTATGAAGGAAGAAGATGAACTATTAAAAAAATGCGGGACAAAAAATCCATTCATGGTACCCGAAGGTTATTTCGACAACTTCTCAAAAGAGTTGATGAATAAATTGCCGGAGAAGGAACAAACTTCTACTCCGCAAGAAACAATAACTACTTGGCAACGTATCAAGCCTTGGATATATATGGCAGCTATGTTTTGTGGATTGATGTTCAGCGTCAGAGTTGTTGTAGGTCCCCCTAAACAAGACACTCCTATTTTTACAGCAGCGGAAACTGAACAATTCTCAGACGAATATATTGAAACGATTTTAGATCATTCCATGATGGATGATTATACGCTCTATCAATACTTGACAGATGCAAATTCAGATATGTATAATTAAATAATAACCACATGATACAAAGACTGGTAACCTTGCTTATCACTTTATATATAAGCATTTCGCTACAGGCGCAAGACAAAAAGAAACCTGGTTTCACCAAAGAAGAATTCAGAGCTAGACAAGAAGCATATCTCACGCACAAAGCAGAAATAACGCAAGAAGAGGCCACTAAATTCTTCCCTATCTACTTCGAATTACAAGACCGTAAAAAAACAGTAAATGATAAAGCATGGGAGCAAGCACGCAAAGGCAAAAATCCTAAAACAACCGATGCCGAATACGAACAAATTATAGAAGGTATTGTCAAAGCAAGGATTGAAGCCGATAAATTGGATTTGGAATATCTACAGCGCTTTAAAAAAATCTTATCTCCCAAGAAAATATATAAGTTGCAACGTGCAGAGATTAAATTCCACCGTGATATCTTAAAAATTATGCACCAATCTCAAAAAAAATAAAAGCAACAAGAGATATTTCTAACTTTTTCCCCAAATCTATCAATCAACTTAGATTTGGGGATTTTTGTATTTAAAAAGTTCAGCGAAACGACAAAATGCTTAAGATGCTTCTTTTATAAAAACAAGTTAATTTTCTTGCTTATTAAGTTTTTGTTACATTGATTAGAATATGCTTTTATTTTTAAACATTTACCATCAAAAATATTTTGATTTATTAGATTTTATTCCTAGGTTTGTGCAAACCATAAACTTACAAATCTATTACAAACATTATGAAAAAGACACTATTACTACTATTCGTATGCTTATTCGTAGGAATAAGCCATGCACAAGCACAGGTAACAGTGAAAGGAACCGTTATCTCAAGCGAAAACAACGAACCGGTAATCGGAGCTTCCGTATTGGTAAAAGGAACAACCAATGGAACAATCACCGACATCAATGGTCAGTTTACACTTACAAACATCTCACCTACCAACAAAACAATTATTGTTTCTTTCATTGGAATGGAAACCCAAGAAGTAACCATCAAGCCGGAAATGAAAATTGTTATGACTTCAACAACAGAAGTGATGGAAGAAGTTTTGGTAGTCGCTTATGGTACTGCAAAAAAATCAGCTTTTACAGGATCTGCAAAAATGATTCATACAGAACAAATAACTAAACGTCCGGTTACTAATGTCATAGAAAGTTTATCTGGACAAGTGGCAGGCCTACAAATGACAATGACAAATGGACAGCCTGGCGAAACTCCAAGCATTCTGATACGTGGCATCAGTTCAATGAGCGCAAAAACAGATCCCCTCATCGTATTAGACGGTATGCCATACGAAGGAGGATGGAATAACATCAATCCAGCAGATGTAGAATCTATTTCTGTACTAAAAGATGCAGCATCCACAGCTCTTTATGGTGCTCGAGGTGCTAACGGTGTCATAATTATAACAACAAAATCAGCCAAAGCAGGCGATGCAAAAATCACAGTAGACGCTAAATGGAGTGCCAATACCCGTGGTGAAATAGAATATGACTACATAAAAGATCCAGGAGAATATTATCAAGCACACTATAAAGCATTATACAATTATTATTTAAATGCCCAAGGACAAACCCCTGACCAAGCATATGTCAGCGCAAATACTAATATGATAGGAACCAACAGCCAAACCGGCGGTTTATCCTACAACGTATATTCATATCCTGAAGGAGAATATCTGATTGGTAAAAACGGTCTTCTTAATCCTAATGCAAAATTAGGACGGATAGTAAACGGTTATTATCTCACTCCCGATAATTGGGTTGATGCCACATACCATACAGCTTTACGCCAGGAATATAATGTCAATATTTCCGGTGGAAGTGACAAAGCGCAAATCTATGCTTCTTTCGGATATCTAGATGAAGATGGCATCGCACAAGGTTCTGACTATAATCGTATTACCGGTCGTCTGAAAACGACTTACCAGGCTAAACCATGGATGAGATTTGGTGCCAATATCAGTTATACACACTCAATACAGAATGCAGCGGCCGGCGGCTTTGCCCAGGCATTCAATACAGCCCCTATATATCCGCTTTACCTACGTGATCAAATGGTAAGATCATGCAGGATAAAAATGGTGACATGTACGATTTCGGAGTATCCAACCAAGGTCCTCTAAACCGTCCCATCAACCCGAACTCTAACGGAATAAAATTAAGTCAGCTTGATACATATAACACCTCTGCAAATACTTTGAATGGAGACGCATTTATAGATATTAATTTCCTGAAAGACTTCAAATTCACATTCAATGCAGGCACTTCGATACGTGACAGCCGGTACAAAAATGCTTTAAATCCTTTTTATGGAACAGCAAATTCCTTGAATGGAAGCATCAATGTCCAGCATTGGCGTCGAACAACCCTCAACCTACAACAAATATTAAATTATAATCATAGCTTCGGATTACATAACGTTTCATTGATGGCAGGTCATGAAAGCTTTAATAACGTTTATGAAGAATTATACGCAGCCAAAAACAGTATGTTCTCTTTTTTTCAGAATCAAGAATTAAACGGTGCCATCAGTGGTACCAACGATGAGTCATCCTATAAGAGCAAATACAATACTGAAGGATATTTATTCCGAGGTATGTACGACTATGACGGCAAATATTTTTTCCAACTTTCTTACCGGCGCGATGCCTCTTCCCGCTTCCACCCGGAAATCGCTGGGGTAATTTCTACTCTGTGGGAACTGCTTGGATTCTTACCAAAGAAAAATGGTTGGATGACATTAAATGGCTCGATTTATTAAAACTAAAGTTTTCTGTAGGTCAACAGGGTAACGACAGAATAGACGATTTCTTATATGTAGATACTTACAATATCAATAACAGCAATAATGAGTTATCATTAGGTTTTTCCAGAAAAGGAAATAAAAATATTACCTGGGAAACCAATACAAATATAAATTTAGGTATAGAATTCGAACTATTAAAAGGCAGATTAAGTGGTAGCATAGAATATTTCAATCGCAGAACAACTGATATGCTTAACCGTTTTTCCGTACCTTTATCATTAGGGTACTCAGGCTATTATGACAATATTGGCGACATGAATAACAAAGGTGTTGAAATTGATTTAAAATATATACCAGTCAAGACTAGAAACGTAACATGGAATATTGGCTTTAATGCAACACATTATAGAAATAAGATCAGCCGTCTTGCAGAAAGTAAAAAAACAGACATTATAGATGGACATGCCGGTTATGTAAACGGTCTGTATTATTACGGAGAAGGACTTCCAATGTATACTAACTATGTTCAAAAATATGCAGGTGTGTCCGAAGAAGGCAAACCACAATGGTATTATACAGATAAGCAAACCGGTGAGATGAAAACAACAACAACCTATTCTCAAGCTGATCTATACTTATGTGGTGACGCTGTTCCAGACCTATACGGTGGTATCAATACCTCTCTTTCATTTTATGGTTTTGATTTCTCTGCACAAATAAACTACAGTATAGGAGGTCAGGCATACGACTATGGTTACCAAGCATTAATGTCACCTCCTACTTCAACTCATTTAGGATATAATGTTCACAAAGATATTTATAAAGCATGGAGCCCGGAGAATACTCAAAGTGATATTCCACAATGGCAATTCAATGACCTGTACAGTGTAAAAACATCCGACAGGTTTCTAACTAATGCATCTTCCATAAGTATTCAAAACATTCAATTAGGATATACTTTTTCAAAAAAAACACTTAGAAGTCTATATCTAACTAATCTGCGCATTTATGTGGCCTGCGACAATGTTTATTATTGGTCAAAAAGAAAAGGTTTCGATTCACGCGTAACATGGAACGGAAATAAAGATTCATCCGGAGAATATTCAGCCGTACGCGCATTCTCCGCCGGTCTAAGTTTACAATTCTAATCAACACATAAACAATCAAAAATATGAAAAAGAAATATATTACCAAACTAATGATTGCTGCATGTCTGTCATCAGCATTAAGCTTAAACAGTTGTATCGAAGAGGTATTTCCAGAAAGTAGCACAGCTACCATAGACCAAATAGGAAAATCTGACCAAGCTATCAGCGCAATGGTAAACTCAGTAGTCGCATTTATTAATGCATTTAGAAGTTACGGTCCACAATTTTATCATGATTTTGGATATAGTGGATATAATTTAATCAGAGAAAGTGCATGCGAAGACTTCTTCTGCCACGAACCCAAATTTGACTTTTTTGATACTTATGGAGTATGTAATGATTTGGGTGATGCTGATGTTGTCAATACCATTTGGTATTATAACTACAAGTTTCTGAATAATGTAAATAATGCACTGAGTGCTTTAGAAAAAGCAGATGATGCACCCGAAAACAAGTATTATAAAGGTATATGCCTATCTTATAGAGCCATGATATACATGGACTTAGTCCGAATGTATGAATATAAAAAAACAGGAGTAGAGAAATTAGATGCAGAAGCAGCCAGTAAAAATTTATATGGCATAACCGTACCCATTATTACCGATGAAACCACAGAAGAAGAAGGGCGTAATAATCCACGTGCTCCCTTCTATGCCGTATACAAATTCATATTAGATGATCTAGCCTCAGCTGAGGAGCTTTTGAGTGATTATCAACGCCCAACCAAAAACTTGCCCTGTACCCCGGTTGTCCATGGTCTGATGGCACGTATGTGGCTGGAAATGGGATCTCGTTTCGAACTTTACCCTGAAGATCTCAACACCCTAAACAACAATACAGATTTAAACATTGCATTAAAAGAAACTTGTTTCACTAAAGCAGCCGAATACGCACGCAAAGTCATTAACGAAAGCGGAGCAATGCCTCTGACCGAAAAGGAATGGTTTGGTGGAGACAGCTATACTACCGGCTTCAACAGTGTACTAACCAATTCATGGGTATGGGGATCCATCATGACTACCGAGGATGTACATAGCTATTGGCTCAACTTTGCCGGAAGCATGTGTCCTGAACAAACTTTCGGTTACGGTAACCGAAAATGGCAAGGATACAAGCTTATCGGCAAAAAATTGTTCGATCAAATACCAAATGCAGACTGGCGAAAAACAACTTGGATTGCTCCTGAAGATGCACACAAAGCTCCCGGAACTAAATATAAAACTTTGTTGACCGATGATGATTTCGCTGATATGCCTCCATATACAGGTATCAAATTCCGACCTAAAAATGGAGAAATGAACGATTATACAATCGGAGCTGCCGTTGACTATCCGTTAATGCGTATAGAGGAAATGTATTTAATCGAAGCCGAAGCAATAGGAATGAGCCAAGGATTAGCAGCCGGTATTTCTAAATTAGAAGATTTCGTAAATACATTTCGTTATAATACTTCTGTGGGTAGCTATACATGTAAAGTAAATGATCTAAAAGAGTTTCAAAAGAAGGTTGTTGAACAGAAACGTATTGAATTCTGGGGTGAAGGGATCATCTTTTGGGATTACAAACGGTTAGAGTTACAAGTTGTTCGTGGTTATCCGGGTACTAATGCTCCTATCGGATATCGATTTAATTCAATAGAAGGCTACTGTGCGCCCTGGATGAATATCTTTATCAGTCTTTATGAAAATGTATTCAACAAAGGTGCAGTTTTAAATCCTGATCCTTCACAAGCCATCAAAGAATGGGTAGAATAAAATTCATGTAAAACTTATTTTATAAAGAATGGGGAGCTGTCATAAAAAAAGACAACCCCTCATTCTTATAGAACACAATTTGATATCACCATACATTAAATTACCTAGAATAAATACAATACCCTTTATTGATTAAAACAGAAAAACAAGCAAGACAAAAATAACACACATCATAAAAAACAATTCTAACCCTACTATTTTTCTTCCTTTTTAGCCTCATTCCATATAGCATCCATTTCTTCCAAAGTCATATCCTTCAAGTTCTTTCCCTGTTTGATGGTGTGTTCCTCTAAGTAATTGAAACGACGGATAAACTTCTGGTTAGTGAGTTCCAATGCATTATCCGGATTAATCTTGTAAAGGCGGGCCGCGTTTATAAGACTGAACATTACATCACCGAATTCCGCTTCCGCCTTCTCCTTATCCATGTTCTCCACCTCAGCTTCAAACTCGCCGATCTCCTCTTTTACTTTAGTCCAAACCTGCGAACGCTCCTCCCAATCAAATCCCACGTTGCGGGCCTTGTCCTGAATGCGGTATGCCTTGATTAGCGAAGGCAAAGCAGGAGGTACTCCGCTCAAAACCATTTTGTTACCATCCTTTTCCTTCATCTTCAACTGTTCCCAGTTTTCAGTCACCTTCTCGGCAGTCTCGGCTTTCACTTCGCCAAAGACATGAGGATGACGGAAAATCAGCTTCTCACAAAGACAGTCACACACATCCTTAATATCAAAATCTCCTGTTTCACTACCTATCTTTGCATAAAAGGCCACATGCAACAACACATCACCCAACTCTTTACAGATATCCTTCTTGTCATCCTTCATCAAAGCATCACAAAGTTCGTAAGTTTCTTCAATCGTATTAGGACGTAGACTTTCATTCGTCTGTTTCCGATCCCAAGGACACTTCTCTCGCAACTCGTCTAAAATATCGAGAAAGCGGCCAAATGCTTCCATTTGTTCTTTTCTTGTAGACATTATTTGATATTACAGTTTAAGTATTAAAGTGAATCAGGAGTTAACTCTCGACTCTCATTGTTTACAGGTTTGTTGTCATACGAAATCAGCAGTCCTATCACTTCCGAATAGTTTTTCCGTCCGCTTTCTATCTTGTTCCCTTTCAGGTATAAGTCATATATAAGGTTCTGGATGTCACCGATTATGGGGTTATACTTCTTCATCCAGTACTCACTGTTCTTCTTAGCCAGTTCGATAATCTCCGGACGTATGCGCCGGAGGAGTTGTGTGTATTTTTCTTCGTCCATAAGTCGGCGGGCATTGCCCAGCACGTGCGGCAGTATAGAGAGATAACCGCTGAAGCGGATACCTTGTATCTGCGAACGTGTACATACTTGGTAGGCATAGAAGTTAGCTTCCGCCTCACTGGTGATACCTAACAAGTGGGCAAGTTCATGGGCATAGGTAGCGGGATATTGTACGGGAAGTAAATCTCCGTTCAAGGTAAACTCGCAGAAGAAAGGTCCCATGCTGCCTGTGACGCCTACCATGGAAATCAACGGAGTGAACAACATGGTCTTTACGCGGGGCGATGGATGAAAGGGGCGATGCACACCTAAGGAATCACTGATTTGATGGTATGCCCGTACGCTTTCGCTACGAACCGATTCCTTGTTGATAGACGTAAGGCCGGTGTAGGAATTATTCAGGTTCTCGATATAATTGTCCGTAAATTTTTGAAAAATATCAGGGGTGTAGGCGGTATAAGGGATGTGTGTCCGTTCGTAAAAGTTCTTTTGCGAGTAGTTCAGCCCCCATGCCAGATAGAACCATACGTACACCCACAAAAGGTACTTTACATCTTCCAGCAAGATGTGTTTCCACTTCTGTTTGCGGATGCAACGCGCATAGACGGGGTAGAGAAGTACACCGGCAATGCTTAGCGCAATGAACAGGTCGCCGATGGCAAACGGGACAAGGCATGAGAAAGAAGAAAGCCCTTGCGCGATAAACGGATATACGTGCTTGGCATAGATGTCTCCCCAGCCGGGCACCATCTGTACACACCACACAAGCAGCAAAAAAAATATCAAAAGCAATGAACTGCTCTTGATTCTTATTCCCGATATTGTTAGGCTGCGTTTCATCATTCTCTATGTTCTTAGGACTTCATTCCGGGTACAAGCCTTTGGTACTTTCAGTTTCATGCGTTGAAACTGCGAGTTTCAAGCGGTGGTACTCTGAGTTTCATAGGGTGAAACTGTTGGTTTCATGCGTTGAAACTCCCGGTTTTGTTTGTTGAAACTCGTGCGGTACTGCGTGCTTGTTCCGGAAACTCCGTGTAAAATCATCATTTGTAGAGCAAAGGTATACAATTCTTTTCATTGCTTTTGCCGGATAAAGCTATTAATTTATTAATTTTGCGCCCATTATAACAAAATATAGATTTTAGAAACATGGAATTAGCAAGTAAGTACAATCCCGCTGACGTAGAGGGAAAGTGGTACCAGTATTGGTTGGACCACAAATTATTCAGTTCTAAACCCGATGGTCGTGAGCCCTACACCATCGTCATCCCGCCCCCCAACGTCACCGGTGTGCTCCACATGGGACACATGCTTAATAATACCATCCAAGATATCCTTGTACGCCGTGCCCGTATGGAAGGCAAGAACGCCTGCTGGGTTCCGGGTACGGACCATGCTTCCATTGCCACCGAAGCCAAGGTTGTGAACAAGCTTGCCGCGCAGGGCATCAAGAAAACAGCCTTACCCGCGACGAATTCCTGAAGCATGCCTGGGAATGGACGGACGAGCACGGCGGCATCATCCTGAAACAGCTTCGCAAGCTGGGTGCTTCCTGCGACTGGGACCGTACTGCCTTTACCATGGACGAGAAACGCAGCGAAAGCGTGCTCAAAGTATTTGTAGACCTCTACAACAAAGGGCTGATTTATCGCGGCGTGCGTATGGTGAACTGGGACCCGAAAGCCCTTACCGCCCTCAGCGACGAGGAGGTTATCTACAAGGAAGAACATAGCAAGCTGTATTACCTGAGATATTACGTTGCCGATGATGATATGTCCGGTGAGACGGGAGCCGAGGGAGAAGTCGTTCACCGCGATGCTTCCGGTAAGCGTTATGCCGTAGTGGCTACTACACGCCCCGAAACAATCATGGGCGATACGGCGATGTGCATCAATCCTGCCGACCCGAAGAACCAGTGGTTGAAGGGCAAGAAAGTGATTGTGCCGTTGGTGAACCGTGTTATCCCCGTTATTCAGGATGATTATGTAGACATGGAGTTCGGTACGGGTTGTCTGAAGGTAACCCCTGCACACGACGTCAATGACTATATGCTGGGCGAGAAATACAACCTGCCTACTATCGACATTTTCAATGACAACGGTACACTGAGCGAAGCTGCCGAACTCTATGTCGGTATGGATCGCTTCGATGTACGCGAACAGATAGAGAAAGACTTGCAGAGTGCCGGATTGTTGGAAAAGGTGGAAGCCTACACCAACAAGGTGGGCTTCTCCGAACGTACCAACGTGGCAATCGAGCCGAAGCTCTCCATGCAATGGTTTCTCAAGATGCAGCACTTTGCCGATATGGCCCTGCCTCCGGTAATGAACGATGAGTTGAAATTCTATCCTGCCAAATATAAGAACACGTATAAGAACTGGTTGGAGAACATCAAAGACTGGTGCATCAGCCGCCAGTTATGGTGGGGACACCGTATTCCCGCTTATTTCCTGCCGGAAGGCGGATATGCTGCCTGCCGAAGCGGGGATTTGGGGTGCCAGCCACTCCCGAAGAGGCCTTGAAGCTGGCACAGGAAAAGACCGGAAATCCTGCCCTTAAAATAGAGGATTTGCGTCAGGACGAGGACTGTCTCGACACTTGGTTCTCTTCTTGGCTGTGGCCCATCTCTTTGTTCGACGGTATCCTGAATCCAGGTAACGAAGAAATCAACTATTATTATCCCACCAGTGACCTCGTGACGGGTCCGGACATCATTTTCTTCTGGGTGGCGCGCATGATTATGGCGGGTTATGAATACGAAGGCAAGATGCCGTTCAAGAACGTCTACTTCACGGGTATCGTTCGTGACAAACTGGGAGCAAGATGTCCAAGTCGCTCGGCAACTCACCCGACCCGCTGGACTTGATAGCTACCTACGGTGCCGACGGTGTACGTATGGGTATGATGCTT
>ERZ859937.865-NODE-865-length-11038-cov-15.498316_pt1 | contig 11038 bp, 9 predicted proteins | sample MGYA00509985_ERZ859937 | MGnify/ENA primary metagenome ERZ859937 (study PRJEB30046, sample SAMN00715169) | human gut metagenome | study: EMG produced TPA metagenomics assembly of the A metagenome-wide association study of gut microbiota in type 2... | reverse complement strand
TCAACCGCTTTAGAACCAATCATATGATAAAGTGCATCGACTTCTATTTTGATGCTGTCGTCTCCATATTGGTAGAAAAAGGCGTGATTTACCGTTAGGGACAATTATGCCCTTTTGTGAGCTTTTGGGCAGTTTTGTTATCGAAAAAACAAAAAAGTAAAGTTTCTATACAATATAATAAGATTCCTCTTGTGAAGAAAGACGACGATTCAATTAGAACATACAGAAAAACACATAAAAAAAGGTGTGTCACAGACTTATGACACATCCTCTTCTTTCATTTACAACCCAGAGATTTCATTTTCAGAAAGCCCGGTATATCGAATAATTTTTTCTATTGGCTCACCATCTTGCAGCATTTCACGAGCAATTTCAAGAGAACGTCTTCCTTACCTTTTTTCCTCCCCTTTTCCTCAGCTGTATCCAGCGAGTTTTTAATGTCACGGTATGCCTTGAGACTGTCCTCATATTCTCGAAGCTCCTTTTTAGAGAACTTAGCGATTTCTGCCTCAGCAAAAAGTTTATCGAAAATTTTGTCTTTCAACTCCATAGGACGGTTTTCCAACTTGGGAAGATTCTTCAACGCATACAGCCACTTATCATAAAGAGTGCGAAGCTTCTCCAGAGGCTTATCAAACTTTGCTATCTCCACATACTTGAAGGTCAACTTATCGTTGAACACCTTCTTGGTTTTCTTATCCAAGAGACCTACATCATGGGCAATCGCCTTTTGATCGAAAGACTCCTCATGCATGTTGAAGTTAAGCAAAGCCACCACATAGACATGCGACAGATTGAAATCCCAATCTGCCGACTTAGGAGCCTGCTCCTTTATCGGAAACGTGGCATAGTAAAGCGAACGGTCCTTAAAGTAAGTCTGATATGCGTTTTGCATCTCTACGATAAACTTCTCACCTTTCTCATTTTCGCAATACACATCAAAGATAGCTTTCCTATCCGTATATACGTCACCCACATGCTCACTGTTCAGGTACTTCACGTCCGTAATCACCTGTTCCTTCCCAAACAAAGAGTTCAGGAAGTTGATGAGCAAGTCCTTGTTGGGCTTGGTTCCAAAAATACGCTTGAAACCGAAGTCGGTCAGCAAGCTGATATATCGTTCTTCTGCTATATGATTCATACGCACCACTTTTTTGTTGCAAAATTACATTTTTCCCCCGACACCGCCAAATATTTCAATCCATTTCTTCATTCTCAAGAAAGAATATTTGCTTATATCATTCAAAAGTTGTAATTTTGCCGAAAAATTCGGAAAGATGGAAAGATACGACAAAGAAAGATTGGTGGAAACCGTGCTCTACGTCCTCAACAAGACGGGCGAGCTAGATTACTACACCCTCTTGAAAACCATATATTTCGCAGAGCTGAAGCACTTGGCGAAATGGGGACAACGCATAACGGCTGACGATGTCTGCGCTATGCCATACGGTCCCGTACTCTCCCACTTGCTCGATGCCATTAAGGGCGACTCCCATGAGCCAGAGCTATCACGAATGCTGAAATCAGCCTTCAAGTTCGCCTCTGAAGATGCCTCCAACATCATGCTTCCCTTGCGACAAGCCAATGAAGACTACCTCTCTGAGTCTGAAAAAGAAGCCTTGGATGCTTCCATTCAGGAGAATGCCTCCCTCAGTTTCGAGCAACTCAAAAACAAGTCGCACGACAAAATTTGGCTGAAGAACTATAGAGAAGGCAACGGATAGAGAAGCAAAGACAGCAAAGGAACAGGCTGTAGAACAATTAAACAAATACATAACAGATACAAATATACAAAGTCTGACTGCAGGAACACAACTTCACGGAATATACCTCATATTCCAGCAAGGTAATGCGACAGAGATAGGAGAAATATAAAATATCTGAATCAAAACAAAATAAATCAGATACTTTTGCATTATATATATAAATACACATATAATATAATTGCTTACGTCTGCAATTGCTATATCAAAAAGCAAGCAATAAATTTGCAGTAAAGACAAACGATTCAACATGTTTCAAGAAGAAAGTCAAGACATAGAATACAAAGAAAGCTGGAAAGACGAATACCTCAAATGGATATGCGGCTTTGCCAATGCACATGGCGGAAGAATCTTCATTGGAATCAATGACGAAAAGGAAGTTGTCGGCATCAAGAACAGCAAACAACTTATGGAAGACATTCCCAACAAGATTGTCACGACATTGGGGATTGTGTCCGATGTCAACCTTCACCACCAAGGCTGCCTTGACTATATTGAGATCTGTGTAGAATCAAGCAATATACCGATCTCCTACAAAGGCATATACCACTACCGATCAGGTTCCACCAAGCAAGAACTCAAAGGTGCCGCACTCCAGCACTTCATTCTCAAGAAAATGGGACGTTCATGGGATGACCTCATCAACGAGCGTGCCACCCTTGACGATATAGATCCAAAAGCAATAAAATACTTCTTACGAAAGGCTGTAGATGCCGAACGTATGCCTGTGGAATCACTAAACGATACTCCAGAGGAAGTCTTGGACAATCTCCACTTAATAGAAGATGGCAAATTGAAAAATGCCGCCATTTTGCTTTTCGGCAAAGAACCAGCAAGATTCTTCACATGTGCCGATTTTCGCTTAGGTCGCTTTATCCAAGATGATACCGATTTAATATTTCAAGACATCGTGGAAGGAAATATCATACAGATGGCAGACCGAGTAATGGAAACTCTAAAATCAAAGTACCTCATCTCCCCTATCCATTATGAAGGCATGCAGCGTATAGAGCCTTTGGAAATTCCAGAGAAAGCCCTGCGCGAAGCTCTATATAATGCCATCATCCATAAAGACTATACAGGCGTACAGATACAGATGAAAGTCTTCAACGATCACATTTGGCTTTGGAACGATGGCAACCTACCGGAGAACTATACAGTTGAGACATTACTCCACAAGCATACCTCGAAGCCCCGTAATCTCAACATAGCCAATGCTTTTTACAAAGCTGGTTTCATCGAATCGTGGGGACGAGGCATTGGTATCATTCAAGCAGGCTTCAAGAATGCAGGGCTACCTGCACCTAAATTAGAGGCTACTATGGGCGGTGTGCTTGTTGTCTTGCCAAGAGGATGCCAAAAGACAAATGAGACTGTAAATGAGACTGTAAATGAGACTGTAAATGAGACTGTAAATGAGACTGTAAAAATCAGCGAGTATGAGGCAATAGTATTAGATTTGATACAAAAAGACAATAGTGTTACATATCAAGCACTTATTCAAATCACTAAATTGTCAAGGGCTACGATTGCCAGGATTATCAAGAAATTACAAGACAATGGATTTATACACAGAAAAGGTTCAGATAAAAATGGAATTTGGGAAATTATCAATAAATAATGATAGAAATAACACCTCATATTCCAGCAAGGTAATGCGACAGAGATAGGAGAAATATAAAATATCTGACTCAAAACAAAATAAAGTTAGTAATTTTGCATTATATATAAAATAAGCAAATAAAAATAACATGGAATATAAAGAAGAAAAAACAAAGCAAATAGATGTAGTTGCTATATCCATTTTACATGAACCACAAAAAAGAGTGTAACATAAGTCATAAATTTGGAAACAGCAAGACAAAAATCAAACTGTAATTGGTTAGATTGCTAATATGAGTAAATAAAAAATTTAAAAATGAGCATCATCTCAAGATATATCAAGAACAACAGAAACAGGATGTTAACAACCAACATTCTGTTTTCAGGCATTCTAAAAATTATTAGCCTCTTAACATCATTACTAATTGTTCCTATCACCATAAATTATCTTAACAATGAAGTCTATGGAATATGGATGACTATATCATCTATGCTCTTTTGGATAAGCACTTTCGACATTGGGTTAGGGAATGGCATGCGCAATTACTTAACTAAAGCTATCTCAGAGAAAAATTTAGCACTGGGAAGAAAATATATTAGCACTACTCTATCCCTACTCAGTTTAATTGCAATTACCATTGGCTTCTTACTATTAATTCCATTATTCACTATAAACTTCAACAAATTCTTCAATACATTTGCAATAAGCAATGTAGACTTACGCAATGCTCTATTTGTTGCACTGGCCTTCACATTATTGAATTTTGTTACGAAGAACATTGGACTTATTTTTGTAGCAATGCAAAAATATGCTATAAATGACTTATTATCAGTCCTAGGGAATCTATTATCTCTAGCTATTATCTTTATTCTTACAAAAACGACTTCGCCAAATCTTTTATATGTAATTTTTACATATACAGCTACACAATGTTTTGTATATCTTTTTGCCTCAATACCATTGTTTACCAAATATAAAGAATTACGTCCAAGCCTTAACTATTTCGACTGGAGTTTAAGTAGACAAATAGTCGGAAAAGGCTTAGGTTTCTTTGTTATACAAATAAGTAGTTGTTTGGTAATCTTTGGTGCTGCAAATGTATTCATCACACAAAGTTGTGGTCCAACAGCAGTAACAACATATAATATAGCCTACAAGTTTTTCAACTTATTGGTGATAGCCTATACTATTATTCTCTCACCAATGTGGAACGCTTATACAGACGCCTATGTAAAAGGTGATATAAAATGGATAGATCAAACTTTCAATAGAGCACTAAAGTTATGGCTATTATCTGTGTGTGGAGGTTTCGTTATGTTATCTGGCTGTCAATTTTTCTACCACATTTGGATAGGCAACAAAGTTTTAGTACCTTTCACAGTTTCACTTAGCACCTTTATATACGTTAGTTTCTTCAATCTTAACAACTGCGTTACCTATTTAATAAACGGATTGAACAAGATTCGCATCCAAATAATTACCTCATTAGTCATAACGGCTACATACGTATTAACTATTATGTCGATGGGAAAACAGCTTGGTATAGAAGGCATAGTACTTAGTATGGCTGCCAGCTATGCGGTTATGAGTTTAATTCATTTATATCAATGCAAACTTTTAATTAAAGGGAAAGCAACAGGAATATGGAATAAATAATTAAACGTTCTTGATTCAAAATTTCAACTATAGTCATAAAAACATGCAAAATTATTTGCATATTTCAAAATAATGCATTACTTTAGCATTCGATGACTATGAATAAAATCAAAAATAAAGTCAAATATGAGCAATAAAATAAGTGTAATAACAGTAGTATTCAATGATGTCGCAAACATTCGCGCCACCATGGAAAGTTTCTTCTCACAGACGTGGGAAGACAAGGAGTATATTGTTATAGACGGAGGCAGCACAGACGGAACAGCAGAAATCATCAAAGAGTATGCCGATCGTCTTGCATATTGGTGTTCAGAAAAAGATGGTGGCATTTATGATGCCATGAACAAAGGCATCATGCATGCCACTGGCGATTGGATAAATATTCTGAATTGTGGAGACTATTATTGTTCAGAAGACTCTTTAAGAAATGCAATTATAAAATCTTCTAACAATAAAGATGCAGACATCATATATGGAAACAGTATTGCCATTATAGATGGACAAGAGCATTTTCAAAAAGCCAACACATCAATTGCACAATTAAATTATAAAGCCATTTATAGGCATGGCTGTTCATTGGTGCGCACAAGAACCAATAAAAAATACATGTACAATACGAATCTATCGAAAAAGTATGGTTTTGCATTAGATTTTGATGCAATATATCGTATGTATCATGCTGGATGTACATTTTTCTATATAGAAGAAAATATTCAAAAGTATTCGATAGATGGGGTATCAAACAACATGTATAAAAGTTTACTTTACAATTTAAGAATAACAACGCAATATAAAAAAGATATTAAAAAAATCATATATTTTATCAAGAACATATTATCATATTACATAAAGCAAACATATCTGTTCAAATGGATAAAATACTTTATATTTGAATTTATAGTCAATGATGTAATCCCTCACATTCCATCATGGACTCTAAGACGATTCTTTTTTAAAAGCATCGGCATAAATATTGGCAAGGGTTCATTCGTTATGAAAAAAAACTACATTATGACACCAAGATTGTTTCACTTAGGCAAATATAGTCATATTAACAGGAACTGCCTTATTGATGCTAGAGGTGGAATTGAAATTGGAAATAGTGTTTCAATATCACATAATGTAAATCTTGTTACTGGGGGGCATAATGTAAATTCACATAACTTTTCTGCCAAATATCTTCCTATACGCATAGAAGATTATGTTTGGATAGGAATCGGCAGTACGATATTACAAGGTATAACAATCGGAAAAGGCGCAGTTGTCTGTGCTGGAGCTGTTGTTACAAAAGATATACCACCCTTTACAATTGTTGCAGGAGTTCCAGCAAAACCTATAGGTTTCAGAAACAAAGATTTAAAATACGAATGCAAAGGCAATGTCTTATTTACATAAAATAACAGATAGACTATGGATAAGAATAAAGAAATAGATATAATCGGAATAGTAAAAAGGGTTATCAAAAATCCTAAATGGCTAATATTGTCAATCATTATTGGAGCACTTTTGGGTATCGTAGTTGCACTAAACACCCCCAAACAATATACTGCCAATGTTATTCTTGCACCAGAAATGTCAGGTGGCGGATTGGGGTTAAGCGAAGGTTTATCCGACATGGCCTCAAACTTTGGCATAGACCTAAATTCCAGCAATAAAGGACTTGATGCTATATATCCTGAAATTTACCCAGAAATTTTTGCATCAACAGAATTTATTTATGATTTATTCCAAGTAAAAGTCAGAACCGCCAAAGACAATGAGGAGAAAACATATAAAGAACATTTGCTTAAAGATACAAAAGCTCCATTTTGGAGTTATCCACAACTTTGGTTAGCAGAAGCCTTAAAAAAAGACGAACCTAGCGAACCTGGGAAAAATGGAAAAACAGATCCATTAAAAATGTCCAAAGAAGACAGCAAATTATGTGAAGGTATAGGTAAAAGCATAAGTTGTCAAGTGGATAAAAAAACAAGTGTCATTACAATAACAGTTACCGACCAAGATGCTCTTGTTTCTGCAATTATGGCAGACACTCTTCAACGTAGATTACAAGCATATATCACTGAATACAGAACAAAAAAAGCAAGAAATGATTATAACTATTATTTAAAATTATATAAAGAGGCAAAGAACAAATATGAACATGCACAAGCTGCATACTCTGCTTATTGTGACACCAATCAAGATGTCATTCTTGAAAGTTTTCAAGCCAAACGTGATGAGCTAGAAAACAATATGCAGATTGCGTTCAACAACATGAATCAATTAAATACGCAACTACAAGCTGCTGATGCAAAAATACAAGAAAGGACTCCTGCCTTTACTGTGTTAACAAAAGCAAAAATGCCATATAAGCCATCAAGTACACCGAGAGCCAACATTGTATTCATGTTTATGTTCTTGGGGATTTTTATAAGAACGGCCTTTGTGGCTTTGAAACAAAATACAGCACAGAAAAATTAGAATTTTACTAAAAATTAGAATAATAAAAAATAACAGAATGTCTTACTCTTTACCATACATTTTGTTGCTAACTTTCTATGGATTTTTGGCATATTTATATGAACAAATAGATAATGAGTTCAGAAAAAAACAAATTTCCATAGTAGCTGTTCTTGTGTTCTTTATTTTCTTTGCATTTCGTGGCTATTTATATACAGATTGGGTAAGCTATGTCCAATATTTTGAAAATATTGAATGGAATCATGCTATTATTAATGACATTGACGGAGAAGACTTCAAAGAACCTGGTTTTGCTTTACTAACTGTACTTTGCAAAACATTTGTAAACAATTATTTTTTTCTAGTTTTTGTCTGTACCAGTATTGACACATATTTATTTTTGAGATTTTTAAAACGTCGAGATATAAATAATATCGCTCTTGTATTTATGCTATTCATAACATTTGAGGGGCTTAGTATTATGTTTAATTTATTGAGGAATGCATTAAGTTTATTCATATTTATGAACGCTATTGAATACATAGAAAAACGCAAGCCTATTGCGTATTTTTCCCTATGTATCATAGCTTTGTCTATACATTTGTCATCTATTATGTATTTTCCACTATATTTTTTTCTTCACAAAAAATTAAATAAATGGATATTTTTGGGAGTTTTTACTGGATGCTTATTTTTTTATATCAGCAATTCCTCCCTAATATTTACTTTAGCAAGCCTTTCTGGGCTAGACGGTCCCCTTGGTGATAAATTAAATATTTATACTGAATTATTTTCAACCAGTAGAGTACTTTCTCTAACAGGGACCATAGAAAAAGTAGGACTCACCACATTAGTATTTCTATACTACGATGAGATCATAGATCAACTCAAAGGGCGCATCGTCATCATAAATAGCCTCCTATGTTATTTAATCATGTACTATATGCTAGCAGAATTTAACACATTCAGTTATCGCATGTCTATATTATTTATTTTTTCTTATTGGATATTATGGGGGGACATTATCAAGGTATTATATGTCAAAAACAACAAACGTATAGTTTCAGCACTTATATATATATATTGCATCTATGTAACCATATTTGCAGTAAGCACCCCTATACAACAATATGACAACATTTTGTTTGGAGCCAAGAGTTATCAAGAAAGACTAAATATATTTAATAGAACTTATCAAGCTGACGAATAAAAATGAATATACTATTTGATCAAACAGAAGCGCAAGCACTTTTTTATAATGGAGCTGCAGAATACGCACAAACAGTATTCTACAAAATTCTTGACCTGCTGAAAGATTATCCTTCAGCAAGAGTATTTAGTCTCTATTCATCAGATCGAGAGTTCCGATACAAGAGGCTATCATGCAATAATCTTAGCAAATATGAAAGGGTTATTTGCGTCGACTATAAAAATAACTCTTTAAAAGAAATCATTTCTGAGAACAAGATTGATGTTCTCTTTATCACTTGCCTACAAGCATTCTGCGATTTGCCACTCGGAAACTTGAATAATATCGGGTGCAAGGTTGTTGCCGTAATTCATGATTTTCTTGATGAAGAAATGAATACTTCCAATATTTTGTCATTCAAACATATGAATACTCCCATTACGTTCATCCGCTATCAACTTTCAAGAGCAAAGGTACGCTTTCTATCGGGAAAACTGAAAAATAGGACAAAGATTATGGAAGATATGTTGAAAAATAACAACATAGAAATCATAACAGTATCAGAGTATTCAAAGAATTCCTTCCGATATAATTATCCGAAACTAGAGAATAACATTTCTGTGTTTTACTCTCCACAAAAAATAGTACATGGATCACCCTGTAATGTAGAGAATAAAGCGTTACAAAAACTCATAGAAAGCAAGACTCCATTTGTATTATTGTTGTCTGCCGACAGAGTCTTGAAAAATGCGACATCTATGCTTAAAGCATATAAAAGATTTTTAGAAACAACAAAAACAAACATTAAGTTGGTAACAGTGGGATATAGAAATGAAGAATTTGAAGGACATATATCACTTCCATTTCTCTCTAGTTCCGACCTAGACATTGCATATCGCAATTGCTATGCGTTATTATATCCTTCATTGTTTGAAGGATTTGGCTATCCGCCTTTAGAAGCAATGAAATACAGCAAACCTGTATTAAGTTCTAACGTGGCTCTATGCCAGAAATATTAGGTGATGCCCCTATATACTTTTCACCTATATATGAAACTGATATGTTCCAAGCATTAGTGAAATTTGTTAATACAAATTATGAGCAACTAGCTTCAAAAGCAAAAGTTCAATATAAGACAATAAGCCAAAAACAACAATCAGATTTGTTGGAACTTGCAGAAAAAATATTAAATGGTTCATTTTTAAAATAAAAAACAACAATGTCAAAACCAAGAATATTTGCACTATATCTACCACAATATCATCCATTCCCAGAAAATGACGAATGGTGGGGAAAAGGGTTTACAGAATGGACAAACGTAGCAAGAGCTCGAAAACTCTTTCCTGGTCACAATCAGCCACATATACCAGCAGACTTAGGCTTTTATGACTTAAGATTGCCAGAAGTACGCATGCAACAAGCTGAGCTTGCAAAACAAGCTGGAATCGAAGGTTTTTGCTATTATGACTATTGGTTTGGAAATGGGAAAAGGCTAATGGAACGTCCAATTACAGAAGTCATCAATTCACAAAAGCCAAACTTTCCATTTTGCTTCGCATGGGCCAATCATTCATGGTATAAAAAGCTATGGGATCCTAAACAACCTGGAAAAGACAAACTTCTTATCAAGCAAGAATACCCAGGCATAAAAGATTATACAGAGCATTTCTATACTTTACTTCCAGCCTTTAAAGATAATAGATATGTTAAAGTAAATGGCAAATTATTCTATATAGTATATGATGCCCTAGGCTTCCAGGACGTAGGAACGTTCATAAGAACTTGGCGCAATCTTGCCAAAAAAAATGGCTTAAACGATTTCTACTTTGTTGCATCAGACTTCAATAGCGAGAATCGCCAAAAGCTATTAAACATGGGATTTGATGCAACACACAATGTCGATCATTTAAACATCTATCATAAGAGTAATCTGTTAATAAAAGCAGCACTTACTATAAGCAGAAAATACTTACATATCCCTATGATTTATAAGTATAAAAATGCGATAAAGTATATGTTGCATCCAGACTGTCAAACAAGAGAAACAATTCCTGTAATTGTACCAAACTGGGATCATACACCTCGTTCTGGTTCCAAAGGACTAGTTTTAACTAATGCTGATCCAAAATATTTTAAAGAATTAGCAAAAGCAGCCATCAAAATGGTAAGAAACAAGCCGCAAGAAGAACAAATCATTATACTAAAATCTTGGAATGAATGGGGAGAAGGAAATTATATGGAACCAGACTTACAATATGGTCACGGTTACATCAATGCTCTTGCAGAAGCTATAAAAGAATCATAAAAAATATAATATACAATGAAAAAAATAATGTTAGTTTTCGGAACTCGTCCGGAAGCCATCAAGATGGCTCCTTTGGTGAA
>ERZ859937.863-NODE-863-length-11046-cov-1.700209_pt1 | contig 11046 bp, 9 predicted proteins | sample MGYA00509985_ERZ859937 | MGnify/ENA primary metagenome ERZ859937 (study PRJEB30046, sample SAMN00715169) | human gut metagenome | study: EMG produced TPA metagenomics assembly of the A metagenome-wide association study of gut microbiota in type 2... | reverse complement strand
TGGTGGGCGGGCTTTTCTTCGAAGGCATGCCGCCTGGTGTGGGTTCGGACAACGTGGCGGCTTTCATAATACATGAGGACGGCGCGAGACACGAGGTTACGGAACTCCGCTTGCGCAAGGGCATTGTGCTGTCTGAGGAGGTGAGAGAATATGCTACTCCTGCCGACGAGGTGCCTGGTGCGGAAGCTTTCTTGATGAGTTACCGTGGAGGAACGGGGAAGAAGTTGCCGATAGGCGGTGCCGTACAGACTTTGAAGAAGGAAGAATGGATAGGAAAGGCTTTTCCGGAATTCAAAGTGAAAGACATAGAAGGACAGGAGTGGAGCAAGGCCGATGTGACGGGACGTCCTATGGTCTTGAACTTCTGGTATACCGGCTGTGGTCCTTGTATCCGTGAAATGCCGGAGCTGAACAAATGGATAGAAGTCTATCCTGATGTAACCTATCTTGCTACGACTTTTGACAGTGCTGCACAAATAAAGAAAATTGTAGAGAGCCGTCCTTTCCTCTTTACCCAGATAGCCGATGACTTGTTTTTCTTCGAGACCTTTCATGTGAGTGGTATGCCGGTCACTATACTGGTGGATAAGAAAGGCATTATCCGTCATATAGAACAAGGTACTGGAACTGCGAAACTTCGGTATATGCAGGATAAGTTGCAGAAACTTGTCAGCGAATAATTCTTTCCTGATGAATAGGGGATAAGGATTTCAGAGGATTTCTTTTGCTCTTTCACAGATTATCATACCTTTGCGAATATAAATCTAAGGAAGGCAAGGTTATGATAAAACATCTTTTTTTAATATGGGGACTGCTTGCGGCACTCACTGCTGAGCCGGTTCTGGCTTGTACATCTGCCGTCGTTTCTGGAAAGGTTACTCCTGACGGCCGTCCGTTGCTATGGAAAAACCGTGATACGGACTATCTGCGAAATCATGTTGCTTATATAAAAGGGGAGAAGTATAACTTCATTGCCGATGTGAATAGTGCTAACTTTCCTGCCTTGAAAGAGGCATGGATGGGTACAAACTCCGTTGGTTTTGCCTTGATGAACACCCAATCCTACAATCTGGTGGAAGTGAAAGATGGGGAAGAACGGGGGGCAGCCAACGGGAGGATTATCTACCGTGCCTTGGAGGTTTGTGCCACGGTGGAGGATTTCTGCCATTTCCTCGATACCATTTCCAAGCCCAGCTTGATAGAGGCCAATTTTGGCGTAATCGACGCTCAAGGCGCTGCCGCCATGTTTGAGGTGGATTATTATAAATATACGATGTATGATGCCAATAATCCCAAAGATGCTCCTTACGGCTACATTGCCCGTACCAACTTCTCTTTTGCCGGTGAAGCAAATCGGGGGGCAGGTTATGTACGCTATATGGAGGCAGACAGGGTACTGATGAGGGCTTCTGCAACGGGAGGGATCACACCGCAGGGTATATTCAATGATCTTTCACGTTCGTTTCGCAATGGCATGCTCGATATTGATTTGAGGAGCGGGAAGTTTAATCGCCCGCAAGGTTCCGGTTGGTTTGTCGACCAGGATTTTATTCCCCGTAACAGTACTTCTTGTTCCATTGTGGTGCAGGGCGTAAAACCGGGTGAGAAGGTGGAACTTACTACGATGTGGACAATGCTGGGATATCCTCCTACGGGTATTGCCGTGCCGCTTTGGGTGAAGGATGCGGATAAATTTCTGCTTTCGATGGTATGTTGGGACAAGGCGTGTGCTGCCGCTCCGCTCAGTGATTGGTCACTCCGGCTTTCCAACAATGTCTTTTGTTATAATCAGGGGATGGGAACCAATCGTTATCTGAATTGGGAAAAACTGTACAATATGGAGAATAATGGCTATATGCAGCAGCTTGTTACGGTAGAGGCAGAGGTGTTTCGCCGTACATGCCTATTGTTGACAGCTGGAGACAGCAAGGAAGCATTGATTCTCAAGAAATGCAGAAGCTTTATCAAGATGTGGAAGCACTTGTCCGAAAGGCTTATACGCCTTTGATGGAACAATGACAGTATTCCAGTATTTCCCCTTCCTGCTCCGGGTGGAACCAGTGGATTTCCTCGTCTCGTTTGAACCAGGTCATTTGCTTACGGGAATAGATGCGTGAGTTCTGCTTTATCTTTTCGATGGCAAAGGGTAATGTCCATTCACCATCCAGGTACTTGAATATTTCTTTGTAGCCTACTGTATTTAGGGAATTTAGACTTTTATGCGGGTAGACCATGCGCGCTTCTTCCACTAAACCCTCTTCCACCATTTGGTCCACCCGGCAGTTGATGCGTTCATAAAGCTCTTCCCGGTTACGTGTTAATCCTATTTTGATGATACGGAAGGGGCGTTCTTTCTTTTGTTGAGTGCGGAAGGAAGTGTAGGCCTTTCCCGTCATGTAGCAGATTTCCAAAGCATGGACTACGCGTTTGGGATTCTTCAAATCTACTATTTTGTAATATTCCGGATCCAACAGCTTAAGTTCCGCACAAAGTCTTTCCAGACCTTCTGTTTCGTATTTGTGCAGCATGAGCTGGCGTGTATCGGCATCTACGGTCGGAATGTCGTCAATTCCTTTACAGACTGCATCTACATACATCATTGAGCCTCCGGTCAGCAGTACGGTGTTATGCTTTGTAAACAGGTCTTCCAGCAGCTTCATCACTTCCGCTTCGTATTGGGCGGCACTGTAATAGTCTGTCAGCTTCAGGGTACCGACGAAGTGATGCTGTACCCGTTGCAGTTGCTCCGGTGTAGGGGCAGCCGTGCCTATCTTTAAATCTGCATAGAGTTGTCTCGAATCGGCCGAGACGATACAAGTATGGAAATGTTCTGCCAATCGGAGGCTGAGCTCTGTTTTGCCTACTCCGGTGGGACCGATAAGTACGATTAGGGTGTGCATGCGGGTAAAAAAATAGGCACGGATTACGCGGATTACACGGAATATTCAATAACAACCGTGTGTTTCCGTGTAATCCGTGCCTAAAAGAAATCTGTATGGTATGTCTGTTTAATATTTCTCTTCTTCAAAGGAGTTTCCGGCTTCGTCCAAACCGCCGAAACCCTCTTTGTCGAAATCTTCCATATCGAAGTCTTGGTCGCCGTAAAAGTTTTCGTCCAAATCAAGGGAACCGCCAGCAGCTGCCATCTCTTCAAAATCAATGGTCTGCTTGGGAGCTTCACCTGCTTTCTTGGTGCATTTGGCTCCTTTCATTTCCTTTCCGGTAATGATTTCAGAAAGCTCGATGAAGAAGCAGCGCTCAGTCATATAATCGAATACATAGAGAAGTTTCTGCTTCTCGTCTTCAACCAGTTCGCTCAGCTGGGTCTCTTTCATCACCCAACTGTCCATTTCCGGATTGTCATCCATTTCTTCCAGCGTAATTTCTTTCTCTTTCTCCCAGTCATCATCGCAAATGAAGAAAGACGTCATTTGGTCGTTAGTGTAGCCTGCCGACTTTAGAATCGCTTCATGGAAGTCATAAAAGGTAGCTTCCGGGTCTATCTGTATTTCTCTGACAAAATCGTCCACCTCATCAGAGATGATTGTAAATCTGTAGATCATGATGATTTATAATTTATGATTTCTGACTTTGTGTAAATCATACGTTTTTCATTTTCCTGCGGGGATAATGCCGCGGGCTGATTCACGTATAAAGTTTACGATATAGCTTATTTCCGGTGTCATTTCCATTTCATCCTCGATTTTCTTCAAGGCATCCGTATTGTTCAGACCGCCTTGATAGATAATACGATAGGCATCATGGATTTTCTCAATGGTCTCGTTGGAGAAGCCACGGCGGCGTAACCCTACCACATTGATTCCCGCATAGCAGATAGGCTCGCGTCCGGCAATGATGTACGGTGGGATGTCCTTGCTGAAACGGCAGCCGCCTTGTATCATTCCATAACCGCCCACATGGCAGAATTGGTGCATCAGTACATTGGCGCTGATGATGGAATAATCGTCGATGACAATTTCACCCGCCATTTTTGTAGAGTTGCCAATGATACAGCTGTTGCCTATCAGAGCATCGTGGGCCACGTGTACACTTTCCATCAGGAGATTGTTGTTACCGACGATGGTTCTGCCTTTGGCAGCTGTACCGCGGTTGACAGTTACGTTTTCACGTATGATATTGTTGTCTCCGATTTCAGCAGTGCTTTCCTCCCCTCTGAACTTTAAATCCTGGGGAATAGCACCGATAACGGCTCCCGGGAAAATGGTGTTTCCATTGCCGATGCGTGCACCGTACAGAATGTTGACATTTGCCATAATCTTGTTGTTATCACCGATTACCACATTCTTGTCAATGAAAACAAAAGGAGCAATCTCTACGTTTTCCCCGATTTTGGCTTCGGGATGAATATACGCTAAGGGACTTATCATATTATTTACGATTTAGCTATTTACGATTTACGATTGAGAATACTTGCGATTTACTGTATATACGATTTTATCCGAATGTGATAATTCTCACGAGTAATTTGAATCGTAAATCGTAAATAGTCTAATCGTAAATTTTATTATTTGTTCTTAACTATTTGCGCCATAAACTCTGCTTCGCAGACAACTTTTTCGCCTACAAACACATAGCCTTTCATGGTAGAGATGCCGCGGCGTATGGGGGCCATCAGCTCTACACGGAAGAGAGGGTATCTCCAGGTACCACTTTCTGGCGGAATTTCACACCGTCAATCTTCATGAAGTAGGTGGAGTAACGTTCCGGTTCGTCCACTGAATTCAGTACAAGCAAACCTCCCGTCTGTGCCATTGCCTCTATCTGCAACACACCGGGCATTACGGGTTCCTGCGGGAAGTGTCCCTGAAAGAAAGGTTCGTTGGAAGTTACGTTCTTGACACCTACAATGTAGTTGGCACCTATTTCTATGACTTTGTCCACCAATTGCATCGGGTAACGGTGAGGCAGAAGTTCGCGGATGCGGTTTACATCCATAATCGGTTCGCGGTTGCAGTCGTAGGTAGGGGCTTGTATTTCGTGCAAACGGATTTCCTTGCGCATCTGGCGGGCGAACTTATTGTTGATAGTGTGTCCCGGGCGGGTAGCGATGATACGGCCCTTGATGGGCTTGCCTATCAAGGCCAGGTCACCGATGACATCAAGTAACTTGTGGCGGGCGCATTCATTGGGCCACACCAAAGGTTTGTGGTTGATATATCCCAATTGTTTGGCGTCCATATGAGGAACACCCATCACGTCGGCCAGCTTGTCATAGTTCTCCTGGGACATTTCGCGTTCGTAAATAACAATCGCATTGTCAAGGTCGCCGCCCTTGATAAGACCGGCTTGCAGCAACGGCTCAATTTCGCGTACAAACACGAAAGTACGGCTTGCGGCGATTTCATCCTTGAACTTCGTCATGTCCTCCAGCGTTGCAAACTGGTTGGGGAGGATGTTGGAATCGTATGATACCAATACATTCAAGCTGAAGTTCTCGTCCGGCAACACGATGATGGAAGAGCCGGTTGTTTCGTCACGGAATTCAATTTTGGACTTGATGATATAGAAATCTTTTACGGCATTTTGTTCTACAGTGCCTACGCGCTCTATTTCGTTGACATAATATTGGGCGCTTCCGTCCAGAATGGGAAATTCCGGTCCGTTTACCTGTATCAAGCAGTTATCGATACCCAATGCATAGAGGGCTGCCATACCATGCTCCACTGTGCTCACCTTTACTCCGTTTTTGGAGATTACAGTTCCACGGGTAGTTCGGATACGTTGTCTGCAACGGCATCGAAGGTAGGCTGTCCTTCCAAGTCGATACGTTGGATTTGTATCCATGGTTATCCGGAGCAGGATTGAAAGTAACGGTTAGGTCAAGTCCCGTATGAAGACCTTTTCCACTAAGCGAAAAGCTATCTTTTAGAGTCTTTTGTTTTAACATTGGTTACTTATTTAATAGTTGTTTAAGTTCATTCAATTCTTTGCGGAGCTGGCGCAGTTCCACTTGCATTTCCGGCAAACTTCTTTGTGCGATGGATGCCTTGAAATATTGTTTCAGCTCCTAGGAGGGGTACCGATAAGTTGGCTACCGTCCTTTATGCTACTGGGAACACCAGACTGTGCGCCAAGGTTCACTTTGTTGCCAATATGAATATGACCTGCAATGCCTACCTGCCCGCCGAACATGCACCATTCTCCTATCTTGGTAGAACCTGCTACACCTACTTGCGCCGCCATTACGGTGTGGGAGCCTATTTCATCATTGTGTGCCACCTGAATCAAATTATCCAGTTTCACACCGCTATGTACGATGGTGGCTCCCATAGTAGCACGGTCCACACACGTGTTGGCACCGATTTCCACATGGTCTTCCAGGATAGTGATACCTATTTGCGGTATTTTTTCATAGCCCTCGGAAGTGGGGGCGAAGCCGAAACCGTCTGCACCGATAACGCAACCGGAGTGCAGGATGCAGTGGTTTCCTACCCGGCAATCGTGGTAGATGGTGGAGTTAGCGTAAATAATACAGTCATTGCCCACTTTGGCACCGCTGCCAATCGTGACGTGCGGATGAATGACCGTATTGTCTCCCACCTCTGCGTATTCGCCAATGCAGGCAAAAGGCGCAATGTAAACATCCTTGCCAATTTTAGCTGTCTCGGCAACAAAGGCCAGAGAGTCAATTCCCACCCGCTTTGGCTTGCTTTGCTCATAAAGATTTAGCAATTTAGCAAGACTTTCATACGCATTGTCCACTTTAATCAGGGTGGCTTTCACTTCTTGTTCCGGAACAAAGTCCTTGTTTACCAGAACAATGCTTGATTGGGTTTCGTATATGTAGGGGGTATATTTGGGGTTGGATAGAAAGGAGATGGCTCCCGGTATTCCCTCTTCGATTTTCGCAAAGGTGTGAACGGTAGCATTCTCGTCTCCAACAATTTCTCCTTGGATAAATGTTGCAATTTGTTTAGCAGAGAACTCCATGTCTTATTGTTGTTAGATGGTTTCAAAACACAAATAACGGACTTTTTTTTTATATATCCTTGCTCTGTGATGAATATTTTATACTTATCTATGCAAACGCTGATAACATAAGTAGTATTTTTTTACTTTCTTGGACAGTAGAGATATATTAAGCATATCCGATGCTTCAGCTATATTTTTAGTGGAACCGTCGTTGTATAGGATATCAATACTGTCATCTGCCGGATCGTACATATTCTTCTCAATGCTTGGGGTAGAGATAAAATAACCGGCTTCGGAAAGGGAAATATCTAATTGCTCACCGGTTTGCCGAATTATTTCTTCTTTACGTTCCTCACCGAAAGGTTCGGCGGAGATTTCCACTTTGAATATGTTACGGTTAATCATGCCCAGACTTAGTGTGGAAAGGACTTTGTCCGAATGGGTGCTCCATACTTTCAATGCAGTCCAAATATCATTGTCGTCCAGTTGGATATAGTTTTCCAAGCAATCCGGGTTATTATAGAATGTTTCCCGATTGATGTCGTTATACAGGAAAAATTTCAGTGCAGGCGGAGCAAACAGGTCTATTCCCTTTCCGGCTAACTCTTTGGCACGCAGTAATGTGCTGATGAGCATTTTTTAAAAAGCAACCGATGTCTTGTGCAGATATCCCTGCCAGTACATCAGGCGACGTGCGGTGAGGAAGTTCTCAATGGAATAGATGCCTTTGGACTCTACCACCAGATGGTCGTCTTTGACATCGAGCATCTTGATGATTCGTGCCGAACCGATATTGCCTTCCGTAACGCCTGTATAGAAGCTGTCGCGACGCAGGTAATCAAGGCGGTCCATATCCAGTTGACCGCTTACCAACTGATGAAGGAAACGTTTGGGATACTCATCCTTGAAAATCTGGATGGCGAGTGTCAGTTGCCCGTTCATCTCCTTGTTGATGCGCTCCATCAGCATCAGAGAAATATCTTCATGCGAAACGCCTTTTACAATAGTGTCTTCAAGTACATGAGAGAACGGACCATGCCCGATGTCGTGCATAAGAATGGCTGCTTGTACGGCTTCCGCTTCACTGTCGAAGATGAAATTGCCTTTGGCTGTGAGTTGTTGTATAGCCTCACTCATGAGGTAGAACGCACCCAGAGAATGTTGGAAACGGGTATGTTGCGCGCCGGGGTACACTACGGAAGACAAGCCCAGTTGCTTGATACGGGTGAGACGTTGCAAAAGGGGATGCCGTACAATGTCGTACAGCAGCCCCTTTGGTATATTGATGAACCCGAATACCGGGTCGTTGATGATTTTTCTTGCTTGCACCTTTGGAGGGTTGTTAGTCACTAATTGTTTATCACTTTCTTCAGCTGTTCCGCCATTTGCGCCTGTACTTCCTGTGCAGCTTTGCGTGAAGCGGCTGCAAAGTTCTCTGTCTTGTCTACGTAAATGATTCCGCGGCTGGAATTAACGATTAGCCCGCAAGTTTCGTTCATGCCGTATTTGCAGACTTCTTCCAATGAACCGCCTTGTGCGCCTACGCCGGGTACCAGGAGGAAGTGATTGGGAACAATCTTGCGGATATCTTCAAAAGCACGTCCTTGGGTGGCGCCTACTACATACATCATTTGCTCGTCACTTGCCCATTCCTGTGATTTGCGCAAGACTTTCTCAAAAAGACGTTCACCGTCCTTGTCTTCTGTCAACTGGAAGTCGTGAGAACCTTTATTGCTGGTCAATGCGAGCAGGATAACCCATTTCCCTTCATAAGTGAGGAACGGGGTAACGCTGTCTTCGCCCATATAGGGGGCTACGGTTACCGAGTCTATGTCCAGCTCTTCAAAGAAAGTGCGTGCATACATGGCAGAGGTGTTGCCTATGTCACCACGCTTGGCATCAGCTATGATGAACTGGTCGGGATAATTCTGTTTGATGTAGTTTACGGTCTTTTCAAAGGCAATCCAACCTTTTACTCCCATGCTCTCATAGAAAGCAAGGTTAGGTTTATAGGCGATACACAGATCGGCTGTTGCATCGATAATTGCTTTATTGAAGGAGAAAATAGGATCTTCTTCTTTCAACAGGTGTTCCGGTATTTTCTTAATATCCGTATCCAAACCTACGCAAAGAAATGATTTCTTACGTTTTATATTCTCAAAAAGCTGTTGTTTGTTCATATCGTAATTCTGTTGGTTTAATGATTTTACTTTTTAAATAAATATCCCTTGATACTCATTCTCGCATCTTCGTCACTGTCCTTTTCATAATGAATGTCGAATGCAGTCAGGATGAACAAATTTCTTGGGGAGTTGCATCGGAAAGAGGTAGGCGGTATATGGCCGTGCTTGCTGTTCTTCTCCAGCATTTCCAATGTGTTGAGCTCGATGTACACGCTATCGTTCAGCTTGCCCGTTCGGGTATCGAGCGAAACGGGTAATATGCCGCTTTCGAGGCTTTGGCGGGAAACGGTGAAACGGTGGCTTGATATGCTGCCGTCAGGTATGGCGATAAACCGGGTATAGCCTTCGGGTATATTGATGATAGTTTGGATATCGATTTCGCCACTGTAGGAAACCCTGTCGTTATCTGTGTCAACGGCTACCGTATCTGTTTCAATATCCGCTGCCACAGAATAGAGGTTGTGTGTCACATTCTTCTCTATCAAATGAGTAACGCTTTCCGTGCCGAACCAGTTACTCAAATATTTGAATTTACTGTTTATCTGTACAGCTTGCTTTTCCGGCAGTGAGTAAATCCATTCCTTATATTGCTCTAATGAGAGGGGAACTTCCGCTTGGCAACTGCGTTGCATTTCGGCCTTTATCTCATTAAGAATAGTATTCTTTGTAATACCGGCATAGTTGACGGGCAATGCGGATGTCAGCAAAAAGATGACGGCAAACGAAATGGGTATCCAGTTGATACGTCGCGCTTTTATGACGAACAGCCCGATACAGACAATATAGAACCAGCCATTGAGCGTGGCGAGATAGAGTCGGTTGATAGTAACACCGTAATCGTTGAACCGGCGTATAATGCCTATTGTCATCAGCAGTAACAGTGGCAATATCAGCACAGGCATCCAGCGTGCAATCCAGTTGTCAAACCGCTTGTTCTCTTTGAAACGTGTAGGGTATAGCCCGAATTGGATGGCGATACAGACCGTCATCAATGCTACGATAAGCCATGACACCCAGCCGATGGGCAATTCCCAACTGATGAGGATGCGAGTGGCGTAGATATAAAGCACTATCAGATAACCGGCCGTAAGGGGAAGGAACAGATAGTGCAGGATGCCGTTCAGGAATTCCGATGAATGCGGCTTCCGGTTGTGCTTGTCGTCTCCCTGCGGCAGCAATCCGAGGAATAGCATCAAGCCGAGCAATACATTGCACAGATAGTAGATATAGGCATAGCACTTCCCGCTGATGTGAATATCGAACAGTTGATGCAATGAGAACAGCAGTAGGCTGATGCCTGCACATAGGATAAGGCCTATCACCTGTGTAACGATGTATGCCGAAACGGTGTTCAGCGCAAAGTTCCAGCTGGCGATGTCGTTCTTCTCGCGCAGGAACGAAAGGAAGAAAGTGGAGAGCCCTACGGCAAGAATGACTGCCGCATGGGCGATACCGATTTCAATCCACGAACTTTCCGTGGTGAGATAATGATAGAGTAGGAAAGTGTCGGCTATAAGTAAGGCATGCGCAGCAAGTTGTATGGTTGTCTTCCACAGGCGGCTTTTTACTTCCTCGCTCCATAGATGAAGTGTGAGCGAAAGCAGGATGCCCACCGACAGATAGTAGCCGGTGATGAACAGTAACCGGTCTTCGCCCTTCCAGCCTGTCGATGTCAGATAGATGAGATAGGCTGTGAATGCAAAGATAAAGGTTACTGCAACCGGAAAGCGTTTCAAACAATTCTGAAACGCTTCGGTAGCTGTGTGAAACGCTTTCTCTACTGATAGCCCTTTCATAACTACAATTCGCTTTCTTTCAGTCGCTCTGCATTTTCCGCAACAATCAGATGGTCGATGCAATCCTGAATATCACCGTCCATAAAGGCGGCGAGTTATAGATGGTATAGTTGATGCGGTGGTCGGTGATACGT
>ERZ859937.861-NODE-861-length-11047-cov-1.813774_pt1 | contig 11047 bp, 11 predicted proteins | sample MGYA00509985_ERZ859937 | MGnify/ENA primary metagenome ERZ859937 (study PRJEB30046, sample SAMN00715169) | human gut metagenome | study: EMG produced TPA metagenomics assembly of the A metagenome-wide association study of gut microbiota in type 2... | reverse complement strand
CATTAGCATAACGCGCTATAGCCAACCCGTGGAAGATACGTTCAGAACTTACAGAAATAGGATAAGTACCATTACGGAGCACATTACCGAATACCATATATTTCAAGCTCTTCTCATAGTATTCCCGGGTCACATCCAATGTCACATACTTCACAGCACCCAGTTTGTAAGCGTTCTCTTCGTTCTGCTTCAGCTGCTCCTCACTGAAACCACCCGTGTTTGCACAAGCTGCATACACTTCATACCCTTTTTCCTTAGCCAGATACATTACAGTGAAAGAGGTATCAAGCCCCCCGCTGAATGCCACTACTACTTTTTTCTTCTTTTCTTCCATAATGATATTATTTTAATTGAGAATTAAAAATTGAAAACTGAGAAATAAGTACATGAACGCGCAGCCATCTTTTAATTTTTAATTCTTAATTTTTAATTTATTAAATAGTGTCTTCTTCGTGCAAAGCCGGATCGTAAAGCATGGCTGTACAAATACAGAACTTACGGTTCTTCGCCACTAATATATCGTGATTGATACAGCCTTCACAACCTTTCCAAAAGGCCTCATCATCAGTCAGTTCATTGAAAGTTACAGGAACATATCCCAGTTCTGTATTCATTTTCATTACCGCCGCGCCACTGGTCAGACTGAATATCTTTGCTTTAGGCCATCGTAGACGTGCCAATCGGAACGAAGCCGCCTTTATACGCTTGGCCAAACCTATTCCACGATAATTAGGATGCACAATCAATCCCGAGGTTGCTACATATTGCTTGTTTCCCCATGACTCAATATAGGTAAATCCTGCAAAATCATCTCCACATAAAGCAATAATCGCCTTTCCTTCTTTCATCTTTGTAGTCACATATTCATGTGTGCGTTCTGCAATGCCTGTTCCGCGTACCTTAGCAGCTTCTCTAATAGTATCTAAAATTTTATCAACGTAAACTTCATGTGAGGCATCTGCCACCATCACATCCACTTGTTTAGCATCCATTTCCTTTTTTATCTATATTATTTTATTGTATATTCGGTATAATCAATGAAAGTGCATTCTTCACTCCCGCTCTTGTGCAACCTTCACGAATGACAAGCATAATAGTATCATCACCAGCAATAGTTCCCAATATTTCATCAAAGTTCCGGTTATCAATATCATAAGCCAAACTACTAGCATATCCGGGACGAGTCTTGATTACTGCCAGATTAGCCGAAAATTCAATGGAAATAAATCCATTATGCATCAACATCTCACTGGCCGAATGTTGCTCAGTCATACGTTTGTACATGGTATTGTTTGGTAATACATATACATAATTTCCGTTCATACTGGCTGCCTTCGCCACTTTCAACTGCTTCAAGTCGCGAGACAAAGTAGCTTGGGTCAATTGGAATCCTTCTTTCGCCAATTCCTGCAACAACTCTTCCTGGCTACCTACTTCCTTACTCGAAATAATAATCTTAATGGCATCAAGTCTGCTATTCTTGCTCTTCATACTGCATAATTATTCTAATTCGGCTGCAAAATTACAGAATATTCGGGAATATAGATACAAAAAAGAGAATATTTTTGCGACTTTATGCATATTTTCAACAAAGCTTTTATCTATCATCCCAAGAATAAACCAAAATCATACCAAATTTTCTTTTCAATGCAATCTTCTTAAAAAGACAGTAATATTATGTTTTACGACAGGTACAACCAAATCCAACAGTTATAATATCAAAAAAACAAGGACGACTTTCGGGGAATAAACTATTTTTGCATCACTATTAATTCCTTAAAATCAAAAAATAAAGGCATGGAACACACTTATTTCTTTGCGGTAGACCTGGGAGCCACCAGCGGACGTACCATCTTAGGTTGCCTGGGAGAAGGCAAAATGGAGTTGAAAGAACTGACTCGTTTCCCTAACCATATTATAGAAACCGGAGGACATTGTTATTGGGATATTTATGCCTTATACAATGAAATTATCAAGGGACTGAAAGTGGTAGCCAAAGACAATCTGCCTATCCAGTCTATCGGTATTGATACTTGGGGGGTGGATTTCGTATTAGTGGGCAAAGATGGAGAGTTACTCCGCAATCCTTATTGTTATCGCGACCCTCACACAATAGGTGCACCCGAAGAATATTTTACCCATATTCCCCGTGAACGAGTATATGACATCACTGGAATCCAGATTATGAATTTCAATTCCTTGTTCCAATTATCAACACTCCACCGCAATCATTGCTCGGCCTTGGAAGCAGCAGATAAAATACTGTTTATGCCGGATGCTTTAAGTTATATGCTGACCGGTAAAATGGTAACAGAATATACCATCGCTTCTACTTCCCAGATGTTGAATCCGCGCACCAAACGCTTCGAAAAGGAACTACTGGATGTAGCAGATATCAAGGAAGAACAGTTCGGTCGTTTCGTTTTTCCAGGGGAACCTATTGGAGTGCTGACAGAAGAAGTGCAAAAAATTACAGGTCTGGGAGCTATTCCTGTTATTGCCGTTGCTGGCCATGACACAGGTTCAGCCGTAGCTGCCGTACCGGCACAAAACGAAAAATTCGCATATCTGAGTTCCGGCACGTGGAGCTTGATGGGGATTGAAGTGAAAGATGCTATTATAAATAAGGAAAGCTTTGAGCAGAACTTCACCAACGAAGGAGGTGTGGAAGGAACGACCCGGTTCCTGAAAAATATCTGTGGCATGTGGTTGTTGGAACGTTGCCGCAAAGAATGGGAAGCAACCAACAACTATTCTTATACAGAACTGATAGATGCAGCCCTGGCAGTTCCCGCTTTCCGCAGTGTCATCAATCCCGATGCTCCCTGCTTCGCCAATCCGTCATCTATGATTCAAGCCATCGGACATTATTGCAAAGAAACCAACCAACCTGTACCACAGAGTTATGGCGAAATCACCCGTTGCATATTCGACAGTCTTGCCCTGCGCTACAAACAAGTATTCGGCTATTTGCAACAAATGGCCCCGTTCCCCATCGAAAAGCTGCACATTATCGGTGGAGGCTCACGAAACAATTTGTTAAACCAATTCACTTGCAACGCAGTGGGCGTACCTGTTATAGCAGGTCCCAGTGAAGGAACAGCTATCGGCAACATTATGTTACAGGCAAAAGCCAACGGCCTGGTAAGCGATATTGCGGCTATGCGCCAACTAATCAGCACTTCCATAGAAACCGTTTCTTTTGAGCCCCAGCAAGCAGAAGAATGGGAAGAAGCATATAAGAAGTATTTAGCTCATTATAGAGAAGATATTTAATATTCACCTTGAAATTTATTCATTAAATAAACAAATAATATCATGAAAGAAGAATTGATTAATAAAGCGTATGAGATTGCAAAAGAACGTTATGCCGCTGTAGGTGTTGACACAGAAAAAGTAATGGAAACCATGCAGAATTTCCATCTGTCACTGCATTGCTGGCAAGCAGATGATGTAACCGTTTCGAAGTTCAGGCAGGTTCATTGACCGGTGGTATCCAGGCTACAGGTAACTATCCCGGCAAAGCTCGCAACATCGACGAACTGCGTGCAGACATTCTGAAAGCTGCTTCATATATACCAGGTACTCACCGTTTGAATCTGCACGAAATTTATGGCGACTTTCAAGGAAAAGTCGTAGATCGTGACGAAGTAGAACCCGAACATTTCAAAAGTTGGATTGAATGGGGTAAGGAAAACAACATGAAACTGGATTTCAACTCTACTTCATTCTCCCATCCCAAAAGCGGTGATCTGTCTTTGTCAAATCCCGATGAAGGTATCCGCAACTTCTGGATTGAACATACTAAACGTTGCCGTGCCGTAGCCGAAGAAATGGGTAAAGCTCAAGGCGATCCTTGTATCATGAACCTGTGGGTACACGATGGCAGCAAAGACATCACTGTAAACCGCATGAAATACCGTGCTTTGTTGAAAGACTCTCTGGATCAGATTTTCGCAACAGAATACAAGAACATGAAAGACTGTATCGAATCCAAAGTATTCGGTATCGGACTGGAAAGCTATACAGTGGGGTCTAATGATTTCTATATCGGCTATGGCGCCAAGAACAACAAGATGATTACCTTGGATACCGGGCACTTCCACCCGACAGAAAGTGTTGCAGACAAAGTTTCTTCTTTATTGTTGTATGTTCCCGAACTATGCTGCACGTAAGTCGCCCCGTACGTTGGGACTCAGACCACGTAACCATCATGGACGACCCGACTATGGATTTATTCAGCGAAATCGTTCGTTGCAACGCCTTGGATCGTGTACACTATGGACTTGACTACTTCGATGCTTCCATCAACCGTATCGGTGCATACGTTATCGGCAGCCGTGCAGCTCAGAAATGTATGGTACGCCTTTGCTGGAACCGATTGCCAAATTGCGCGAATACGAAGCAAACGGACAAGGATTCCAACGTCTGGCTCTGCTCGAAGAAGAAAAAGCTTTGCCTTGGAATGCTGTATGGGATATGTTCTGCTTGAAGAACAATGTACCCGTAGGCGAAGAGTTCATTGCAGAAGTAGAGAAATACGAAGCAGAAGTTACTTCTAAACGCTAATCAATATCCAACCACAATATCGTCCTCTGTAAGGGTGGCCTCATGTATCTGCCCCTACAGAGAACGTATTTGTGGTTTTAAAGAATATAAACAATGGAAATCATTATCGGATTAATCATTATCGCTATAGGAAGCTTCTGCCAATCCAGTTCATACGTACCTATCAAGAAAGTAAAAGAATGGAGTTGGGAAAGTTTTTGGCTGATACAAGGTGTATTCGCCTGGTTGGTGTTCCCACTATTGGGCGCATTGCTAGGTATTCCCCAAGGAGGCAGTCTGTTTGACCTTTGGGGAGCGGGAGGTGCTCCAATGAGCATCTTTTATGGTATATTATGGGGAGTGGGCGGCCTTACCTTTGGTCTTTCCATGCGTTATCTGGGAGTGGCCTTAGGACAAAGATAGCACTGGGCACCTGTGCCGGATTCGGCACACTTTTTCCCGCCATTTTTGCCGGAACCAACCTGTTCAAAGGAAACGGACTTATTCTTTTACTAGGAGTATGTATCACTTTGTCGGGCATTGCCATTATAGGATATGCCGGCAGTCTTCGCGCCAAAAACATGAGCGAGGAAGATAAACGCGCGGCAGTAAAAGATTTTGCTCTGACTAAAGGACTGTTGGTAGCCCTACTGGCAGGGGGGATGAGTGCCCGTTTTGCTTTGGGGCCCGATGCCGGTTCTCCCATCAAGGAAGCTGCGTTAGCTGGAGGTGTAGAAGGTCTTTATGCGGGACTTCCTGTAATCTTTCTGGTAACACTAGGCGGTTTTTTAACCAATGCCGTTTACTGTCTGCAACAAAATGTAGCCAACAAAACTATGAGTGATTATGCCAAAGGCAATGTATGGGTAAACAACCTGATATTCTGCGCCTTGGCAGGAGTACTGTGGTACATGCAATTCTTCGGACTGGAAATGGGTAAAAGTTTCCTGACCGGAAGTCCTGTACTGCTTGCCTTCTCATGGTGTATATTAATGGCTTTGAATGTTACTTTCAGTAACGTATGGGGTATTTTATTAAAAGAATGGAAAGGTGTATCCACCCAAACTATCACTGTTCTGGTAACCGGACTGGTAGTTCTTATCTTTTCTCTTGTATTCCCTAATTTATTCTAAAAGAATTATTATATTTGTAGCATACTGTTATTCAGAATAAAAAAATGAATAACAATACCCTATGAACAATCAAATAAAAGAAGATATGAAATCAATCTTAGACAATCGCCCCGAATTGGTCAAAGAGGTGAATAAAGTAGCCGAAGTAGCCGGATATTTGTGGCAAAAAGGATGGGCCGAACGTAACGGAGGTAATATCACCGTCAATATCACCGAGTATGTAGACGATGAAATCCGTCAGATGCCCGCTATCAGCGAAGTAAAACAAATCGGTGTAACACTGCCTCACTTGAAAGGCTGTTATTTTTATTGCAAAGGAACCAATATGCGTATGCGGGATTTGGCACGTTGGCCTATGGATAACGGTTCTGTCATCCGTATTTTAGATGATTGTGCTAGTTATGTCATTATTGCCGACAAACCGGTTCAACCTACTTCGGAAGTTCCCTCCCACCTGAGCGTACACAATTATCTCATTAGCATAGGCTCTCCTTATAAAGCATCCGTACACACACACCCCATCGAACTGATTGCCTTGTCTCACAACAAAAAGTTCATGGAGAAAGATGTGGCAACCAACCTGCTATGGAGCATGATTCCCGAAACAAAAGCATTCTGCCCACGTGGATTGGGCATGATTCCTTATCAGTTACCCAGTTCTGTAGAATTAGCAGATGCAACTATCAAGGAATTGGCTGATTATGATGTAGTCATGTGGGAAAAACACGGTATCTTTGCTGTTGACTGTGACGTAATGGCCGCATTCGACCAAATTGATGTTTTAAATAAATCCGCATTAATTTACATCGCTGCCAAAAATATGGGATTTGAACCCGACGGCATGAGCCAGGAACAGATGAAAGAAATGAGTGTGGCTTTTAATCTACCCAAATAATATTTTTATGGTCTTCCCCTAATGGGGAGATTTTGAAGATGATTTGAACCCACATGGGGACAAATCATCTTTTTTATTATCGGAGCTTAAAAGATAAATGAGATCCAGATTGCCACTTAAGCTTTTCATCACACGATATTCATCACAAATGAACAAGCATATAAAATGACCAATTTATGTTTTTATCTCATTATTCTATTGATTAAAAAGATTAACACTCCCTATATAGCAAACACTTCCTAGATAATCGCGTACTTAACTCATTGACAGTTTGAGTATCTTATGTTTTTTTTAGAACAACGAGTACTCTTTTTGGCTATCTTTGACAAAGACAGATTCACTAAACCTACAGAGATATATGAAAGCAAATAAATTATTCCTTTTGGCAAGTTTCTTTCTATCAAGCAGCCTGACACCTATAGCGGCTCAGAGTAAGAAAGAGAAGAAGCAACAGACAGAACAAGCTGTACGCGAAGCTGTTGACGCAAAGACATACAAAATCAATGTGGACCGGGTAATGCCTATGAAAGGAGGCAGCAAACACCTGACTTCCGATTATTCTTTAGAAATAAGAAACGATTCGGTTTATTCCTATCTGCCTTATTTCGGAGTGGCGTATAACGTTCCTTACGGGGGTGGAAAAGGATTAAATTTTAGTGCTCCTTTATCAGAATATACTTCAGCATATAATAAAAAGGGGAATGCTAAAATCACACTAAAAGTACGGAACGAGGAAGACAATTACCTTTACAATATCATCATTTATCCCAATGGCAGCAGTAACATACAGGTCACCCCTACAAACAGACAATCTATTTCTTTCTCCGGAGAAATGGATCTAAAGAAGAAAGAATGAGCCATAAATAAAAGGGGGTCAAAACTAAAACGGTAGTAATATAGAATATGACCTAATATTTTTTGGCAAAGGATATAAAGCTAGGGAATGATATCATTTTATAACCCATTTCCCTAGCTTTGTATATTGAAGTTTCAAATCCCCATCTTTGCCCAATACGAAAACGATATTGATAGTAGTAAGATGAGTTGGAATGACGTAATTAACCAATTTGTATTTAGGAATTATATGAAGTGAATTATCCCCTATGTCTATGATGATAGAATCACCGTCAACTCGCACAGGTGGGGTTAGTCCGTATTTGTATTTGAATCCTTTGATCACTTCATCAAGATCTCTAGTTATCACAATCCCATCATACTTTCTAGGACGTTCTATCTTTAATTCAGGCATTATGGGATGCTCTTCCTTTATCACCTCCTCTTTTTTCTTTATGTTTTTGGGTATGATGTGAACTTCATCCCATATAAGTTCCATCTGCTCCTTTATATCATGTATTTTCTTACGTGATTTCTTTGTTTCGTATGCTCTTACAACCTTGTCCCACATATAGCTTTCTGGAGAACGCTCAGATTTGGCTTTCTCGCAGTTTATAAGTGCCGTGAAATAGTCAAGCATGGTAAAATCCCTTCTCTGATAATCTGGGTCTGTAAGTATTTCTTTTAAGATAAGGGTTTCCTTATATATAAGCCTGTCTACAAATTCATTAAATTTCGATTCAACATCTTTTTTGGTTTTTAAGGAATATACTACCCCTGCTAAATCAAGTGCATAATAATCCTCGTCAGCATGGTATATGGCTATCGCCTTTATACCACGAAGGTAAAGTGTTATCCTTTTATCCAAATATTTTTTCATATCTTACATTATCTGTCTTCTCATTCTTCCGCATGGTTTTCTCATAACTACTCTTCCGTCAACAACTATTTCTTTTCCCTTTCGTCCTGGCTGCCTCAAATCGTCAAGCGTCAATGGTCTGCCTAACTTTGACAACAGCGCATATATTTTATCTATACGGTTCATTTTTCGTGTATTCTGCTGGAATACCTTCTCATCAATATAACGCTGTAAGTGGTATTCCGATACTGAAATATATGTTCCGCTTATCTCTCGTTTAAGGTGATGCCAAAATCCTTCTATACCGTTTGAAGAGCATCCGTCAATACTAAATATACCTTCCGAATGGCATACTTTTGTTAAATGAAGATCATCCTTCAATATATTGTATATATCCGTTTCGTCTGTATATAGCTTACATCCTTTATCTAACTTTGGGGCAACTTCCTCAGCGACCATTTCACTTGTCACATCGCTGACAATCTTTGCCCATACGAAAGAACCGTCATTTTTCCAAAGTCCTACTACAGCCGACTTGTAATCTGTTTTAGTTCCTAGGTTCATGTATTCCTTCTCTTTACTATGCCTCCATTTATCAATACCACCTATATAACATTCATCAGCAGATATCTCTTCTGTAAGAAGAAAACTGTCTGGCTGTTCTATACAAGTATCAATACGTGCGTGCATAAACCATGCTGTAGCTTGTGTGACACCTACAAGTTCGGCTAGTTTATATGATGATATTCCGTTAGTTTCAATACAGTAATAGTATACTGCTTTGAACCACAAAGATAATGGAAGATTTGATTTCTCCATGAATGTGCCCGTCTTTATTGAGAAATTTCGTCCGATTGTACGGTCACGATATGTGCCGGGCTTTTTACGTCTTGCTACATTGTAAGATCCTGTAAATGGAGATTGGATGTTTTCACCCCAGCGGAGTTTCTCAAACGCTTCAATACACTGTTCTTCTGTACCAAAACTGTTTTTAAACTCTTTTTCGCTGAGCCTCTTGATGCGGTATGTCTTCTTTTTGCTAGCCATTTCGTATCTTTTTTGATACTATAAAGATATAAAAATAGCTGATAATCAGCAAATTTATTCAACAAAAATATAACTTGATATAATATGTTAACTTTCACATGGTGATAAAATATTTTTTTTGTAATAATTGTTATTTTTATTTAATGTATAAAAAAAAGAGCCTTTGATTAAAGTGCTCTCATATAATCAATCTTTAAATCTTTCTTCTAAATGTATCTTCTTTTTTTTGTAAGCCAAAAGCAATCTTATGATCTCTAAAATGATATAATCTATAATATTTATTTTCTGCAAAAATAATACATATAATTCATATATGCAATTCTTTTTATACTTTTAACCATTCATCGTCTGGTTTTGCTATTAACCTTGCATTATTGATAGCCATATCTAATGTTAAACAGGTAGAAGCCCGATAAACATCATTCTCTTTTTCTATAACTAAAGCTAAATCTGCACTAGCTTTAGAAGTTAAACATAATGGTAATAATAGTTGTAATCTCCCATCGTAATATTGCGGTACGGCTGTTTTATAATTTCGCCTAATTCTTTTTATTGCGTCATTTATTGTTCCTTCAAGTAAAACTCCTAATTGATATTTATCCATAGTTTGCAAAGCTGTAGGAAATCTAGTTATGTTATCATCTATTATATGATTAATATTAGGACGCAAATTCAATTTTGTATCGTAAATTAAATCTGATGAATTATCAAAATAATTTGCATTTTCTGGCAATTTAGTGAATTTCATTAAATCTCTATCACTAGATTTTCTCCATCCTATAAAAAACCATTTAATAGAACTTTGTCTTTTATTATACTGAGAAAAAGCAAATATTTCTTCTTGATAATCAGTTACTAATCCTGTATTAAAGACAGAATACCCATTTTGTTCTAGAACTTTTTTTTCCTCATATAGTTTTACAAATGTATGTTTTATGTAATTTTCTAGAATTGGATTTTTACCTATTGGATTTTTTTTGTAATCCCAATCTTCCTTCATTGCTATGGATTTCAATTCTTCTATAGACCCATGAAAATCAGAAAACCAAGTATAGTCAAAAAGTTTCATGTTGTTTATTTTTACAATACAAGATTATTATACTGCAAAATAACAAAATCCCCTCGACAATTATTAAATTCATTAACATTGTTTATCCATTTTGTTACTGCAAATATAAAAATATAAATTTACATATCAATGATTAGTAGTTAATATTACATAAATATAACTTAGATTGAGTATGCTTGGAGCTTATTATTTATACTTTTGTTGCAAAATTATAAATCTATAGATTATGAAGTGGTTATTGTTAATTCCTGCTATTCTAGTAAGTAGTTGTTCATCTCCTTCAAACAATAAAATAGAAAACAAACAAGAAGAGAAAACAATAGTAGAAAATCTAGAATCAAAAGCTAAACGACAAATGATGGCAACAATTAAAGAGCTTGCCAATAATCCTAGTTCTGTCAGTATATCAAAATTTGAAAAAGAGTTTGAATTTGATTCTTTGTATGTAGCCAAATTCACAATGAGAGCGCAAAATGAGTTTGGTGGATACTCTATTACTGACTACGAGTATATATATATGATAAAAGAAGATGGAATACATGATGCCCTAGTTGATTTGAAGGTTACCCTAAAATAATAATGCTGGCAGCGAGAGCCTTTAATGTAGCTTCAAAAAAAGATAAAAATGCGGATTTTACATCTTCTATAAAAGTAGCTGCTTT
>ERZ859937.860-NODE-860-length-11058-cov-1.445151_pt1 | contig 11058 bp, 14 predicted proteins | sample MGYA00509985_ERZ859937 | MGnify/ENA primary metagenome ERZ859937 (study PRJEB30046, sample SAMN00715169) | human gut metagenome | study: EMG produced TPA metagenomics assembly of the A metagenome-wide association study of gut microbiota in type 2... | reverse complement strand
TATAACCTTTTTCGTTGCCAGATTAATTTTCCAATCACTCTTGCTGGCGCTGCCGCGAAAGGTCACCAGATATATTTGCTTATTAGCCTTAGGGAAATAATTTTTAGCTACAGCATAATTCAGCTCTACCTTGCCATCACTTTCCTGCTGGCTTTCAATCTGCCAGCCATAGCTGCGCAGATAGTCAAACTCCTGGGAAGTATGCGGCAGATAAACACCCAGACAGGATGCTGCTGCGATTGTTGTAAAATAACTCTGCACGTAGGCAGAGCTTACCGGGTTAGGTGACGCTGCATACGTCATCGTACCCAAGCCGAAAAACAGACATATAATTGTAAGTAAACGCATAAGCTTAAGCATGCTGCACCTCCTTGTAACATACCATTGCTATTATTATAACACAAAAGTCCGAACCTCTTGAAGAGATTCGGACCTTTCTTTATATATACTGTTATATGCTTGCCTTACAATTATTCTCCAAGGCCTTGGACAAATTCATCCACGCCTTTACCGGGAGCAACCATCGGTATTACCATATCCTTAGGATTGATATCAACCTCAATTACATAGGTATGGTCCTTATCTAAACCACGCTTTACAGCAGCTGCAAAATCTTCCGGTGTTGTAACATGCTCACCTTCCAAACCGAAGGCTTCCGCATATTTAACAAAGTCAACGTAACCGGGACATTCACAAGCCATAAAACGTTTATTGAACTGTACAGTCTGCAGCTGACGAATCATACCCAAGCCGCTGTTATTGAAAACAACGGAAACTACAGGAACATTATTGCTTGCTAATGTAAACAGCTCGCTGCCAGTCATTTTATAGCCGCCGTCACCGCTGATACAAATAACCTTTTTATCCGGGCAGGCAAATTTTGCACCCATAGCGGCAGGCAGACCAAACCCCATTGTTCCCAGTCCGCCGCTGGTAATCAGCTGACGTGCATATTCCACCTTCAAATGCTGTGCCGTAAACATCTGATGCTGACCTACGTCGGTAGCGACAAAATAATCTTTGCCCTTTAAGAGCGGATTCAGCGCTTCAATAAAGAGCGGCGCAGTATTATTTCCATAATCCTCATCCATGCTCGGCCAGGTCATAATTGTATCCCACCATGCTTTTATATCATGAGATTTACAGCCCTTATCGAGCATTTTCAGGATAGTGCGCATATCACCGGCAATATCAATGCTGCTCTCAATATTTTTGTTCAATTCAGCAGGATCAATATCAATATGGATAATCGTTTTATGCGCGCTGTATTTATCACGGTCACCGGTTACACGGTCATTAAAGCGTGTACCAACAGCCAGCACCACATCAGCGTTAGCGATAGCCCGGTTCGCACGTTCGTGTCCATGCAGGCCGCTCATGCCCAAAAATTGCTCACGATAGGAGCTGATGCAGCCCAAGCCCATCAGTGTGCTGGCTACAGGCAGATGCATTTTTTCACAAAGATGCACAGCTTCGTATTCCGCACCGGAGATAGCTACACCGCCGCCAACAAGCATCACAGGACGTTCAGCCTTGTTCAGCGCAGCTACAGCTGCAGCAACAAGTTCCTTTTGCGGCATAGCGACAGGCAGCTCACGCAGCTTGCTTGCATGATATTCCATCATGCTCGTCTGCACGTCATGCGCTACATCTACAAGCACAGGACCCGGACGTCCGCTTTTTGCCATCTGAAAAGCCAGGCGCATTGTCTGAGCCAATTCTTCCGGCTTATTGACCAAGAAATTTTGCTTCGTAATCGGCATAGTGATACCGGTAATATCAACCTCCTGGAAGGCATCATGACCGATCATGCTGCTTTTTACCTGTCCGGTAATAGCCACTACCGGAATAGAATCAAGAAATGCATTCGCCAGACCTGTTACGAGATTCGTCGCACCGGGACCGGATGTAGCACAGCACACGCCAACCTTACCGCTGGCACGTGCATAGCCATCAGCAGCGTGTGCTGCTCCCTGTTCATGCGCTGTAAGTACATGCTTAATATTTTTTACATCACGCAGAGCGTTGTAAAACGGCAGTATAGCACCACCGGGATAACCAAAAATTGTAGAAACGCCTTCTTCCTCAAGGCATTTCACCATAACTTCCGCACCAGTAAGCTGCATAGTGTTATACTCCTTTCTTACGCTTCTTCGGCATGAGGCCATTCATAGCGTGATTCTTTGACCTCCAATGCTTCATCGCCACGTTCTAAAGCAACGATTCCCGTCTGCACCATTTCGACAATACCATAACGGCGCAGAGCATTTGCAAAAGCGCACAGCTTGCCTTCATCACCGGTGTTGACAAAGGTCATGCTGTTGCCGGTAACATCAATAGCATGGGAACGGAAGGCTGTTGCTAATTGCAGCACCTCCATTTGCTTTTCGCCGGCGTGTACCTTGACCAGCAGCATACTACGCAGTGCGCTCGTTTCACGATGCAGCACCTTAATGCGTTCTACCTCGCTGAGCTTTGCCAATTGCTTGCAGACCTGCTCGATTGTCAGCTCGTCCGCATCCAATACAATTGTCATACGTGCATATTCCGGATCCTGTGTACTGCCACTGGTTAAGCTGTCAATATTATAGCCACGGCGGGAAATCAGTCCCGTAACCCTCATTAACACACCAGGACGATTGTGTGCGACAATAGATAATATCTGTTTCATTTCTTTTCTCCTGAATCTGATAAATCCACAGCTATTTTATCTTTATTTAATAAATTTAACATGTGGAATAATCTCGTTATATACTTCTTCCTTGCGTTGGTTATAGATTACTTTTTGCTCTTCAAAAAAGTTTCTGCCATAGCTGTCAATAGAAACAATCAGCGGGCCAAACATTTTCACATGGCAGCTCCACAGAGTTTCCGGCATACCCAGTTCACGCCAGTTTGCATCAACGATTTCCTGCACTTCAGTTGCTGCCACAACAGCGTTGCCTGCGGGGAATACACAGTGAATAGCGCCAAAGTTTTTGCAAGCATATTCAGTGTTGGGGCCCATGCCGCCTTTGCCGACGATAACGCGGACACCGGTTTTTTCAACGAACTCTTTCTCAAATTTTTCCATGCGCATGCTGGTGGTCGGACCAACAGATACCATTTCAAATTTGTCATCGCCCAAGGGACGAATAATCGGGCCGGCGTGCAGAATTGCTTTATCCTTAACATCAACGGGCAGCTTACGGCCATATTCTACGACACGGCGATGTGCAACGTCACGACAGGTGGTAATGTCACCGTTCAGATAAACAATGTCGCCGATATGAATATTTTTTAAATCTTCTGCGCTTACAGGAGTAGTCAAAACCTTTTTGCCATCAATTACTTCGTACATTATAAAGTCACCCCGCTATGAGAAAGAATTTTGTAGTTTAAGTTTTTGTCGAATACGATGTGGCCGCGACGATGAGACCAGCAGCCAACGTTTACAGCAACACCGATTACAGACGGATGACGTGCAGAATTTTCTACGTTCACGCCCATAACGGAATATTTGCCGCCCAGGCCTTGAGGACCAAGGCCGATTTTATTGATGCCATCCTCCAGCAACTGCTCCAAAAGTGCAGCGTTCTTGTTCGGGTTATGGCTAGCAATCGGACGCATCAGCGCTTTCTTTGCATGCAGAGCAGCTACTTCTACAGAAGTACCGACGCCAACACCTACCAGAAGCGGCGGGCAGGCATTCAGGCCATAGGAGGTCATAACGTCCAGCACGAATCTGGTTACGCCTTCATAACCGGCACCAGGCATCAGCACCATGCTTTACCGGGCAGGCTGCAGCCGCCGCCAGCCATATAGGTGTACAGATCTAATTCATCGCTGTTCGGCACAATCTCCCAAAAAATAGTAGGAGTACCGGTACCGACATTTTTGCCGGTGTTATATTCATCAAAGGTTTCTACACTGTTATGACGCAGCGGAGCTTGCTGAGTTGCGCGGATAACAGCTTCCTTCAGCAGCACCTCCAGCTCGTTAATCAGCGGGAAATTGGTGCCGCATCTTACTACGAATTGCATAACGCCGGTATCCTGGCAGCTGGGACGATTCAGATCCTTAGCCAGCTTCTGGTTCAGCTTCATGGTCTGGTAAATAGTTTTAGACAGCGGGCTGTCTTCCTTTTCTGCCAGCTCATCCAGCTTAGCGATAACATCGTCAGGTAAAACCTTAGCGGTGTGCGCTACAAAATGTGCTACATAGTTTGTTAATTGTTCAACTTGTTCTTGCTTATCCATTTTTACCCTCCATACGCAGCATCGGCTGCAAATTTATTATTTATTGCCTGCTTTCTCCACACTCTCAATTTCCTCCTTGGAAACATCAGTAAGAGTAAGCTTTTGAAAAAACCTTGTTTTAGGAATCAGGAAGGAAAAGCCTTCGATCCTGCCCATATAAGCCTTGCCTTCTTGCAGAGAGCAGTCAAAAACATGACCACCCATAGTTCTGTCATCAGAAATAAAATGCACATGCCAGCCTGCAACATTCAAGCCAGCCATATATTGCGGAAAATATACGCAAACGAGGCTGCCGCTGACATTTTTAAATTCAAACTCACGCTGATCTGTTTCCAAAACCTTAGCAAATGTTTTATAAGGCTCGCTATGCTGCTGCTTTTCAGAACGCGCGTAAATTTCGTTAAAATGCCCATCTATACGGCAAGCGTAGATATTATTCTCACCATGAGCTTTGCCAACCTCGTCCAGCTTAGCCAAAAGCTCGCTCATATCAGCGATGTTCTCCAGCTCAAAAGCTATATTCTTATTTAAGTATGTTACGGAAGCAAACGGGGTAGCATCGCCGGCATCGGCAATCTCTACTGTACCATCTGCTTTCGCCCGATAGCAGACACCATCGAGTACAATCATTTCACCATTAACCGCTTCAAAAGTACCTAAGCCTATATCGCCGTTGGTAAGCAGTTCTTCAATTGTTGCATTGCCATAAAAATCACCCTTTGCTAAAGCCTGCAGGGTTGATACCTGATACATTAAAGCCATCCTCTGACCTCCTCATGCTTTTTCTCTAATCAAGACCGCCTGAAACCACATACATTAAAGTGTCTGTATGTCATTATCCTGTACTTCAGTAGCAGTCTTTCTTGACCTGCCTTTACTATATCATCAATCTAGTGTATAATCAATTTTATAGAATTAATGTTTCTATAAAGGAGATTTATAGTATGGAGTTAGAAAAAAAGTACATCTACCAGGTCTACCAATGCGGCAGTTTTTCTAAAGCTGCAGAAGCATTATTTATTACTCAGCCTGCACTGAGCATAGCCATCAAAAAAGTAGAGCAGGAAATAGGTGCTGCCATTTTCAACCGCAGCCAAAGACCGCTCACTCTCACGAGCATAGGCGAACTGTATCTGCAGCATATCAAAAAGGAAATGCTGCTGGAGCAGCAGCTCAAGCAGCAAATTGATGATATTCATGGTTTAAAAAGCGGTGATCTGAAAATCGGCGGCACGCATTATATGAATGCTTATCTCCTGCCGTCATACATCGCCCAATTCAACACCCTCTATCCCAACATCAACATCACCATGGCCGAAACAAGCTCGGATATGCTCATTGAAATGCTCAAGGACAACAAGCTTGATTTCACCTTCAGCTGCGACGAGGACGTAGTGAGCGAGTTTGACAGCTATCCGACCTTTTCTGACCACATCCTGCTCGCTGTTCCGCAGTCCTTCGCGCTCAGCGACAAGCTGCTGGCGCAAAGCATCAGCGCGATTGAAGTCAAGCACGGCCTCCACCTGGCAGAAAGCTGCCCCAGCGTCAACCTGCACGAATTCACAGATTGCAGCTTCATCCGTATCGACGCCCATGTCAACCTTGGCATGCGTACGCTAAAAATGTTTGAAGAAGCAGAAATTCTGCCACGCATAAAGGTCAAGGTACCGCAGCTCGTCACAGCCTTCCAGCTTGCGGAGCATGGCATCGGTGCCACTTTTATCAGCGACAAGCTGGTAACTGGCAACGAAACCTCTCTGCGCTTTTTCAAGCTGCAGTCCAAGCAGGCAGAAAGAAAATATTCTCTGCTTTTACCGCATAATGTTTACGTTCCTAACGCAGTCATCGAATTCATCAAGCTTTTCCGGCAATGACATTAGATGAAGAAAAATACAGCAGCTGAGGGTTTGCCCTTCAGCTGCTTTTCTTTGCGCTTTATTATAAATCAGATTTATACGCTTATTAATTCCATAAAATTGATTTATCTTATTATCCGTGGTATATTTTAGTCAGTTCAAAAAACAGCTGCTAAACAAGCATAAAGAAAAATACACAGCAGCTGTTATCCATACAAATTTTAAAAATCATGTTTTATTTTACGGAGGGATTTTACTATGAATAACGCAAAACAATACTTCAGAATCGAGCCCTGGAAAAGCGTTCGTGCTTTAAAACTTCAACTGCTTGGTCTGAACGACTAATTAACATCAACGAAAAACATATTTGAACTTACGGAGGTAACTATCATGAGCAATGTAAAAGATTTCATCAGAATTGAACCCTGGACAAGCGTACGTACCCTTAAAGTAAATCTGCTTGCTTCGGCAATGCATCTCAACTAACCGGAGGCAAGAGCATGGCAAACAAACCTGTAAAAATCGTAGAAACCGTCCTGCGTGACGGCCACCAATCCATCGCAGCAACACGTATGCGTATCGTTGATATGCTGCCAGTGTTGGAGAAAATTGATAACGCCGGTTACCATGCCGTTGAAGCCTGGGGTGGCGCAACCTTTGATTCCTGCCTGCGCTTCCTGCATGAAGATCCGTGGCAGCGCCTGCGTCTGTTAAAGAAGAATCTGCCACACACTCCGATTCAAATGCTACTGCGTGGTCAGAACGTTCTTGGCTACACCAATTTAGCCGATGACGTTGTTTCTGAATTTGTTAAACGCTCTGTAGATAACGGCGTTCCATCATCCGCATTTTCGACGCACTCAACGATACCCGTAACCTGGAAACAGCTATGCGAGCCACCAAAGAAGCCGGCGGACATGCTCAAGGCTGTATCGTTTATACTATAAGCCCTTATCATAAGGACGCTGATTTTGTAAAGCTTGGCAAAGAACTGGTACAGATGGGTGCAGACTCCATCTGCATCAAGGACATGGCCGGCCTGCTGCGCCCTTACGAAGCATACAACCTCGTAAAAGCTTTAAAAGCAGAAATCAACTTGCCGATTAATCTTCACACGCACTTCACCAGTGGCATGGGTGATATGACCTATATGAAAGCTATTGAAGCAGGCGTAGACATCGTGGATACCGCACTATCTCCCTTCTCCTGCTCTACAAGCCAGCCCTGCACCGAATCCCTTGTTGCTGCCTTGCAAGGCAGCGCTTATGACACCGGCATCAACCTGCCACTTCTGCATGATTTGGCAGATTACTTCAAGGGTGTCAAAAAAGATCTCGTAGAGGATTTCAACCTGAACACCAATATTCCTATCGATCCTAAAGTGCTCACCTTCCAAATTCCAGGCGGTATGCTTTCTAATCTGCTCAACCAGATGAAGGAAATGGGCGTTGCCGATAAATATCCGCAGCTTTTGGAAGAAATGCCCCGTGTACGCGCAGAGCTTGGCTATCCGCCGCTGGTAACGCCTACCAGTCAGATTGTAGGCACTATGGCAGTGCTGAACGTAGCCTTGGGCCGCTATAAGATGATTCCCCGCGAGGTTAAGGATTTAGTTTTGGGTAAATACGGTCGCACACCCGCACCTATCGACCCTGAGGTTAAACGTCTGGCTATCGGCAACGCCGAGCCTATTACCTGCCGTCCCGCGGATTTAATTCCGCCGCAGCTGGAAAAATTCCGAGCTCGTCTGGCTGAAGACGGTTATCCTAACGCCAGCATGGAAGACCTGCTGAGCTATATTTCCTTCCCGGAAGTAGCAAAAGCATTCTTCGGTCACAACAGATAAGCACAGCTCAACTCATATTTCTCTCACTAAAAGTCACCATAAACTTCTACCTTTAATTTAAATATCGCAAACGGACAAAGAGCAAGAAAATCCCGAACCTCTTCATGAGATTCGGGATTTTCTATATTTGAGACAAACTCAGACGTTTTATTGAATTTTTTCAAACTCGCCGTTGTAACGGGCATTTTCCTTATCATAGGCTGCAGGATCCGCATAGCGGTTAACCTTGCTGTTCAAAGTACAAGCCTCTTTGATGCAGTCATTAACAGCATTTTTGGTGTTGATGCGCGGGTCATCTTCACTGGCAATAACATAACCTGCTACACGCAGCATGCTGCTGTCATATTCCTTGATACCATAATCATAGCTGAAAAGCTTACCGTCTACAACGGTGCTTTCCTTCAACGCAACCTTAACAGTGCTGTATTTACCAACCAGCTTGTCACCGCTGCCAACACCGGCCAGGTCAAGCTTCACAACAATCGGCACCCAGTTGGGACGAGTAACCAATGATACATCGGCAGCAGTCAGTTCCTTATCCGGAGCAGCCTGCTTAATCATCTGTACAGGGAAACGCTTGCCGTAATTTGCCATGAGGAAGGCTTCAAATTCCGTCTTACCTTTCTCAACATCATTTTCAAGATTCTGCGCTTCCAGAACAGCCTCCGGAACCTGATACCAAAGTACAACCTTTTTTGCAGGAGCAGCAGCACAAACGGAGCACATCAAAAGACAGAGAATACAAAGAAACAGTTTTTTCATGGAACTTTCCTCCTCGCTATATTCGTTAACTATATTTTAACAAGAAAACAACCTGCTGAAAAGAGTAATTGATAATACATTGCTGACAAAAATGAAAAGAGAGCAAGGCGTTTCCCTGCTCTCTCAGCAAATGATAAATTTTCTTACAGTGTTTAAAGCACCAGCAAATCTACAACCAGCCAACCGGCAAATAAAATCAACATCGGGTATAAATCCTGCATAACGCTTACCTCCTACGCATATCGCAGACTTCATTCATCTTTGTTATACATAGTATAGCTTTTAAATATTAAATGCAGATTAACCTTAATGTTAAATCAAAGTAAAGAGGATTTGCTTACCATCAATCAGCTTTGCATTGCCACGCAACAGCTACTATAATTCGTATTTTGCCTTCAGCTCTGCAATATGCGCTTCCAAATCCTTGGTATTGCTAAAGCCGCAGCAGTATTCAAACACCTGCGTAGCCTGCGGTGCATATTTTTTAACAGCATCAAAATATGCTGCCCATTCAATGTCACCCTGGCCAACAGGCAGATGAGCATCGCCATTGCCATCGTTATCATGAACATGACAAGCTGTTAAGCGCTCGCCCAAGGCCTTTACTACCGCAGGAATATCCCAGCCATTGACATGCGCATGACCTGTATCAATCAACGCACCAGCCTGCGGGAAGGTTTCAAAAAGTGCAAGATATGTCGGCAAATCAAACAGCACATTATTTTTAGTACGCAGGCCAACATTTTCAATAAGCACCTTAACGCCGTAGCTTTCGCCCAAAGTAATTACCTGACGCAGACGACTGATAACCAACTCACGCAATTGCTCCTTATCGCCAGCAATAGCCTCATTAGTGTGCACTACAACAAAATCAGCCTTGCATTTCTGCGCATAAGCAAAGGTTTGCTCCATAACCTGCTCATAAATTTTCTGTTCTTTATCGGCCAGGTTCAAAGCAACACAGGGAGCATGAATAGAAAATGCACGCTCGCCCCAGTCCTCCAATTGCTGGTTCCAATAATAATCCTTGCCAAACTCATAGAAGAATTCGATACCATATTGCTTATCCAGATTTTTCATTGCATCTTTAGTAAATGCAGGGAAAAGTAAATCACTTACTTCAAATTTCATAAAACTTCCTCCATTCAGAGCTTACTTTGCTGCTGCCAGGTTTTCGCCGCTTTCAGCATCAAATAAGCACACATTTTCCCAGTCGAAATTGAAACCTTTAACGCCTTCCATTTGCAGTGCCTGGTCACTTGCCTGCAGATAGAAGCTTTCGTCTGTTGCCAGATGCAAAGTAGCAGTTTTCAGGTTGCCTGTATTCTCGACAAAATCTACTCTACCAGTAATCATAGCACTTTCATAGCAGGGAGTGCAAGCCTCAGGACGCAGACCGAAGAGAACCTTGCTGCGGCCGCTAATTTCCTGCAGACGCTCCTGCGGCAGCTTCAATGCGCCGTGCCGACGATAATTTTTCCGTCCAAAATCTCTGCCTTCAGAATATTCATTGCCGGAGAACCGATAAAGGTTGCCACAAAGGTATTGGCAGGATGATGATAAATATTTTCCGGTGTGTCAATCTGCTGAATCTTGCCCTGATTCATAACGGCAATACGATGTGCTACAGTCATTGCCTCAATCTGGTCATGGGTTACATAAACCATGGTCGGCTTGAACATTTCATGGATTTTTACCAGCTCAGTACGTGCCTTTTGGCGCAGCTTGGCATCCAGATTAGAAAAGGCTCATCCAGCAGGAAGTACGGCGACTGCTTTACCAGTGCACGACACAGGGCAACACGCTGCTTTTGGCCGCCGCTCAATTCATGCGTCTTTTTGTTTTCGTAACCTTCAAGATGCAGAATTTCCATCGCCATACGCGCACGCTTTTCCATCTCAGCCTGCGGCAGCTTTTGCAGCTGCAGACCAAAGGTAATATTGTCCCAAACACTCAGATGCGGGAAAGTGCATAGCTTTGGAATACCATAGCAATGTTGCGCTCGCCCGGAGCGATATCGTTAACCACGCGGCCGTCCATGTACAGCTCGCCCTTGGTAATTTCCTCAAAACCGGCAATCATACGCAAAGTAGTTGTCTTGCCGCAGCCGGAGGGACCAAGCAGAATCAGACGCTCGCCCTTTCTGATATTCAAGTTTAAATCATTAATTACGACATTGCTGCCATAAGCTTTTTGCACGTTAGAAAACACGATGCTGTATTCATTTTGTAAGTTTTCCATCTTCTTATCCTTTCACGCCCGATTGCATAAATGTGTTGATAATAAATTTCTGGCAGAAGCCATAAAGCACTAACGCCCGTATGTCTGCCAGTACGACTATAAGAATTATCCCATC
>ERZ859937.859-NODE-859-length-11073-cov-1.523235_pt1 | contig 11073 bp, 13 predicted proteins | sample MGYA00509985_ERZ859937 | MGnify/ENA primary metagenome ERZ859937 (study PRJEB30046, sample SAMN00715169) | human gut metagenome | study: EMG produced TPA metagenomics assembly of the A metagenome-wide association study of gut microbiota in type 2... | reverse complement strand
CGCCGGGTAGACCCGACTCGAAGGCACCCCGCCAGTAATCACGCCACTCCGGGTCTACCTTAACATTCAGATTCATATATCCATTCCGTTCATATGTCCATATAAACGCTTTCCTGCTGCCCTTCACACGTACCAACTGCCAGTTATCATCATGAAACGGGGCGTCCTGATATGTGTCCGGAAAGGACAGCGCAAACGCTAAGACTTCTTCTCTTGTCTGCATCTTCCCTGCCTCCATACTTTTTATTATAGTACACGCTTACCGGAATGTCTTCAAGTACACCTTTTGCTCATCCGTAATCCGGTAGCTCTCCACCGCCTTCTGAATCGTCTTTCTGTGCACCCACGGTGATAATCTCCGCTCTTCGATATATGGGATACACATCTCCCACTGCTTGGCAAGTGCGGTTGCAAAATACCACGCGATCATCATATTCACATAATATTCCTCCGATGTGACCGACGCAACCATCACCGGATATTCTGGCTTAAAATCCTCATCTAAGTATAACCGCATCAAAAGTCCTATGCCATAGCGGATCGTGTAAGTCTCCCCGGATGCAAGAAATGTGTGGATCTCCGGAAGCAGTTCCTCCTTATGTTTCGCAAAACATTTCGGAACCGGAAAATCACATGTCGCCCAGTTGTCAACGTATGGCAGCATGCGCTTTACCTCATATAAGCACTGCGCATAGTCCCTGATGCCACCGATCAACATCATGTGCAAATTATTTTCTTCATAATAAGTATGAGGCAGCTCCTGCAGAAATGCTTCTGCATCATCCTCTCTTGCAAACGCCTTCGCAAAGTTCCGCAACACCGGTGTCCGGATTCCGATCACATGTGCCGGTTCAATATTCGGTATCAATTTTGAGTGGAACGCCTGATACTTTTTATCCTGCAATTCAAACAATCTTCGCTGTAGCTCTGTCATATCTTTTGTCTCCCAAGTTATATACAACAACGAGCAGGCATTCCCAGCCTGCTCGTTAAAAATCAGATATCTTTAGAATTAGTTCTTCTTTTTATCTACAATAAATGTATCATAAATTGCCCTGATTGCCGGCTCAAAGTCTTTGTTTCTGACACCGATAATAATATTCAGCTCAGAAGAACCCTGATCGATCATCTTGATATTGATTCCATCCTTGGCAAGTGCACTGAATAACTTACCAGCAGTACCACTTGCGGACTTCATACCACGTCCAACGACTGCAATCAGCGCAAGTCCTGACTCAATCTCAACTGAATCCGGCTTTGCCAGACGATGGATTGCAGATACCACCCGCTGCTCCTTGTGCATGAATTCATCCTCATGAACAACAATCGTCATAGTATCGATACCGGATGGCATATGCTCAAACGAAATCTCATTTTCTTCAAAAGCCTGAAGTACTTTTCTTCCAAATCCTATCTCGGAATTCATCATTGCCTTGGAGATAAAAATTGTACAGAAATCCTTCTTACCTGCGATACCTGTCACTACATAATCCTGCTTCTGGCATGTACTCTCAACAATCCATGTACCCGGATCTTCCGGTGCATTTGTATTCCGGATGTTGATTGGTATACCACAGTTACGGACAGGGAAAATCGCATCTTCATGCAGAACGGATGCTCCCATATAAGAAAGCTCACGAAGCTCTCTGTAAGTAATATATTTAATCGGCTTTGGATTCGGAACGATACGTGGGTCAGCCACAAGGAAACCGGACACATCTGTCCAGTTCTCATACACATCTGCCTGACTTGCCTGTGCAACGATAGATCCTGTCACATCCGAACCGCCACGGGAAAATGTCTTGACATTCCCATCTTTGCCAAGTCCGTAAAATCCGGGAACAACGGCACGTGGTGCCTTCGACAGTCTCTCACTAAGAACCTTCTCTGTCTTATAGCTGTTGAGATTTCCTTCTGCATTGAAGAAAATCACCTCTGCGGCATCAATAAATTCAACACCAAGATATGCAGCCATAATCTTACCATTCAAAAATTCTCCTCTGGACGCTGCATAATCAACCTGTGGATTCTCGACCAGCTTCTTTGTGATCTCTTCAAAATCCTTATCCAGCGAGAAATCTTTCAGCGCAAGCCCTGTGATAATCTCATCATATCTTGCCTTGATTGCCTTCATCTCTTCCGTAATATCTTCCCCTGCTTTTGCTGTCTCATACACATGGAGAAGCATATCTGTTACCTTCGTATCTTCCGGAAATCTCTTCCCCGGTGCAGATGGAACAACATAGACGCGACTCTCATCAGCTGAAATGATCGCCCCAACCTTCTTGAACTGTTCCGCACTTGCCAATGAACTACCACCGAATTTTACAACTTTCTTCATAATCTTCCATATATCCTTTTTGGTTTAGTATTTTGATATTTTGTATTTTATACACTTTTCAACAATATAGCAAGAGATAATTCTACATCTTCTCTTTTATTTTCCTTCTGTTTTTTTCTCCTGCTGACTCTTCCGTTCACTTATTTTTGATTTTTGTCCATATTTTCTCTCTCATTTTTCTTTAATTTTCAAAAAATGTTTTATTTTGTTTATCGTCTCAGTTTTAAATCATCATATTGACATTTTACACCTATTTCATTATTCCGGTAGCTTTATTGCTGCGTTGAATAATCCGCAAGCACAAAGCTCGCCGGATATTCTTTTTTCGAAGCTGCCAAGGCATCCTGCAGATTGGCTGTATGCCCGGTCTTTGCCGAATACATATCACCAGCAATATAATCAATGCCACTTGCCGTATAATCATATACTTCAAACGTTACATCAAATGATGCCTTGTCCTGATACATTTGCGCAAATTCCTGATACTCCGCTCCTGTATCATCTGAATCCGATATATCCCAATCATTTATATTCGTTCTTGTCATATATCCGCTGCATCCCGCAAACAAAGCAATTTGTCCTGTATAATGTGCATATGTTCCATTCATTGTCACAAGCAGATCATGATCAGTCTTATTTTCAACATAAAAGATTGGATAAGCATTAAATGAGCTTCTCTCCGGTGCATTATGCACTTCGGCTCCTATATAAGTAATACGCAATTCGTCGTTGTCAACAAGTACCTGATCCGTTTCCGCCGGTGTCCGTGTATAAGCCTTCGCCTGCGTCTCTTTATCCTCTGTAAAATCAATCTCCTGCACGCTATGATCCTGCAGGATCGGCTCTGCCAGTTCTCCTTCGGTATAGACCGCGAGCTCGATTTTTGCCCGGGTCATCGGATCTCTGCCTGCCTTGTATGGCATGATTCCATTGCAGTTATTTGCACAGATTTCCATATTTTCCCGTCCCGGATCTAAGTACCACCAGTTTGTTGCTTCCCAGTCATAATCCATACATTCATCGTTTACACTCCGGATTTGCAGGTCATAAAAACCAGTTTATCCGTCTTATTTGTCACCGTATAATAAATGAGACAGTCTTCCCCCGTCCATGCTTCCGGATCCAACTGATACATCGGCATTTCTTCCTCGCTTGGAACATAGCCCTGTTCATATACACGTTTGATTGTCAATGTTATATACTCATCATCGCAGACGGTTATCTCTACCGGACGGTAATGGTTGCCTGTATCCGGTTTTTTGTTGTGTGTAAGGATACCGGCTGTCACACCTCCGGCAACAAGTGCAGCCGCTGTCACACCTGCAATCACCTTTGCCTTTAACGTCTGAAAGAGGCCTTTTATTCCTGCTTTTCCTGCTACACCCGCTGCCTTTGCTCCTGCTGCAGTTCCGGCAATGCCCGCTGCTCCCGCAAAAATATTGCTTATTACATTCGGAATATTCAAAGATTGTGACTCTGCTATAAAAATCGCAGTAAGCAGTGCAACACTGCCGGAGGAATACAGCTTGATTCCGCTTGTATCCTCATAATCCTGCACACCGTTCCGGATTTTCCCCCGCGCAGTTGACAGCCGGTATTTGACTGTCCCCTCCGGGCATTCCATGCAGGCTGCAATCTCCGGTACGCTCATCCCGTCAAAATAATATAAAATAATCGTCTGGTACTGCACTGCTGACAGTTCTTCCTGCATAATCGTCAAAATGATCTTTCGTTTTTCGGCATTCAGCACATAGCTTTCCGGCAGGAAATTGTCATTTTCCTCCAGCAATTCTGTATCGATGCTGTTTTCTTCTATCGGCTCCGGGATCTTCTTCATCAGAAAATCCTTGCATTTGTTCACGGCAATCTGGTTTAACCATGCCACAATCCGCTCCGGGTTTTCAAGCTGTTGCAGATGCGTGAGTGCCGTGATGTATGTATCCTGCATCACATCCAGCGTATTTTGTTCGTTCTTCAAAAAGCTGAACGCCGTATAATACACCTGCCGGTATGTTGCCTGATAAATCTCCTCAAACGCCTGCGTGTCTCCGTTTATAACACGGGTTATCAATTTCTGAATTTGTTCCATATGTTTATTCCTTTCTTCCTTATTATACTATATAGACGTTATATGCGCACCTTCGGTTGGGTTTTTCAAAATTTCTTGAAATCCATCGTTTTATGGGTCTTTCGTTGACTTCTACATTTTTCTTTGCTAAACTCACATCATAGATATTAAAGTAATTTGAGGAGTTTTGCAATGGACAGCAAAATATTAAAATATTTCAAGAAAAACCATATTCAGATTGAAGATATCAAATATCTGACACGTGTTGATGGTAAAACGTGATTCACACGATGGATAATCAGACATTCCTTACTTATATAACAATCAAAGACTTTTTTGAATCATTGGAACTGCATGATTTTATCTGTGTAAACAAAGGGATTGTCGTTGCCAAAAATCAGATTAATTATATTGCGGATGGCATCTATCATATGCTCGATGGTGCCGAATTTCAGGGAAGGAACGCACGGCCGCTGCCCACAAAAAACTGAATGCGTACTTACACCAAAGCATTGCGGACAGCATCGAGACAGTGGTCGATATCCGAAACCGTTTTTCGATTCTGGACAATATGCCGATTGCCTTCTGTATTATTGAACTTATATTTAACAATGACGGGCATGGGATTGATTTTGTATTCCGTTATTGTAACAACGAGATGGCAGTTATCGAAGGAAAAACTATCGAAGAAATGATGAATCATTCTTTCTTCTCAGTATTTCCAAATGCTGACAAAAAATGGCTGGTTGCATATACCGATGTCGCAATCAATGGCAGCAGCCGTTACATCCGCGATTATAGCCCGGAAATAAACAAAGAGATTTTTGTGCGCTGTTTTCGGCCACTCGAAGGGTTTTGTGCCTGTCTTCTGACGCCGGTGGATGACCTGAACAAGGCGCTTCCTGCCATGCATCTCCCCATCTGCTAACAGGCACCAATCACAACCATTTGACACATACCGATCAAAGTTCACGGAGAGGCGATATGAAACATTCTTTCAAGCAAAACAACAGTTTGAAATCTCACAAGAAATTATGCAGAACGATTCTCATCGGAATCGTTTCTTTTCTTGTTCTCACGTTTCTGGAAGTTTTTTTACTTTCCGCTGTTTCCCTGATTCCGCGTTCTGCCATCCGGAAGCACACGCAGGAGTCGGCGGAATATCTACTGGAAAAGCCGGTCTTTTACCGTGTAGTAAAACAGGATCCTGCCTCTAACATCGACCACTATGCGGATGCGATCCTTCTGAATATCCTATATCACTTTGATTCGGCTCATCCGGTTACCTCGCCGCTTACCGCTTCTTATTATTATACAGAAACGCACAACGAAAATGAGAATCTCTATACAGCAGTAACCTCCGACGTAACACCAACCTACGATTATTTCCGGTATTGGCATGGTTCAACTATTTTCATACGTCCATTGCTAACGATATTAAACCTCCGGCAGATCTATATCTTTTTTGCCATTATACTGGCAGTACTATTTATTGTTTTATTTACGCAGCTGACGAAATCCGGACACACAATCTGTGCCCTGGCTATGTCTGTTGCGCTTTTGTCGGTATCGTTCTGGTTTATTCCTATGAGTCTCGAATACATCTGGTGCTTTCTAATCATGCTTATAGCAGGCATCCTTACAATATTGCTCTATCAGAAGAAACAGGAGGTATCCGGGCTGTTCTTCCTGCTTGTCGGGAATATCACCGCATATTTTGATTTCTTGTCAACCGAGACAATTACACTCCTTTTTCCGCTTGCATTGTTACTTGTCCTGATGCAGAAAAATAACCGGTTATGCGATGCAAAAACCGGTTTTAAAATCATTCTGTCGCGTTCTGTCTGCTGGGGCATCGGCTATCTGGCTTCCTGGATTGCCAAATGGAGCATTACATCGATTGCTCTGAACAGAAATATCTTTGCACAGGCTTTATCATCCGCCTCCACACGGGTAAACGGAGATGCCGGCAGCCTGCATGGGCCGGCGCTTTCTATAAATGCATTTCTACGGAATATCGCATGTATATTCCCGTTTATTTTCTGTTCTGTTGCAGACGAAATACTGTACACATGATCCTTATAATTTACCTGTACAGTATAACCATCCTTTACAGTTAAAGCTGTATCCTTTGTAACCCCCAGTTTTTCTCCTGTATAGCCTTTTTCCAGCTGTAATGCCCCTGATACCGTAAGCATACCGCTGCCCGATACATTTACGGTGCCCTTTAGCTGACTTATCTCATGGCTTCCGGATACGACAAGATCTGCACCATTCGTTCCTTCGGCAATCAGGGATGTAATCGTTCCTCCTGCATAGTTAATGACCGGATTCATCCCCGAATAATTTGTTACATTCAAAGAAGAAATCGTTCCTGCATTCATGTTGACTGTCGCAGTGCTGCCAGAATATCCAGGATTTTGAACATTCAGGGTATCTATCGTTCCACTATTTGTCAAAGTATATGTCGAACTATATGTCGCGGATGTAATATATCCGGCATTTGTAATGTCGACTGAACTTTGAAGATCCTGGATGCTGGCTCCCGCCTGATTATCAACTTTTATGTTTCCGTCAATTTTACTGATGAATCCCTGATTGACAATCGTTCCACCAGATCCAAACACCGTTCCGGTGATATTTCCGGTAGATGAAACAGTCAGCGTGCAACCAGTCACAACATAGTCACGATTGTCTTCCTTTGAAACTGTCGTATCCTCCGTAACATTAATTGTTTCCGCAACTACACGCACGGCATCCACGCCAAACAATTCTACAACCATCACAACCACTAATATAATCGCTTTTAACGCCCGAATTCGTTTCTCCATAGATTGTACCTCTCCCGCTTACAACAAACTCTAGTTACTTATGGTAAATTTACCATAATCATCAAATGTATGTCAAACAAATTCAAGGTTAAATTGATGCATTTCATCTTGGTATTGCATTAAATTCATTTTTTTGTTTTTTAATAGATTATTGATTTGAGATAATGCACAACTTTTCTTACCGTCAGATGTTGCCGGAGCCGCCTTTCTAATCATTTATATCTCTCATCACAATCTGCGTGTCGTACTGCTTCATGGTTGGATCTAAAATCTCTTTTATTGAATTATTATGGGAGACGCCATACACATTATCGTTGATATATTCCCCATAGCTTCCCGTGCTCCCAATAAGGCGATCGGGATTGTTCATGCATATCGTCATTTCATCGTCAGCATCCAGATACCATGTCGTCTCCGTCTCCCGGTCATCATCCATCCATTCTCCATTTGCGCTTAAGAAACGGAACTCATAAAAAATCTGCTTATATAGATTATTTTTCACTGTGTAGCGTACAATATTGCTCTCCGTGTTCCAGAGATCTTCTTTGATTGGATATTCGACTTCTTCCTGATCCGGAATATTTTCCATATGTATGTTTCCTTTCTCGCCTATAAGTTTTGTATAGCCCTTCATCTTATTGACGATTTAAGTGGTGATTTGGTTGGTTTTTCCTCAAAATCTTCTCATAGATTTCCTCAACGCCCGGATATCCCGCATCCTGTATTTCTTCCTTCGCCTGTGCAAGTGCACGTTCAAAAGAGTTCTGCATTTGTTCAAACCTCCGCATTGCGATTCTCTCTCCGAGTCCAATATGCCTTGCCTCTGCGCGAAATGATTCTTTTGTAATCTTGCGAATATCCAGTTCTCCATCAATTGCCATTGCCATTTGTTCTGTACTCTCTTCGTAAATCATCGTTGAGACAATGTCATATGCCGGAGCAAGCCGGATTGTCCTTCGATCCTTACCATACAGTAATCCAATATTCTTAATATGATTGTCCGTGTTCCCAATTAAATAATTAAAGATACATATATCCCATAATTTCAATTGATCTTCCACCGGATTGTCTGAATACTGCCTTAATAATGTAAACACACGCTTTAAATACGAGTCCCCTATCTTCTCATATTTCTGAGAAGCCGGAACACCGAGTGCCTGTGCAAAATCTTCCTGTTGCAACCGGAACGGAACTTTTTTACCATCTATCACCCGGCTATCTTCCTGCATCAGCCGGTCAAAACGTTTTGTCGCAAACAATATATGCTCTCCTGTTCCAACTGATATAATGAAACTTTCCGGTACATCTATTCCCAATATCTTTGCTGTACGCAGACATAGTTGTTCATTTGCAACGATTCCGCTCAGCCGAACATGGCTTTGCTTTACAATATGTGTACTTGGTGCCGTCCCAAACGGCATATACCATCCATCTTTGTTATCATAATATAAACCTGTTTTTCCGGACGCACCAGTCAATGATAAATGTGCCTTTGCCAGAAACTGGGCTGATTTTGAAGCCCCTTCTTTGGCAAATTCCAGCAATTCTTCCCTTGATATTTTTTTATACGACGGACTACATCCACCTGCACCCGGCTCACAAATCCGAACAGCACCCAGACACTCATTTCCAAGTCCCGCAAGCACAGACAAATAATCTTCCTCTGCAACATGCATCCATCCTGCCACACACCTTCTCGTATATCCTTCTGGCAGTAACCCTTCAAAATAGCATCGTGTCTCAAAGGGCGAAAAAGCATCTTCCTGAAAGGGCAAACTAATTGAAACCGGTTGATGACTTTGATTTTCCAGATAAGACTTCTCATATATAAATCTTGCATCTTCCCAAGTTTCACCCTGTATCTGTCCAGCCAGCACAAAATCCCCATCTTCTTCTATGTATACCTCTAATTTCCGCAACTCATGCTCTCCTTTCCACCGACAGATCCAATCCCAATATCATCAGAAGCTGTAATGTCTTTCCTATCTCCGCCGTCGCTTTCCCACGTTCAACATCTGAAATAAAGCTGACACTGAACCCCGTAAATTCTGCAAGAAACGCCTGTGTATAATGCAGTTCTTTTCTTCGCGTACGAATCGCTTCGCCTAATTCTTCTACACTTCTTATCTTCATATTTATCATTCCTCTTTGCCGTACGGCATAATTTTAAAATTCTTTTATAAAAATAAGCCGTTCGACTTAATTTTACTGTTATTAGTATAATATAAGCCGTACGGCTATGTCAATTCACATTTTATTAAAATGGTCTTTTCGGATTCGCTCCATGCTCTCCGATCAGCTTCTCCATCCAGACCATATCATACCAGCGTCCAAACTTATACCCGCACTGATAGAACTGTCCGACCATGCGATAGCCAAGATGCGCATGGAATTCCACGCTATTGTTCGTCAGGTATTCGTCCTCCTTCGGCGCATAGGCGATACAGGCGTTCATATTCAAAAATCCCTGTTCTTTCAACGCTTTTTCCAGTGCCGCATGCAACTTCCCACCGATTCCCGTATGCTTGTAGCTTTCATCTACATAGATGGACGTCTCAACTGCCCACGCATACGCTTCTCTAGCATGAAACTGTCCGGCATACGCATACCCAAGCACCTTTCCATCCTGCTTGGCAACAAGATATGGATACTTTGTTTTCGTCTGCCGGATCCGATCGGTAAATTCCTCCAGCGTCGGTACTTCATATTCAAATGTGATTGCAGTATGTTCCACATATGGTGCATAGATGGCAAGCAGCCCGGCTGCATCTGCCTCTTTCGCTTCGTGTATTTCAATCATTGCTTTTCCTCCTTGTGACAGAAGCTACATTCCCGATCATTCAAGTATATAAAATAAAAGAAAAATTGACAAGACTTCCCCTCTTCATTATAATAATGATATTATTACACTTGTAGGATTTAGGAGTTTTATCATGAAAAAAATGCCACAGATTACAGAAGCAGAATACGAAGTTATGCAAATAATATGGCATAATTATCCAATTAGCACAAATGAGATTACAGAACAGCTATTGCAGACAACTAACTGGAATCCACGTACAATCCAGACCTTAATTAAACGGCTGGCAACAAAAAATATTATTACCTATGAGAAGCAGGGACGTGTCTTTGTCTATACGCCACTGTTAAAGAAAGAGGACTATGTCAGTCAGCAAAGCAAGTCTTTCTTGGACAAATTTTTCAACGGGAATCTTTCCTCTATGGTCTCAACCTTTTTGGATCATCGAAATTTATCAAAAGCAGAAATCGATGAACTGAAATCACTACTGGAACAAGAAAACAAGGAGTAATCTCTATGGATAATTTTTTTATTCACTTCGTATTATGCAATATAACAATCGGTCTTTTCGTTCTTATACTTTTATGTATGAAAAGAATATTTAAACATTGTCTCACTCCCCGCATGCAGTTTAATCTTTGGATTCCATTTACGATTTCACTGCTTGTTCCGTTTCTGCCAGTTTCATTTTCTACATTATCAACGAAAATGCAGGATCTGTTCCACCTGCCTGCGTCCCTCGATCTCGCCTCTTGTCAGGCTTATCGAATCCGTTGAATCAATGCCCATGATGCGCGAGGTGTTGACGCACCATTCATCATCCTGCACACACTTATAAAGTCCGATCGAAACGCGGTCCAGTGTCCAGTCTCCCGCCGCTCTTGCTTCGGCAACGTGCCAATGAAAGCTGCGGTAGTTCACACCGTTTTCCCGATGAAAGAGATGCTTGTTTGCCGCAATATCCGCCTCCACCGCCTTGCTATCAACGTTGCAGATGCGGAAAAACATGGTCGCAGGCTGCATAATGCCCAGC